>Ga0116229_10001782_pt1 | contig 34302 bp, 23 predicted proteins | sample S1TSphgellanicum_3_FD_87313 | JGI IMG/M metagenome (GOLD analysis project Ga0116229, IMG submission 87313) | Host-associated microbial communities from peat moss isolated from Minnesota, USA - S1T2_Fc - Sphagnum magellanicum MG | ecosystem: Host-associated > Plants > Peat moss > Unclassified...
AAAAAAATGAAAAAAAAGAAAAAAAAAAAACGTAAAGATATTGAAATATTGTTAGAGAGATGGAGGGTGAGGTGAATCCCCCCCCCCCCCCCCCCCCCCCCCCCCCCCCCCAAAAAAAAAACCTTCAAGAATTTGGGGATATATAACAAGGCATCATCACAAACACGCTGGCCCTGCCAATATTTGTACATCTACCTACTTACTCTGTGTCCACACTGTGAACACCAAAACAATCTGTGTCCAATCTAAACAGTCTAAACACTTTCACCAAAGAAACCGGTTCCCCTAATGTGAAACCGGTTTTAATAAGGTGCAACTTCCAAAAGTTGGATCCAATGCAATAGTCTCTGTCCCTGTGGGGGGCAGGGCCCAATAAATGCAACCTTATTAATAAATAGGTGAACCTCTCATACTTCTTTTTTTTTTCTTTTTTTTTCTTTTTTCTTTTTTTTTTTTCAATTTTGTGATGTAACCAAATTGGCAATCATCAACAAGAAGATTTTAGCCAAATCTGGCTATATATGCAAGTAAAAAAATTTTAAGAATACTTTCATATTTTGGCTATCTACCAAAACCTGTTGTAGAAATCTGGTGATTGAAAAAAATAAATAAATAAATAAATAAAAATTATTCCCATATGAAATCTGGCTGATAATGGCCATTTTTCAACAAAAGTTCTTTGGAAATTGAATGTGTTGAAATCTTTAATTTTTCCTGGTTCAATAAATGCAGAAACTTGTCCAGAAAAAAAAAACATTACTTGTGGTGTAAGAGCAACTCCATCTCCAACAAAGTAATGGCCTCAAAACTAAGGAGAGAGCCCAAGAATATTACTGAAGTTCTGCAAGTTTCTATGCATTAATGCAAGTAATGGAAACATGCATATTCTTCTTCATTCTTCTTCTTCTTCTTCATGAGCATTGAGGGTACCTTAAAATTCTGTTATCTCAAGTCTCTGATGGTTTATATAATAAGCTCCGTCTCTTGTGCTGCAAATTGCGTCGGTGGGTCCTGTGTTTTTTCTTCCCCCAAGTGTGTTTGTTTGTCTGTGTCTCCCACTCTCCACTCTCCTTGGATGCTTTTAGTAGCTCTGCACAGATTAGATCTTGCTGTCCGAATTCCAAATTCACGCAGTCAGTGAATCAGTCAGTGAGGACTCAGGAGCGCCTGGAGAGTCTAGAGGTCCACCATTCAAAAACTCCTGAATCTGAATCCAAAGGCGACCTCAGCCTGGCAACCATCTTATATGCATGTGGGGAGGGGAGGGGAGGATTCAGATCCAAATGGCATCACAAAAAGTGGTAATTCCAGATGGACAAAGTTCACAACAATGATCCAATTCCAGATGTTCTGCACACTGCTTGTTTAATCTAAAGCAAAAAGGATACCCGTAGCCCTGGCCAAGAATGAACCAACAACCACCAGCGCATCATGAGGGATGAATGATGGGTGAACATGAAAACAATTTTCCATTGGGTTCTAGTCTCTTAGCGAACCACTCTGGTTAGCTCAGCTACGAACTAACAACCCACAAGCCCTTACCTATGTACTAACCATCGACATGCATCTACTTACTTAGTACCCACCTATTATCTACATGCCTACTACTACCTACAGGACCTATCCCAGGTTCCCCACAAGGGATAAGTTAACAAGGTGAAACTTGACATAAACTTGGTTCAGGCTCAATCCACAACTCACTCATAGCAAAGCTTCTAATGGATGGTGCGCTGGCATCTGTTGGTTCACTCTGCCTTCGGGCACACACTGACTTCTTTTGGTGCCCACTCTTTTCAGAATGTATTATTCTGGTAAGACGCCAAGGAGCGTCATCCAAATATCTCTGAACAAAGCCATAGTGGTAGAGTTGCCGTAAGCTTTTTGTTTCTGACAAACCAGACCATCATCAGACAACAATTTTGTTCACGTACATTTGTCTTATTTTATGATACATCATTTGAGGAATTAATATGTAGTACCTAGTAGCTCAATGCTGCTAGCATTTTGTTGTTGTTATTTTTTCATCTAAACTGTGCTGGAAAAATTGTTGTCACATTAAAAGTTTTAGTTGTGAAATTGTGCAGTGTGCTGAAGAGATGGTGTAAATTGTTTCAAAATACGCATATATAGATTTTGTGGGTGGGGGGGTTGGTTTTGATTGGCAAAACACACACAGGATCATGCAAAATTCCTCCACTGTGAATGATGGGTGAAATGATCAAAACTTTGGCAAGCTTTCTTCACCACAAGTGCTCATACAATTTTGTCAAGAAGCTTTGTTGTGTGTACGAGAGTGTGTGTGCATCTTTAATTTCTTTTTCTTTCAGTTTTGCAATGTCCAAAAAGAGGCAAAATTTTGTCTCCCCCCCAACCCCCCACAAAATTCTTTTAAATGAAAATTGCATCGAGAAAACACTTTTTCTTAGTAAAAAAACTCTAATATAATTCACCCATAAATAAACACTGGTCATATCCATAAAAACCCCCATAAAAATTCAAGCTTTTTCTCCAAAGTGCATATACAAAATTCTGAGGAAGCTTTCCTTTCGTTCGCAGTCCTTTTGTTTTTGCAACCCATTCAAGGTCTTTCTACAGTGCAAACTATGAATTTTTTTTTACAAACATTTTAATAGAAAATCTCAACAACTTTGACATTGTGGTAGCATCTTAGGTATAATTATCATACAGTAAAGCACACCAAGGTTTTCCACTTTGTATTTGAAGGCACCTCCCCATGTGGGAGATTCATTTGTTAGTTGAAGGAGCTTTGTGCTGATCACATGCAAAACAATGTTGGGTGGTTATCAAAAACAGTAATAGACTCTTAATAGTTATCAAGGGTGGTTCTTAGGATTCATAACTTTGGTTCTCAAAAGAATTGAAAAGAATCATATAACTGGACATAAAACCACCGGTTCTTTCTTTACTGGTTCTTGCACATTTTGTGATAACTACATGGGAGAGGCCTCTTCTAGGCTTGGTGTTTTTCAAGGTTTTTTGTTCATCTCTTTCTCTTTGTACGATTTGCTTTGTGCTACTGGTGATGGGTTTAGGTCTTAGGTTACTTGATTCCTCCTCTTAGGGTTTCCCATTGTGTGTTTTTCATTTTCAAGTGTTGTTTTTTGTTTGGACTTGGATTTTTGTTTTCTTCTCTTGTTCCTTTGCCGAGTGTTTTTTCTTTATTTGTTTATTTATGCTACATAGGGGAGCATCTGGCTTCTGCAAGGACTAGAACAAAACACATTGGAAGGAGAGAACCCCTTTTGAGAATGAGGTCTGCAGAATAAGTCTACAGACAGCCAATTCAGGGGGAGAATTAGTCCACCAAAAGTGAGAACTAGGGTATAGGGTAGGATAGGTCTGCCAAAAATCTTTTTTCTTTTGACCCATAATCTTTTTATTGTCTGCCCTGGAAAAATATATATATATATCTAACAAAACAAAAAAGAACATTTGGATTTTCAGACCTGACCTTATTAGTCTATATGTCTATGATGTTTTGTGGCAAGTTTCAAACAATGTGCTCTTGCCAAACAAACACCTTGATATTAGTGTGCATACAAATTCAATAATGATTTTTTTTTCAAAATTATGAGCCCAAATGTAATAAAATAAATTATGTAAATAATATAGTCTATAATATTCACACACCAAAACCTTTAAAACTTCAAATCCAAAACCTTAAGGTCTAAATGAATTTCAATTATCCCATGTGGAATGTATCATCCAAGACATTCACATTTTGATACCAAGAGGGACCTTCTTTTAGGTTTATGTTGTGAGGTGCCCAAACAAGGGATCATATCTTCTCTAATCTTGTCACCATTATCCAATTAAAATATGATGTTTGGAAACTATGTAGAAGTAGATATTGTGAATTTTTTTAGTTTTGTGATTGAAATATTACCTAACTTGTATAGAGGAAATAGACCTTATACATGAACAAATTATGTTCCATGTGAAAATGCAATGGATTAAAGATTAATTTTGTAAAATATGAAAATAGTAATGCTTGAATTTATGTTTTATTGGATTGCCAAACGTTATGTAATTTGTATGTATCAATCATGGCGTGGAGGATTTCGAAATGGAACTTGCTATGTGTACAAAATTTGATCTCAAGCATAACAAGGTTTTCACATTTTCACCCACCTACTTAGAGAGAGTACAAAGAAATTGTATTGTTCAAGTAGAACTCTAATTCCTAAATGTGGAGATAGGATTTGATTACTAATGTTCTTCATATTCCTATCATTTTTTTCACATCGATTTTTGTGATGTACAAGTAATATCCACAATTATTTTATTTTTTTTGGAGTTTTCAACAATCAACAATTTATTTTTTGAGTATTATTATTTCAAACAAGTAATTTATTTTTATTTATTTTATTTCAAAAAGGAAATGTTTTATGTAATCATCAACTAGTTTTGTTTCTCATGAGATAGTAACTTGGTGCCCTAATAAAACAAATAGCATGTTGGGCAATTACATTGGTATTGATCAAAAAAATCATGTATATTTATATTTTTCATTTTTTTAATTTAAAATACCTCTGTGTGTGTGTGTGTGTGTGTGAAATTTCTAATATAGTCAGGCAATGTGGTCAGTTTTCCTTAAAACGGGCAGACGGAAGAATTTTTGACAGCCCGTGGGCATCTTTTGGGCAGTTATATAGGTCCCTATGAAATAGTCAACGCTGATGTCAATTATGAACAGGGTTCTGAATGAAAGGACCCCTGAGATTTTCATCCAGTTACGGTAGTGGTACACTTACCAAATGCTTTTCAAAAATTGGATGAAATAAATTAGAAGCTTGGTTAGCAACTTAGCAACACAATGTGTTTTTTTGGCTAAATTTTTCGCCAAATTTCGATCTAAATTTTTTTTAATTTCTACTTATACACAAAGGATTTTTCATGGAAAAAATGACCCAAATTTGCCAGATTTCAAAGAAAAAATAAATCCACATCGCCAGATTTTTAAAGATAAGTTCCAGCAGCAGGTAGCCAAGAATAATATAGAAGGATTCTGATTTCTTTTCTATTTTCATATTTAGTGTATATAGCCAAATCTGGCTATATCATCTTGTGGATGATTGCCACTTTTAGCTACATCACAAAATTGATAAATAACAAATAAATAAACAAGGGTTGTGCGTGTCACCCACATTATGGCCTTGCCATTTACATTAAAAAGTATCTTAGGGCAAAAGAAGAATTATGGAAACTCAAATATTTCACCATGCAAAAATAAAAATTCTCAAAAAATCTCCTAAAAGAAACCAAAATCCTTCAAGATATTATAACTCTATAATTATTCTCAAGTTTCAACACAAGCCAAAAAATATCATCTTTCAAAAATCCTCATATAAAAATAGACCTATTGTTATTATCTAGGGACCAAAATCCCTTAAGCTACTACTACACTCTATAATGAATCTAAACACAATATCCTTGCCAACTAAGGCAAGCCCAATAAACCCTACTTAGCAGGGTATTTTCTCAATTTTCAGATATCGAAAATTTGGTCAAGTTCCTCAAATAATTAGCAAAATTATTCAAATTTACAATTTAAAACATGAATTTATTTATTTATTAATTCCAGAAAGGGACAAATTTTGTCCCAAAAAAAGCACTGGCTGGTAACACCTTTGCCCACAACTTTAACATATTATTATTATTATTTATTTATTAATTAACTTTTTGGATACAATTCGAAGGCCTTAATTTTTTTTTTAATAAATAAATCCTCCTGAGTACGTCGGGTCACCCTATGTTATAGGGGGTTGACATGACCTTCGTCCCCAGAATTACTCATATTCTAGTAGTACAGTGTCTGAAACGAACGTGACCCGTTTTGGAAATCCCGGTCAGCCGCTGTTTAGCCGGGTGATTTGGTTAACGGGTGACCCGGAACCCCTTGGAGGCAGAGCGGCGTCGCCGGGCCAGGCGGAAGGGTAGCGCGCTGCGCTTTGTTTCCCCCGTCGTGATCGGTTAGGAACATCTCGCGGAACATCTTGTTTTGCTTTCTCGGATTCAATCATCGGTTGCATCCTGTTTCTTATTCTTGGTTGTTATATTCAGGAACAAGAAGCGGTTTTCTGCGAATTGGGAGAATGTCGGGAGAGCTTGTGAGGTGGACTGTGGAAGAAGAACTTCGACAAAACAGCTCCGGTATGGATTCTTGTAGCAGGAAAGAAACTTTGTCTCCTTCAGTGTGCCAACCTACTCTCTGTTCTCATGTACTATGCAGCGGCGACGGCTTCTTGCTCATTGTGGCTGTTCAGGGTATTCTTGGACAGCATATGGAGCCGGACTTTTTTAATGCTGGGCATGCATGACAAATTGGCAACCTAAATGAGAGCGTCTTTCTGCAACAAGTACCCCACAGAAGGCTTGGAAGGCTGTAATAACTGGACTATTGATTTGATTTGCAGCGCCTGAACATGGGCCAGGCTTTTGCACAGGGTGCATTTGTACGACTCTACAGGGGAACCTACAGTGGAGAGGAAGTAGCTGAGAAGATCCTGGAGAGACCAGAGAACAATGTGGAGAAAGCAATGGTGATGGAGTCAGCAGTTTCTAAAGAAGTTACAATGCTTGCAACTGTGAAACATCAGAATGGTGTGGCAATTTGTTGGGGCAATAAATTTTGGAAAAACCTTGCGTGGTGCATTTTGACTGAGTATACAAAGGGTGGATCAGTGCGGTCATTTCTCAGTAGACAGCAATCCTGTGCTGTCTCACTGAAGCTTGTTGTAAAACAAGCCCCTGGACATTGTTAGGGGCATGGAGTACTTGCACAGCTTGGATATAATTCACAGAGATCTTAAGTCTGATAACTTGCTCATTGCAACTGACAATTCCATCAAAATTCCTGATTTTTGAGCTGCAAGGATCGAGGTGAAGGTTGAGGGCATGACTCCCAAACAGGGACTTACTGATGGATGGCTTTGTGTGATTCTGACCTCATCCTCATATTAGGATGTTTCTTGTTACTGTTGTTTGTGGTAATTGGTCATTTTTGCAAATATTCATCACTCCACAGGGTTGTATCTGGTCACAGTATGATGGTTGCATCCTGTAGAGAGACTGACAGCCTGCAATGAAGAGCATGGCATGGAATACACATAGCACTGGGGGTTCAATGCATCATCGTTTTATTGGTTTTATGGTATCAAAAGGCTCCCTATCTGTCTTATGTTGCAACTGAGTTAGGGTGGTGTGGTGGTGGGAGCAGGGAGATGATTCAGCATAGATTCTACAACCACAAGGTAGATAGATGTCTATAGCTTTAGCATTGTGCTGTGGGAGCTTATTATTGGGTTATTACCTTTCAAGAGCATGACGGCAGTACAGGCAGCATTCACTGTGGTGGATCAAGGGGTCCATCCCCCAATCCCAGCTGACTGCCCTCTAGCACTGGCACATATTATGTCTCGCTGCTGTGATGCCAACTCAGATGTTCAACCCGGCTTCATGCTGATGGTCAAGATGTTAGAGCAAGCATGTGAGGAAATAATGACCACAGTACAACACGCCAGATTTTGGGATGTGGATGTTTGGCAATGCCTCACATGAGTCATTGAGAAAAGCACTGAAGGGCTGGAGGGGTAAGGGAGTGTACATTGCAATGTTTCATACTAGGAATAATGGTGAATTCCCCTCATGTTATCTTATACATAGTAACCCCCATTGGAGCATGGATTTTGCAGGCAAATCATGGGATTGTTGGTATATTTTATTGATTCTGGTCAATGAATATGAGAGAGAGAATGACTTTAATTCTTCAGTCTCTTTGCAGAGGGCCCAGCTTGGAAGTTATATGTCCCTAAGCCCTTAGGCCTATGTGCTCTGCGGGTAGACCAGTTATCTTTGTACTTCACCTCCCCTTAGATATTGGGTTGGGATTGACCCATGGAATGAAGGAAATGAAGGTTTGGGAATTATTTTCATTTGGAATCAAACTGTAACCTCCAATAATCTGAGTTGTGAAATTCTCTGAAGTTTTGAAAGATGCCCTTAGGTGTCCTAGTTGACCTTTTGATAGGCTTGAGTGGCCCATAAGTGTACTGACAAATTGTAGAACTAGGGTTATCAGAAACTAGCTTATTCATGCAAATCCTTGTGCTCAAAGAATGGTAGACTTAGGCTGAAGTTCTTGATAGTACTGTATGAAGTGAAAGCAATATAGAAAGCATGTGCCAAGTAAGAGCTTTGCAACATAGGGTGAGCTACTGTAAGCATTGGAGTAGCTTTGCTGCTACACTTCACATATTTCACGGATGGCAAGTTCTATCTTTGTGTTGATGAAAGTCTAAATCCTGGTTCTAGTTCAATCAGGCACATTTGAAAGTCATTGAAGTGATCATTGAAATGCTGGGGCTTTATGGTGATTATTACTTGACAAAGCTTCAGTTCTGGACAAAGGCCATGGCTGGGGAGTTTCAACTTCAGGGAACAACTACTGCCTTTCTTTCATAAGCAGGAAAGAGTGCCACTGTACCATCTGTGTGGCTCACAGGAGTGGCACTGTGGAGTACATCATGAAGCAGAAGACATTGAGCACTGGAGAACATATTCAGCAGAACTCAGAATTTTGTGTGTGCAGGACACTAATCATGATGCATGCATACAACCTCAAGCTTTAGACCAGGAATCAAGGTACAGATCAGGACCTTCCTCCTCACTTTTGGTGAAGTCATCATTTGGTCTTACAACACTTATATTGAGCAGGGTCAGGATCTACACTTGGATTCATCATGTACCATAGTTGAACAGCAAGTTCACCAGGTCTGCCAAATAATTATTTAATTTTGAAGACTCCATTTCAACAAATAGCATGTGCCAGAATATTCCAAAAGATGCTTCATTTTCCTTCACAAAAATATTTCTTTGAGAAAAACATTTTTGGAAATTTTCAGCATATCTGAAAATAATAATTTTTTTGTCAAACCTGCTATTCAACTGTGGTAGAAGAGAGCACACCCCTAGGGTGCATTTCTGCCTCCTAGCAAGTGATTGGGGCAAGGCCAGTGAGTATTGCATTGCATTTGGTACAAGAACCGATGAAGCTTGCTGCTCAGGTACTTGAGGATAAATTGAGGAACCCCCAATACACATGTACAAAACGTAGGATGCTATTCAACCGTCACTACTGCACTTGAATAGAAAAAACCTGGTTTTAAAGTCCTAGAGATATGATGCACATGGCTGATGGACTTTTTCCTATGGAGAGCTTTCAGTCTCCATGACCCAATTCAGCCTGTCATGCAACACTATGTTGCAGGACAAGAAATGCACACAAAGTCAGCCAGTTGCACAATTCTCTTAGAGCAGAAGAAATACAAACTACTTGCATGCACAAAAGAGAAATTATACATTCCAATCAGCTAATGTCATGTAATGAATGGAACTTTAAAAAAGGAACTTAGCAAGAAAGGAGAAATAGAGATGTTCACACATCCGCCTCCCTGCCTGCCTGCCTGCCTGCCTGCCTGATGATGATGAACATGTGCTGATGGGTTGCCTGCCCCACTGCCAACAAAGAATAACAACCAGTTTTTCACACATAGCAGATATGCATTGCCATCACATGACACACAATGTAAATCTGAACTTTGCAAAACAATCATCCAGAAAGAAAGATACCTACTGTAATTATGAAATGGACATACCCAAAACCCATGGAATCCAGATCCCCACATCATCCAAGGAAACAAACTTTGCAAAGCACAAAAGAGTGAAAGGATGCAGATCCTAACATGATCAGCACAAAGAAGCTTCACAAAGCCACACATCCACAGGTGCCAAAACATACTATTGTCAGATCATATCCCTCACTATAGCAGAAGCATACCTGCATACATGAGATAATCCTTCTTCCAAGCACCACCAGCTCACCAGATCTTCCATGCCGTAATCCAGAAAAGGCACCCAATACAGGTTTGCTTTGAATCCTTTCTAAGCTTCAATCCTAGCCCAGTTGGTGCCAATTTGTGAATCAAAGCCACACATTCTAAAGATTGAAACCTCTAACCCAGCTCACCACAAACATGATAATTCAAAATCCACAGTGGGCTGCTCCAAAATCCAATTTCTGCTAGATTCAGAACCTCCTGAGACTGTATGCTTTCCCATCAAGCTCAAGAAGACAGCATTGGTCCCCTCAGCATAACTCAAAATTGGACACAGAACTTCCCTAGGTCTCTGGTTAATATCTGATGATGGGAAGAAGGCCTTTCAGGTTCAGTGATAAAAATTCAACATGACAAAACTCAGGCCCCATCAGGAAATATGGATCAGAGAATGCATTCTCATCTAAACTAACAGCATTTATTTTACTGGAAGATTGAATATCAAGCTCATAAGTTTCATATAAATCATTGGTACAGCTGCACTGCACAGAAGTATGCTTTGTTACAGCAATGACATAATTTGACAACAATGTGTCATAAATGTGTCCTAAGAGTGACCTGCTGCAAAAACCAAGCCACACTCCTCATCACCTCTCCCCAGATAACATTGCTTTGCTGACACCTGACACACAGACAAAGATATTTTGATGAGTGGCCCACTACAGCAATTCTGGAAAAATGCAATACAATAATCATGGTTGCTAAGAGTATCAGCCCACAAAACTATGCACAAATGCTCAAAGCTTCACTATCTGTACCAAGGTGGATTATGTGAAAGGAGCTCCAGATATTTGGATTTGTGACAAGATACATCCTGAAGACCACTGCATGTGCACACATTACATCTGAGGAACATACGCTTGATCAAGATTAGACCAGTTGCAACAGTGAGAGAAAGATTCAGGGTTTAAAGCAGTTGCACAAAAATACCTTGGGCAGGTGCTCTGGAGCCAGCACAGTGGCATAGACCTTGCTGTCTCCACTTGTACTTGAATAAGTTTTTAGGGTTCATCTGTTATGGTCCATCTACCTCTGTGTGAAATTGGCTAACCAGATCATCCTTGACTTGGGTGCTTTATGACCAAGCCTGCTTTTATAACCATTCTGTGGTAATACTGAAACTAGAATTGGCCATAAAGAGATGATCAGAGAAGGACCATCCCATCCATCTACTGCATAAAGTATTGAAGACATCAGTTCCCATCTGCTTGTGTAGGTACTAACTAGCTGCCTTCTTTGCCCTTTTTTGTCCATTTTGAGAGCGCAGATGGAGGGGGAGCAAAGACTGCTGAGAAGACAGCTCAGCTATGAAGAGAACTGTATGTGCCCACCCAGCATACATGCCAAATCTCTTCACAAATGCTTCTGAAACATCCCGGTGCAACTTTGGTGTGAGCTTACGTCCTTCCAGCTCAGGCAAGAGATAACGGACTGCAATCTGCACAACCAATTGACCAACTCTCAAAACAATAATCACAAAATGAGAATTCAACAATCTGTAAATGATACTGGCACCATCACAAGGAATTTGCTCACCCATCTGGCATTACTAAGGATTGTATGGATCAAGAAAGACCGCACCTGCCAAACATGTGTGTCAACAGGAATAGCATGATGCTGATCGAGGGAGAAAAGCGCAATACAAGCTGCCACCTTGGGCCCAATTCCTGGAAGTGAGCACAGTGCTGCTACTGCTTCATCAAGTGGCTGCTGCCTCAATGAATATAGCCAGTGTTCTCCTCCATCTGCCTTCTGCTGCAGCAACTCCACAGCCCCTACTATGTATTTGGCCCTGTAATCCCATGTGTGAGTGAATGACCTGCCCTCATCAATCAAAGATCACAAAAGAAGGCAGGCATCTATCTATTGGCAACTAAAAATTCAAAGGGTATTCCACATCTTGCAATGTATATGTCAGAAATCAGCACACAAAAATGGGTTTGCAATCACGTGGGTAATTGTCAAAAGCGTAAATATCAAAAACTGTAGCGGCTCTTTACATCACCAGAATACTTGAATTTTTTTTGTAGAAGCAAATCCTGGGTCCAAGCTCAGAGCAAGAGTTTGCAGGCTGGAAACAAGGTTCACTGACAGTCATTATGTAGTCTATGCACAAATGAGAATGTGAAGAGAAATGGCGCTGTTTACCTGTATCCAAAGCCAGCATTCCGCAGCTCTGATTCAGAGAGGGTAGCTAGCTGCTCCAGAGATGGGAATGCATGGAAGGGAATTCCATTGACAGAGCCCAAGTAGGGTCCACTACTGCTGAGGTAATCTACCATGGATGCGATCCGCTGCAGATGGTTGTTGGAGGAACAAATGAACTGAAAGACACACTCCACTGGTGCTTGCCTCAGCAAGCGTGCCCCTAGCATGTAAGGTGCTACAGCTGCGAAACGCGAATCCGCCTCTGTGAATCGAGTCCACATCTCCACCAGACTCATGTCCAAATTGAAGTAACCACGTATCTCTCTCTCCACATCCTTCACAGGAGCCGACACAGAATGCACACGAAAATGCACATCATCGTCTGCAGTCTGACGGAGGGAAACAAGATGCATACCTACCACTCCCGTATACTGAGACGGCCCTGTCTGCTTCCACCGAAAGCTCTGCCCCGTTGGAAGCGTCAGCTGCAAACAAAGCTCCTTCCGCCCGACCCCAAGACTCCGCCAAGACGTTCCCTTTTCCTCCTCCGCAACATTCTCATCCCCTGGACATGTTTCCGTGCTGTGTGTTGCCTTCTTGACGCCTAGCGCGCTTTGAAATAAAGCTCGAGAGACAGATTTCGCAGCGACATCAACCTCCTCTGGCACCGCCCGCTCCAGCAACACCCGTTTCCTACGACTCCGCCTGGGGACTACGACTTCAGCAGCTAAGGCATCATCCGGTACCGGAAGCGAAGTACAAGATGTAACCATGCGCAGCACCGGTACTCCACGCATTGCAATTCTGCAAATCCCAGTGGGAAGAAGGAAACACAACGAAGCGCTAAGCATCCAAAGCGAGATCCATACTAGGGTTTATTACGGTACAACAACGAACTGTCCGAAGCTCTCGAGAACAGACAAGATGTGCAAAGAACACAAACAACAGAGTGTGAGCGTTGTTTGTTGTGTCGAGGTGCTTGAGGTTTCTGTTCTTAGGGTTTGGGGATTTCGCGAAAGTGATGATTGTGCTGGGTTCACATGCGTACGCGTTTGCCCTTTAGGGTTTGGGGATTTCGCCACTGTGGCGATTGCTGCGTTCACATGTCATGATACGCCTTTGCCCTTTTCTTGATTAAACCCTGCAAAACTTTATTAATAAACACACCATAGATTTGGAAAATGTACAAAGGAATAAGAAAAAGGAAAAGGGAGAAGTTTCAAGACATCAAGTTAGCTCAAACCGGGTGTCAAAATCTCTTCATATCAAAAATCAACCGCTTGCAACATGTCGGCTACATTTCTCCATGTCAAAAATCGATCACTTGTACTAGGTCAGCCATGGTGATGAAAGATGTGTTCTAAAGGGGTGGAAATCAAGAAGTAGTTAAGCCTACGACTATCACCTGATTTATAATAGAGGTCATTTGCATCTTTTATAATGTAATTGAAACTTTTTTTGCGAACAAAAGTAACCAAGACAAAAAGATGAAGCCTTCTCGCCCTTCCAAGCTTTAAATGGCATTGGCACAATTGTGTAAAAACACATCAACATGTTTGTGTAGACATCCAAATACATTAATTGCTAAAGGGAGGAATTGTCTAATGAGGTGCTAGTCACAATAGTTCTTTTCTTTGGTTTGAACCGCATCAACTTAAGTTACATTGAAATCAACAAATCCTTGAATGATCAGAAAAATACATATACCCGTGTTAGGTCGGCAATGACAATGTCAATTAAAATGCAAATGACATCTTTAATGAACCAATGTTGATTTGTTGATAAGAGTAATTGAACGTGCTTGAAGAAAGCGCATGTAATTGTTCTCATCCCATGTCAAAATCAACATCTCACACAATGGTAACAAAAGTGTCACAAACTGCATCATGGGTTCCTATGCGTTTATTGTCATGAACATAATGTAAAAAATGGATACATGTAGGGTCAATGGGATGTGTGCACACACATTAAGGGTTACCTGCAATTAAAGGGATAATCCAAATCGCATTCAAAACACTATGAAAAAAATTGGAGAAAATAATCAAAAAGCTCAGAAGACTAATCGAACTATAAACCAAGGACCTGTGCTTGTGCCAAAACATGATAAAATTTGAACATGATGGGCCTCAAATATCCTATCAAAGAACATGTTAAAAAAGGTACGATGGTGAAAACATTTCGAAATGGAATCTTGAAGTCAAACCATTTGTTGAATGAAGGAAAACATGTACAAACTAAGGGGAATAAAAGATCACATGTCACCTTAAAGTGTTGTTGGAAAAGAAAGGTGGTGTTGTCAACTTCTGCTAAAGCTTCAAGAAGGAAAGGACATTGATTAGCCATAAACCTAATAGCTATGACTGAAGTTATAACAACCCAACTCCTTAAATAGGTTGTTGGGGCAATGATGATTATTAGTATGAACTCAATGCCACCGAAAGTTATTGAGAGAGAGTTTTGTTTATGGGCTAAAAGTCTTTATGGGCTATCAAAAAATCTTAAACCCAAAAAGCACCCAAACACTTAAAGAAAGGAAGACTCAAAAAAAATAATGGATTCTATGAAGGTGGAGGCAAAAGGTGTGCATTGTAAAAGATATAATGGTCATTACATGAAATAATGGGTTGGAATTCCAAAAGCTATCTGAACATCACCCATTTTAAAGAAAACATCCACATGTCAAACATCCTCAAATAGGGCATCTTTGTTAAAGGTGTTTTTTAATCCCTTATATTACATAATTTATCTTTTATGTTTTCAATTATGATTTGCAAAAAGAATCAACAAGTAAGTTTATTTTAGATCCAAAAAACATGGAAAAATAAAAACATAAAGGTATAAATGCTTATTCACAAAAGCAAAAACAAAATTAAGATTAATTCCAAAATCATATTAAAAAATAAAGCTTTAAAGTTACAAGTTAAAATTTTAAAAATAAAACAAAAGTTTTCCATCATCTTCAAATCATCCTATTTATACCAAACACAATGTTGTTTTACGTTAAACAATCACTAACCGATACCCACACTCAACAAACTCAAAATTAAACTGTAACAATTATTGGCCATAAGTTTACAACCAATCTGTTTTATCAACAATTGGTTATCCTAACAGAATAATTACTAGTTAATTTAACAAACCGTTTAACTTAAGGACTTGTTACCAATTATCATAAAAGATCAATTACTTGTTATCTAGTAATAACTAAAATAGTTCTCAAAATAATATTACTTCACCAATTACTAGTTGGTTATTATGTACATAATTGAAAAATTAGGTTAATAATCTTTGATGAAGGATGATGTGAATGATGAAGTGCCTAATGGAACCCCCAAGACTCTAATTCCTTCTGATGGGGTGGTAAACTAAGATGGGGCGTTGAAGTTAAGTAACGAGCCAAAGGGTGATCATGCTATGCATTTTTTTAATTGGATAAAAAGACCTATCACATGGAGTTTTGTTTGGAAATGTTCATATGCAAGTGATACAATTGAAAGGGGACCTATGATGTGAGTGTCATGTGTAATGGATAAAAATAGACAAGAAAGGAAACAACTAATTGTAAAACGTAAAGTCCTAAAATGGGCTAAAGCAAATAGTGCCCCCTTAAGGGATCACCTTGATAAATTCCCATGGTAAATGGGATGACAATGACATTACTTTCACAATTACAATGACTATAAAACATAAAAGACTCGAATGCATTAAATGCATGAACAAAGAAGATGAATTGTATGATATCTCCATTTACTACACAAAGTTTTTGAAATATGACCCCTTTTGACACCGAATTAAAGGCGTTTGCCACATCCAATTGGAGAACAACCCAATCAGGGTGAAGGTCCAGGGTGCACCTAATGTCATGGATTACTGTTTCACAACCACCCTTAATTGCAACTCTAAATTGGTGTGGGGATATTAATGTTGCAAAAGCGTCATAGAATTGAAAGCATAAAGTGTAGTTTATGAATTGATACAATGTTTCCCCCACTATAATGGGATGAACTCCACCCACCATGAGAAATCGCGTCCGTTGAAACCACACTACTTTACAACTAAAATTCAAAAAACAACTCATATACAATTGTTATGGAACTATCCCTTAGGTATTACAACTATTGTGCAACTATCCCCTTAGAAATATGGTGTATTAATAAATAAATTGTCACATCAAAAAATCAGTTAGTTGTATTATAGTTGCAAATGAGTTGAAAATGTGATATACAATAATTTATACAGATCATACATACATATGTAGTCAACCATGTTTGATTTTTTCAAGAATTACATTATAATTGCATGTGACAACTACTTTAGAACTATTATAAATGTGTCACTAAAGCAACAACTATGTTGCAACTAATGTACAATGTACATACATGTAATCATGCCACGTGTCCACATTTCAACCACCCACCATGGGATACATTTGTAACTAATTTTCAATTATGATTTTCATTGATACAATTAGTATAGCCACTAATGCGCCACTACTAAAGTACTATTGTTCAACTATGTTATGATTATAATACAATTACTTATAACTTAATAAGGATACATATTCGTCAATTATTTATATCTTCATCATATGTGTTTCATTTTGAATGATTTAAAATGTTATGGGAATGTTACCTCAAGTTCTAAAAATCATCTTTGAAGTGCACAAAAAAATGAATAATGAAAAAATAACAAGAGAAATAAGCTTTCCAACTTACAAAACACGTTTTTTTTCCTTTTTTTTTCTCTTTGGACCTCTCCTATTTTCAAACCTCACAACTTTCTTATTCAGTTTAAACAATTTAAAGTGTTATAGGAATGCCACCTAAAGTTCTATAAATCATTTTTGAACTCCAATAACAATAAAACAACATACAAAGAATTTTGTTGGTGTTTGGGAATCAGTCTTTGTAACATTTGGTGGTTTGTTTTTTTGAATTATTGACCCTCTCTACTTTGAAGGGCCATAACTTTCTCAATTCTATTCCATTTTTGATAATTTTTAATGCACCAAATGTGCCAATAGGAGGTTTTCAAGTTTTGTTTAGACACTAAAAACAATGGAGCCCTCCCCTTGGATCTGGTTTGTTTTGAGCACTTAAATGTTATAGTTGCAATTCAATTTGCAACTAATGAATAACTAAAAGATTTAACCCATATGTTTTGTCTTCAAATCCCATGTTACAAATTATATAAAGAAGGTTTGTTCTCTTATGTTCTCACATTAAAATACATGTGCCATTTTGGGATGAACTTAAAAGAACTTAACCTAAAAGCAAAACATAAAATAAAAATAAAATTTCATGGCTCTTTTTTAGTGCATTTAGTCTTGTGTTTTCCTACCTATGTAGGTAGGTAGGTAGGTTTTGAGATCTACCAACCTACCTACCTATGGTTATATATGACCTACCTAGCTATTAAATTTTTTATTTTTTATTTTTTTCCAAAATATAATTAATATGCCATGAGGTAAATTTTTTATTGTGCCATGTGTCATAATCCCGAACCATCATCAACAATCATAAGGGATGATGGAGATCAATATTTCAAAAAAAAAATTATGTCCAAATTTTTTTATAATGCCACGTATTAGATTTTAATAATGATGTTAGCATGACATCATGTGTGCAATTATAATGTAATTGCATAATAGTTGAAAATGAATTGTTTCGACTAAGTTGTAATTGAGTTACAATGAGTTGCATCGTATATACGATGAATTACAACTTTACAACTCATGCAATTTGTTTGTTAGCACTCACAGCAAATAAATACATTGAGTTGCAAGTGTCCTCTACAACTCAAAAATTGAATTGTAAGGCCAGTTATAAAACACCTTTTTTTTCATAATGACCTAAAAGTTTAGTCATGTTTAAGAGGCGGGTTGTTCCAAGGACACGTGCAATTCAAAGTGGAATGTGACTTTGTGTCATATGAAAACAAAGCTAAAACATTAGAAAGAATCCATTCATTGAATTTTCTAGGTGAAAGTAATCCCAAAGGTGTTCAAAAAATCATCCCAAAAGCACTACTTGTCAATAAATGTGGCATGCATTAAAATGTCAACTTAAAGGAATCAAAAGAAAGTTAAAGGTCTTAGTCTAGCTCGTAGTCTTTGAAGAAAAATGATAAGTAACCAGCTAATTCAAAGTGTAATGCGATGAGAGCTGAAGTGGTGTTGAAGGACTTGGGTGCAAGGGAAAATGGTGTCAAAATGCAAGTTGCTCGAAAATATTCCCTTGCACATCTAAAAGTTAAATTGCGGGGAAGGCTTTTTATGAACTTAAAAATTATGTTCGGGAAAAGGCACTAAGCTTCAACTTGTTGCCAAAATTTGGGCCCGCAAAAAGAACTCTTGCAAGTTTTCCTAGTCATTAGTTAGAAAGTGTTTGAGTCAAATCTACATTTCCCTATGCCATGTCACCTCGCCACAAGAAGGCAAAATAAAACACCATTGGGTAACAAGAAAAACAAGTGCCAAGCTACCACATCATAAAGGTCAAGTGCCAACTTATCTAATGGAAAACAAAATGCCACTTATACATCATGATGTAGAGTAGTAGGAATGCAATTTTATAGTCGAAAATGGCAAAAGCCTAAATGAAAGGACCCAAGGGCATCCAATGAAAAAACCCAAGTCCAAACTAATGAAAGCGAGTTGGGAATAAGGGAGGGTAGTGAGCCAAGATGGTTAAAAGGGTTTAGATTAGATGAAATGCTTGACAAGAATGTTGAAGGTAGATGCAACCTACAGTGGTTCACTTTTGTAATGAAACAATGTTTTTCCCTTGGGTACCCTTTAATCAAATGCATATGGTGATTAATATATATTTAGATCTACAAATTGAAACTTGGATTCAAATTAACAACTTCATTATGAAATGAATTATGTGGTTATTTATTGATAAAAAATTCATTTGTTAGTAATAATGGACTTTTGAAGTCGAAAAATATGGATTTATCATTTGATTTGAACATCACAAAATGAAAAAAATTATATTGATTCACATTCCAAATTTGTTATTGAAAATCAATATATAATGTAATACAAGATAATGAACTCATATGAAATATATTTTCTTTGAAAACCTTAATTGTTTAATAGTTAAGGACTTTATAATGGTTTAAATTTGACCATATTTTCATATGTCCATATGAGTTACAATTTTTGTTTGTTTTTCAATTTTTTTGTCCCAAAAGCATTTCTTTGAAAATTTTAGACATGGCATTATTCCTTTGGACTTTATGGTTTTCCCGTTTAGGACTTCCAAATCAAAAAATGACATCAATTACATTAAATATCAATTTTCACATAAATTTGAGAAGGTTTGTAAATGATTGAACATGTATTATTCAAATACTAGAATACTAATATTTTTTAAAGTAACAACCATGTCCGTTTGAATCATTTTAAAAAATCTTTTATGGACTTATATGGAATGTACTTTTTGTCATTTTTTAGCCACTATACCTTGCATTCACCCTTGATGACGAATTAACCTTCGACTAATAAATTGGTGCCCACATGTGGGGCAAAGGACTTTAGGTGGAGGTTACAAACATGTTGAGGAAATGAGGGTAGGTTGGGGGGTCTAATCATGGGCAACAATTGGGGTTGATAAAGTGGAAGAGGGAAAAGGTCCTACCTGTGCATGATCAAAGGGGTTCAAAAAAGTGTAAAGTTGGGGCTTTTTATTCACACAAAGGGTTAGGGGCCAGCATGGGGAACTAGTAGGTGGTGTGTGGTTTGTTAAAATGGGAGGGGGAACTAATGGGTGGTTCATGGTTTGCATGGGGGATGAGGTGGAAGATATGTTTGTGTTGGCACATGCCAAAACAATAGGTGATGGGAACTGAAAATTTTGATGAGACATGATGAATTGGGGGACATGGGACGTTTTGGTGCCCATGAGGAAGGAGGCCTATTAAGAACATGAACTGCATTTTTTTAAGATTGTCTATTACCACATGGCAATCTTAAATTTACAAAGCCAACCACACAAGACTAAATGAAAGAAAAAGAAAAAGATAGGAAACTTTTTAAGGGTCCTTTGTTAGGGCATTATGCCAAGGCCAAATCTTAATTTTGCTATAGGCATGGGTGTCACAATCATTACTCTATTGGGTTCAATACAACTTATACACTTTAATACAAAAATATTACAAGCTTCACTCCTTGTTCCTAATCTTGCAAAATCTAAAACAAGGAACATCACATTAAAAAATTCCTAAAAATTGACTACAATGAACTAGTTACCTTCATCACAAGGATTTTAATCCAATTTTAAAACTATGTACAACAAAATTGCAAATGATACTTAATTTTGCAATGGAAAGCTAATTGTGTTTTCACACGCTTGTAGGATGCATCAAGGTGCTTGTGGATGGTTGGTTGGTTGGGTGCCTCGACAAAGTATGTATTTTACATTGAATTGGTTTTTTGCTCGCCTTGGAAGGACCTTTTAATACCAAGTGTTACTTATTTCAATTGTTTTTCCATGTTGCCTGGGTCCCACAATCTACTAATGTCATAAACCAAATTGAAAAATTAAGGAAAAAAATGTTTTAAAAAAACCTCCTAAATCAACCCCTTAATGGACTAGTTACCCAAACATAACGGTTTAGTAGGGAAAAGACAATCCATTTCTATGGCCTTTTTTATTTTCTTTTTTGGATGTTTATCTTGAAATTGTAAACCTCATTTGTTTCTTCTTCAAAGCACAAACAAGGTCATGCCTTTTCTTCAAACCAAGATGGGGTTCATGATAAATATATCTATCTAAGTTATCCAAACAATGAAATCATTATAGTTTTGGAAAGGTTTTGGAAAAACAAAAGGTGATAGGTAACATAGCCCAAGCACCAAAGTTCTTTTTTCTCTTTTTCTCTTCTCATCTTTTCTCGTCATGCCCTATCTACAACAAGTCTCAGAAGAGTCTCACTTCATTTGCTCTTTCTTTCTCCCTCTCCCTTGTCTATTTGTCTATATACTGCATGGCACATTTTTTCAACCCACACACATTGTCTTGTTTATTTGCTTTGTGGCCCCACCCTTTTTTTATTCTTACAAAATTGTTGCTTATGGACAAAGATATGATGTTAGACCCTTTAAATCTATTTACATTTCTTGCCTTATATAAAAAATTTCATTTTTTTCTTTATGAGTTTATAATCACAATTTTTTTTTAAATATTGAAATTTCACCAAAATAAAATTAAACATTCATTTTTTAAAAAACGAAGGTGAGTTTTGTGGGTTTCAATCACTAGAAGGGATAAAAAAAAAGAATTTCCAAATTCTTATATTAGGTATTTTGTGTATAACTAGCCATACATATATAATATTCAAAAAAAAAATTATACTTCATATTTGGTTTATGGCTAGATTTGGCTAAATCCAAGGGATGATGATGACCATTTTTTCTACATCTTCCTTTAGATGATAGCCAATTTTAACCTACACAAAACATTTCCTAAAACAAAACATTGGTTTGAAAATTACATTTTTCTCATGAAATACAAAAAATACCGAAACTATTTATTATTGACAATATTAAACCTATTGTTTCTTCAAGAACATACTATGTGAACTTCAAATTTTTCTTTGAAAAGGATTGGTGGATATATCTATGTTTTGGCAATAAGGTTTGAATCATGATGGGTGGGTTTAATCGATTTCAATGTCAACCAAATAAGGGTAAAGTTAAGGTATATATGCATCAAAAACTTACAAAACTAGGTAAGGGTGTATAAGCTTTCCAAAATTATCCATCCAAGTTAGGGTAAAAGTAAATGGTGAACATTTAAGGTTTCGGGTATAGATAAATGTTCAATCATTTTACCCTATACATATTACACAGGTATAAATGGGTAAATAAATGTAGGGTAAATAGAATATACAAGAATGTCACATTTTCAAGTGGCAAATTTTATTATTAATGATGAAATTTTGAGAATAAGTGAAATTAAAAATTTGAAAATGAAGTGATTTTGGAGGTTTTCAATGACCAAAAGTGCAAAAGAGAGAGAGAGGAAAAAAAATCACTGGATTTATGTACTTGGTTTCCATTGGTGCAATGAAAAATACGGAAGGATGATTAAAGATTTTTATTTTATTTTTGGTTCATAGCCAAATTTGGCTAAATCTTTCTAGGGATGATCATCACTTTGGCTACAAACAAAGATTCCCAAACAAAACATTGATAAGGCTGAAGAAACTAGTCCATGACTTAACATATGCAACAATATTGTTGACAAGCCCATATTATCAAATGGATTGATTTCTATGAATGTGCATTTTTTAAAAATGTTGTCACTATTGATTTGTATCCCTCATTACATGATTTGGAGGTCACCTTATTCATCCATGGACTTCCCTACTAGAAACAAGGAGGATGTTAAATAAGCAATGGGTCCTTATTGTAAACAGTACAGAAGTACTGTTGGCTTCTTCTTCTTTCCTTGTGTACCCTTAGCAATGATTCATCTATTTTCTTAAAAAATAATGATGCCCAAACACAAAATTTGGCACCTATATTATACACTCTTTGACACTATGGACACAAGTATGGGTCATACTTTGTGTTGCATTTTGACACTTTGACAAGTGTCACTCATGTGTCACACTTTGACACTAGGTCGATATTAAATAATAGGACCAAAATTTGTGTCTGGGCAGCACCGAGATGGGTTTGGTCATCATGTTATGACCTGCCAAAATTTTTGCAGAGTATCCTAGAGGTAAGCTTATAAAGCATATTTTTTCATCTATGAGGAGGGAGGGCATTTCGTTTTTCATAACATCCCCCTCCTATTTTGCCTCAGTTTCTCCCAATTCCTATTGAAAAACAAATCATGGTTATCTGAATTTTTGGCAGGTCTTTACATCAGGTAATGTCTTCAACTATGGGCTCTTTACCCTACACCAAACACATCTTGGTTGGGCAATTGGGCAGTCAGTGTGAAAAGAAAACAAACAATATTTCTGTCTGTCTGCAATAAGGACCCATTCCTGATTTATTGTCCTCTTAGAAAAGGCATAATTTCCTTCCCACTTTTAAGGAGTAGGTTTAAGAACCCTTCTCCTCCTTCATCTCTTGATCTACAAATGTCTAGGTTTAGGATAACATTTGGCTTGTGGTTTACCATGCTTAAAAACCCAAGTTTACCATTCACAAAATGTGGAGGACTGACTTGGCTATTAGGATAACTTCCCATAATGGAAGTTGCCCGCCAGCCTTGACCCATCTTTATAAATTTATTTATTTATTTATATTGAAAAAAAATGTTGTATTTCAGTAAAGGAGAAGGGTCTATTTTCAGACCCTTCCCCTAATGTAAAGGGTATCGGCTTCCTTGTATAGATAAAGACAAAAACTGATAAATCGTTAAGCACTTGAAAACGTTAAGCAGAGTTAACTCCATGAGAGCTTCCCGTTCAAGTGGGTTTCAAACAGACCACAATTTGAAGGAGGTGCATTGACATAACTCCATGAGAGCTTCTAGTTCAAGTGGGCTTCAAACAGATCACAATTTGAAGGAAGTGCATCAACGACAACAGGCTGGTTTGGACTTTGTTGTTCTTGATTTCATCTCCCCATTTCCTTTCATGTTGAATCCGGATTTTGAAGAAGCTACTGAAGCAGGCCTCTAAATGGGCAATCCAACATTTTGAATCTTTCATGAGTCCTAAAAATTTCCAATCTTTATTTTATCGGCAAAAATTTCAGGATGAAGTTGGAGCTACCTATCCTAATGCCCAAATTTCTTATCTTGAGTTTGCAATAGAATTTTTGGGGTGGATTTTAGTTTTGCATGATGAAAGCCTTCTACAAAGATGCACCTTAGAGGAGTTGGTTCAAATGCAAGTTGATATTCAAGTTGTAATAATGTTGGCCTTTCCACAAGACAACAATCTATGAGATAATCTAAAATGTGTCAATAATGAGGTTGGGCGTTTTGAATTTGTTGAGGATGTCGTTGAGAAAGTAGTTGCACAAGCTAGTTCAAAGCATTACTTGGTGGAGTAGGTATGCAAACCCTTGCTACTTGTTCATATAAAATATTTGCAAGCTCACAAAAAACAAAGATTCTATTCTCTTACAAAGTTAAATGAACACAAATAAAAGTTTCTTTAGAGGATAGTTGCGCGCATTCTTTGAACATATTGGGAGTACTCAAAATTAAGTATTATGGGAAAATGAGAGAAAAAATGAACAATAAGAAATCAATAAAAATAATATCAATTAGTAAGTGCAAGTGACCATCCAAGCAAAGTATGGGTTTCTCAATGGTTTAAATGTTGGGGTGTGTTGGAATTGTTTGCAGAGTATGATGAGCAAATATATCCAATTGCATTAGCATTTTGGGACTTGTGGATAAGAGCAACCTCACAAATGCCAAAAGAATGGAACCTTCAATTTGCAAAAATAATGTGAAAAAGTGCATTTGCCAATTTTTTCAAAACACAAAATCTACACCACAACATTTGTCCTTTGGTTTCCACTCACATCCTAGAAAGGAGAAAAAGTGGATTTATGTTAACTTGTTTTGTATGTTCCCAATGTTCTTGGATGCTCTTGTAAAGTTGTAACTATAATCAATTATGACTTTGCTTTTAATGGAGTTTGAATAGAATATAGTGTACATGATCAATGCTTAAATCATGTCAAGTCATTAAGTTTGTTCAAAAAGTCCAATTGATGCCCACAAAGAAACATTAATAACAACTAAAGACAAACAATTCAACCTTTTGACATAAAATAAAATGTTGGACACTTTCAACTAATTATGATTTATAGCCTAAAAGGACAAAAAATGGATTTGCGTTCACTTGTGTTGTATGTAGGCAAAATTCTCGCATGCTTTTGTAAATTTGTAATTATAATTGATTACAACTTTGCTTTGAATAGAATTTGATTAGGATATGGTGTACATGATTAATGCCTAGAATGTGTGAAATCATTGAATTCAAAAAGTCTTGTTGATGCCCTTATGAAAAAACACATTCATAACAAAAACTAAAGACCAAAAAAAAATTGAAATAACCTTTTTGCATAGGATCAAATGTAGAACACTTGTAATTGATCATGATCAAACTTCTTAAGTTCATTATGAACTAAATAATTGATGGCAAGCTCTTCAAGAGTTTTTGGAAGATGCATTTATCCTATATTCAATATATCATAGCCCACCCATGCAACGCCTCCTTTATGTTGCGAACAATGTAGTCTATTGGAACAATGAAATTTGGTTATTTCCAAAGGTGATAATTTTGTTGAACAATTTGTTCAATGTAATATATACCTTTGTTGTTGATAAGAGTTACATGTGAAAAATCGTTGCCCAAAATGGTTCAATTTGAAAAATGCCCTTAATTATTAATTATTATAACTTGAGACCATGTTAGTAACAATATATGGCCCAATGTATTTAAAGAACTTAAGGACCATATTTTGACTTATTGAATTAAGACTATAAATATTGTTATTCAAATAATTCCAGAAGTAACAAAGAGCCCATAACCCCATGGCAAGTTTATTATATTACATGTATATTTGAAATAAAAAAATGTTAGGAAAAAAACTTCATAATTCACAATATACAACATTTGGTGAACATTCCTCAAAATGTGGGAATAAGTTGAAAAATCAAATTTTTTTAAGTTGTATCAAAATATTGTCACACCATCTTGTCTTCACCCTTTTATATCTTTTTTACCTATTCATTTGTTGCCATGTAAAAACACATGTGCAGATGATTATGATGGAATCTAAAATATGGTCCTTTTAAAATATTTGACAACTTTTGACCCTTTAATTTTTATGGGTATCAAAATATAGGGTTAAAAAAAATTATAGTAAGGACTAGGTCCTTTTTGTCTTGTGTGGTACTCCTTAAAAGATTTTCACCTTAAATCTACATTGTTTGATAATATATACTTTATAAACGTAGCCAATAAAATTTTGAGTTCCAAAAGTAGTCCAAGGTCTTAAACATATTTAATTTCTTAACATTTTAATATTAATTAATGTGGAAAACAAATCAATCCACAATAAGAATTAATGGCTGGAGAAATGGCAAATTTGGTTTCTTGATCAACAAAGAAGAAAAATGTTCCTACAACAAAGTTGCGGAAATTGTGATTGAAATGGTGGTGGATAAATGCAAAGGATGCAACTTGCAACTATAGAACTGAAGGAATATTGCAAAATCCATGAATTAACAAGTGCCCACAAAACTACAATTGAACATTACATTTCATGTTACAACCACTCGGTTAGTGCATCACATACATTTCATTCCCAAAGTTCTCAATTCCAAATGGTGCATGCATAGATGATGGATCAAAAGTTCACACAAATGTGACATTTCTTCAAAACATATAAAAATATGACAACTAGTTACATATTACCTTTCTTTGCTTAAGATTTTCACCATAAGGGAAAGTCATGGATGTAGGGTGAAAAGCATTCCAAGGAATACAAGTGTCTTCAGACTAATTTAATTGCCAAACATAAATTAAAGATGGAATTACACTAGATGGTTGAAAATGCAAGTAGGATTATTCAAGTAAATTTATTTATTTGGACTAATTACACTTGTCCAAAACCTATTATTTGTGAGTAAATTGAAATGGATATAAATGTTATCTTGAATGACTTTTGAATTAAACAATCCATGTTGCAAAAAGAATTGGTAACCCACATTTAGGTCCACTTTCCATGGTTAGCTATTGCTATTGGTTTTGGTGACCTTATATAATCAATTAAAACAAAACATTTCATAATTTTCCCAAATTAAAATTTTCATCTAGTCATGTTTTTAAATTTTTTGTGACATGGGGGTGAAAACATGGTCAAGTGGATTAGTTAGTGTAATTTTTATGCATTGAATTACAAGTATCAAAAAATGTATCTTAAAATTATTGAACATATAGCTAAACAAACACTAACATAGAAGATAAAAAGTTCAAAAAAGATTATATGCCACAAATAAATAGGAGAAGTTATAGAAGTCAATTATGAACAAGTTTCCCTTGGGTCCTACAAATCTAATCCTTCATGAATATTCTAAATTTGCAAATTGAAATCTAATTTGCAGTAAATGGAAAAAAAGATGTACAACATACATGTGCTGAATTGTTTTGATTCCAAACTTCAAGATGGTTTTTGTACATACCAAGTAGTAGATTGTCACCTTTTAAAATTTGAATAGCTTCATCTTCAACCCCACCTAATATTGTTGTGGATCAATTATTGGACCCTTACTATATAAAGTCACATTCTCATATTCAGAAATCTTTGTACAAAGATTTGACACAACCTCCAACTTTGAAACTCCAACTACCACTAGTAAAAATCCTACCATTTGTAACTAGTCACTATGCAACTCGCATACAATTGGTTGTTGTTTGCAACTATCTCGGTCATGTTTGTAATTACAAATTTGGTATTATACAATTTTTGGGCCATACAGTTGTGTGTGCAACTAACATGCAACTAAGTGTGTACAACATGGACATGTGTCATAAAAATAATGGCCTAAACTAATACATATTTAAATTAGTATACTTAATATATCTACATAAATTATGTATAATAGTATTATGACCTTTAGTATTAAGGTTAAACCCATGTTAATTAAGGCTAGCCTAATTAACCATGGTTAAATTAAGTTAGGTTAAGCTAATTATGGCTAAATTAAATTAAATTAAACTAAACTAACCATGGTTAAATTAAGCCAAACTTGCCATGATTAAATTAAGTTAGGTTAAATTAATTATGGCTAAACAAAATTGAGCTAAACTAAGCATGGTAAAATTAAATTTGGCTAAACTAAATTAAGTAAAAATTAAATTACAATAAACTAACCATAGCTAAATTAAGTAAAGTTAAAATAATTATGGCTAAAGTAAATTATGGTTAAACAAAATTAAGCTAAAATAAATTAGGCTAAATTAACTATAGGTAAATTAAATTAGGCTAAATTAAATGGCTAATTTTTTTAATTAAATTAAATATGGATAAAATTAATTATGGTTAAATTAAATTAGGCTAAACTAACCATGATTTAAATATATATTATAAGTTTTCAAATTTTATTTTATTTGGAAGTTTTTCTAGAAAATGTAAATTTGATTAAACAAACAAATTATTATAAATAATTATAACTATTAATTAAACCTTCATTATATATATATATATATATATGTATAGTCAATAAGTTAACCTATAAGTACCCAAACATCCTAAACTAATTACTAGTTTAAGCTAGGTAATAATATTAAAATAATATTTTCATTATAAATAATCATAATTATTTTAAAAATCCTAAAATCATCTTTGAAGTACAAAGGAAAAGGAATAATGAAAAATTAACGAGAAAAAAATAAGAAAAATAAGTTTTCCAAATTACAAAATGTTTTTTTTTCTTTTTTCTTCTCTTTGGACCCCTCCTACTTTCAAACCTCATAACTTTCTTATTTCTTATTCATTTAAAACAATTTAAAGTGTTATAGAGCGCCACCTAAAGTTGTACAAATCATATTGGAACTCTAATAGCAACAAAACATCATAAAAACAACTTTTGGGGTGTCTAAGAACCGACTTTTGTAGTGTCCAATGGTTTTTTTTTGAGTTCTTGGCCCCCTTCGTTTTGGGGCCCCATAACTTTCTCATTTCTGATCTATTTTTTATGATTCTTAGTGTGTTAGATGCGCCAAGAAAAGGACTTCAACTTTTGTTTGGACACTAGAAACAATGGAACCCTCCTTGGGTTGGTCTACCTTAGTACAATAGTTGTATTTAATGTGCAACTAAATTGGTTCATGAAGTAATGGAATTGTTTATCCCATATATTTTGGCTTCTAATCCAATTTTGGATAGTATATAACTAAGTGCAATAACCTTACACTAACCAAAGATTAAATGCCATTAGGGATGAGTGAATTAAAAAAACTTGACCTTAATTAAATGGTTAAACCTAAGAATAAAATTGAATTATTCTAAATCTACTTATATAGCGTAACCCTAGCTACCTTTCAATTTATTTACATACCTAAACTAGTAGGGTGTAATAATTACCTACCTACCTAGGCACCATGTGTTAACATTTTATTAACTTTAAATTGGACGATTTAGATTTCATTAATTAATATTTAGATTTTTAAAAAAATAGGTGGGCCTTGATTACCATGTATCACCATATAATTGATGTTTAAAATGGACGTGTGTCAAATGGTCTATGAATCTTCCATGGTGTGCCACGTGTCATCATCTTAGTGGTAGAAACTTTAATGATTCAAATTAATCCAACAAATTTTTAATTTTGAAACCCAAAAAATAATTAAAAAGTGACACATGCCCACAAGCAAATCGTCTAATTTTTAAACACGCATCATACTTTGATTAATTGCATTGTAATGATAAGGAGAGTTGCACATAAGGTGCAACTACATTTGGATTGGTATGTATGGATGACCACGTATATTAGTACCATATATACATGTTGTATACGTAGTGTCACATGCAACTGAATGTCCTATGCAACTTGTCTTAGGCAACTAAATGAATTTGTAGTTGCATGTGTCACATGCAACTGAATTTTAGTTGCAAACGACATTTGGAAAACCTAGAATTAGAAATTAATGTACTTGTGATTCTATTTCAATTTCACAACCTATCAAAATTACAATTATAAAGTGAGACGTTGCCCCCAAAGGAGTTGGAACATGATCCACCATTTTTGTCACCCCCACAAAAAATGAGTAGGAGATGGTAACTTCTTGAAAGGTTTGGCAACCATGTTTGTACCAAGCATGCCATTCTAAAACTCACCCCTCCTTCATTGAAAGAACTTCAATGGGATGGTCACCTTCCCCACAAGGAGAAAAATCAGCATATCAATGTTGGTGATGCAAATGAGGAAGAGGTCATGGATGGAAAAATTGAGGGTGGAGTAGAAGGAGTTACTATAGGGTGGGTATTATTGAAAGGTTAGAGGTCACTAAGGACCAAGTTGGGTGGAAAAGGAAGATGCAAATGTGGAAGAAGTCACAAAGGACCAAATTGAGGTGGAGAAGGAAAATGGAATTGTGGAAAAGGTCATTAAGGACCAAGTTGGGGTGGAGAAGGGAAATGCAAATGTGGTAGATGCCACCATGGTTGGATTTGAAGTGGAGAATGAAGGGATAGAGGTGGCAAACCCATAGGAGATTGATGATGCCAAGGAAGGTGGGGAAGCAACAAATGTGGTTCATGATGGGGGGCCTCCACAATGGGAGGGGGATGACCATGGGTTGCAATTCACAGACCAATATAACATTGACCTTGCCTTGCCATGGGATGCACAAACCCAACTAATTAAAGATACCACCTTGCCTCCTATTGTAAAGACCCAACCACAAAATTGGGAGACCTTGCCACTAATGGGGGCCACCAACTTGCCTTTTGGTACACAAACCTTACTGCATATTGGCATCATGTCACTAACTAGCAACACTTTACCTCTTGACGGGGGTTTTATAGATAGAACTTTTGAGCAAAAGGAAGTGGAGATGGACAATGGTGCAAGTGTTGAATTGTCCAATGTGATAATTGATAACAAGGGATCTCCATATAACAAAATGAAGACCCTTAAAATTTAAGTAAGCCCTCTAGTTGAATACTGAGATATGTTTCTTGCATTGATTCATTACACATGTTATGAAAGCAAAAGAGGTTTGAATGGCTAACTACCATCTATGTCTATGTTTCGTCAATATATGTCCATGATTAGGTGGGAAGATGTGGGAATCTTGACATATTCCCACATGATCCATGTATGGGAAGGTGGGAATAGGTTATGTTATCATCGTGGCCTTTATTTACAATGTTGAAATGTCATGTTCCACATGTGGAATTTTATTCACATTTGAATGGAACTTATGTGGAACTAAACTTAATCCAAAGTGTAATTTAAGTGGAACCAAAGTAAACTAAATGTGGGTTACAATTGGAACCAAAGTTCAAGTGTCATGTAGCATTTCTCAGGTTTCATATTTTTTATAAGGTCTAGCTAGGTGGAATGTGTGTGAAATTGTAGATGGTCAAAAGTGTACTGCAAGTGTAGTAATAGTGGAATTTAAGTGGCGTGTACAACAAAACTCCAGTGGACAATATGTGGGATGTGATCAGTGGCACCATAGTTCAAATGTTGTGTAGTAGTTGGGAATATTTTTATGAGATCCATGTGAAATGTGTATCCCAAAGTGAGTCCAAGCTAGAATTACAATGGAACCAATGAAGTATAGTTTATATGATGTGTAAATTATGGAACCCATGTGGATTGTACTTGTGGGGTATGAATGGCACCAATGTTGAAGTATCTTGTAGCTTATAAAATTATGTCTTATGGGGTTTAGGTGGAACAAGTTTGGGAAGAACATGAAGCCACAATGGGATGGAAGTGGTGCCAAAGTGGATTCTAAGTGGTGTGTACATGGAACCCCAATGGATTGTAAGTGGGGTGTAAGTGCCCACCAACCTTGGTCACATTGGGGAAGTTCAGTGAACCTAATATATAAAATGTAGGCCTACCACCTAGCCAAAGTGGATTCAAAGTGCTACATTTGGGTGAAGTTGAAGTGGAATGTATATGGAGCCAAAGTTGAGTTGAAATGTCATCTAAAATGTTGGGAACTTGGATGGTGTATGGGTGGAATCTATGTGAATTCATAATGGATCCATATTATTGCAAATGGTGCCAAGTCAAATTAGGTGCCCAATACACTTGTAAAATGACATTGGGATTATGTAATTCCATATGGTGTAAGTCATGGTGCCAATGTTTGACACCTTGTGGGGTGGGACAATGGTGGTTGTCATTAAGAAGTTAGGCCATCACAATGTAACATTTGGTGTTTCTTGTTATTTCAAGGCCAATTTTCAATTGGTATGTCCTTTTAATTGGGACTAACTTAAAATTATCGACATGTGTTGTTTTAACATGGAGATTTTTGAAATGTCATGATCCAAGTTTGGAAATCTAAGGAGCTTTTAATGGAATGTAGGTGGACATAGGGTGGTTGGAAATTGTAATGCATATGGAGTGAAAGGGGGGTACACACTATAAACGATGTGTAAGTGTTGCTTGTTGTGGTGGGGTTCCTGGTTCTCGCCCTTGGCCTACACCTTTGAATTCAATGATCAAATTTGTGGCCCCAAAAGTAAGCTACATAAGCCTAGCCTAGAGAGCACTAGTTTTTCTTTTAAAAATATTTTTTTGTTTTTGGACCAAGTGGCTACCATCTCTAGGAAAATTTAGCCAAATTTAGCTATAAAAGAAATGTGGAGTAGAAATCTTTAACCATGTTTCTTTATTTTGGCTATGCCTTAAAAACTAAGTATAAAAATCTGGCGAATTTTTTTATTAATAAATGATATTTTAACAATTTTCACTTCTGGTGATTGCAAAATTCCAAAATCATTTGATTTTCGATTTTCGAATTTTTAAAATTTGGCTAATAAAAAAAAAAGGTTTCTTGTGGTGTTGGTAACCAAGGCACGCAAAGAAAATGTTGGTTCTTGTTCTTGTTCTTTTTCACAAGTTTTAATTGTTGTTGCCCTTACCGGGCAGAGTGAACCAACAACCACCAATGCACTAGTTAGTTGTTCTGTCCACTAGATGGGCTGCATTTTTTCATTCGACGCCAGATGGGGTTCATCACAGTCCATTTTTTTTTTTGTTAACCAATGTATTTTTTTTTCTTTTTTTGTTGGTTTTTGGCCGTTTTTCCCTTGGACCTGACCTGCCACCCTGCTCACTTTCCTACCCTCCTAAGTACTGCACCAACCTTGGTACTTTATTTATTATCCCCTACTAATATAGTTACCCTAATAACTAGTTATTTTATTGACCTAACGACCTAACTACTATATTAACCACCTACCCTACTAACTTAGCTACCTTATTAATTACATACCCTACTAACTTAACCATTATACTAAGTACCTACCTTACTAACCTAGCTACCTTACATACACAACCACCTTATTGACATAAATATCTTACAAACCTAATCACCTTGATAAGGTAACTTGTTTCTTATGTACTAACTCGCCTATCTACTTAACTACCTATATGTCTATGTTTTTTACATAACCAAATACCTAATTAACTACCTATTCATTTTTTTTCCCCCTCCCCCCCCCCCCCCTTCAATCCTACCTATCAATTTATTAAGGTTCACCCTAGTTCATGGATGATGAACATAGGTCCCCATATGTAAATATTAAAAAAAAATTATAGTGGACACAATGCCATAATTACAACCATTTTGGTTTAGTTAATGCATATTTTATTAAATTTTATTTACCTAATTTATTATTGAATGGACATTACAATACATCTTTTCATGTAATTATTATAAGTATGTATTATTGGATTATGGTTTAAGTTTAAGGTTGGGATACATAAATTAATTAATAAATTTTTCACAAATGTATAGTAATTAACCTAAAGTAGGTTAAATTTGGGGGGAAAATTTTACGATTTACACATATGTGAAATATAACAATTGCATTCTATATCTTCTTCAAAGAGAGTGAAAAAAATTAGGTCGGAGAGATCACACAAAAGTAAAAGACATATTTTCTATTTTGGTTTTGTACTTATTTGATTGTTATTAAAGTATTTTCTTTCAATCAATGAATATTTTTAGTTTAAAGCCTTTAAATTTTGGTTTCTAAATTTTTTCCTATGTTCTTTTAAATTTGTCTATTTTGCGTTATATAATTTGTATAATTTGTATAGTTGTTTGGGTTTAGGGCATATACTTGGACTTTTTTTTGTTAGGGTTTGTATAGTTAGGGTTGTAATAAGGCTTATGGAAAAATATCATTTGGATTTTTAAGGTTATGCTTTACGATTTAGTATATACGAATTTGGTTCATATATTTTAGAGCCTAAGGTTTACACTCTAAACTTTGCTCATTGTATTGATTTTTTATCTTATCACTTGTTTAAATTTATACCATAATTATGAATCTCCTTTGTTTTCATATGTTCCATAGTTCTTAGAATTTAATATTTTTTAACCCACTTTTGTATGAGTTATGATCTTTTAGGGTTGCATTTTCAATTGGGATTACAAACTTTGGTGGAACGTTGACATCTTTTATTCCTAAAGGTATGCATTTGTCTCTTGTTATTTCTTTTTTTTTGTTTATATTTTCACAATTCAACCTCTTTTCATTTCTTAG
>Ga0116229_10001783_pt1 | contig 34296 bp, 31 predicted proteins | sample S1TSphgellanicum_3_FD_87313 | JGI IMG/M metagenome (GOLD analysis project Ga0116229, IMG submission 87313) | Host-associated microbial communities from peat moss isolated from Minnesota, USA - S1T2_Fc - Sphagnum magellanicum MG | ecosystem: Host-associated > Plants > Peat moss > Unclassified...
GGAGCACCGATCCGACGTCCGCCGCTCCATCGAGGAGCTCAAAGCTCACCTGTCGGCCATCGAGGCCAAGGTGCGGATGTACGAGGACAAAGAGCGCGCGCCTCGCCGAGCGGGATAGCTACGCACGTCGCCGGCTGGGGCCATGGGGCAATCGCCGCCGGGGCAATGGCCCGCTGGGGTCAGGGACCGCTGGGGTAATGGAAAAGGGCGCGGTAAGCTTCAATGCTCCGTGCCCCTCCACGATCGCCCCGCGGCCCGGCCGCCCGACGCGCGCGCCCGCATGGTGCAGTGCGCCGCGATGCAGATCGGGCGGCACGGCGTCAGCGCCACGTCGTTCTCGGAGTTGCTCGTCGGCAGCGGCGCGCCGCGCGGGTCGATCTATCACCACTTCCCGAACGGCAAGGCCCAGCTCGTCGAAGAGGCGGTGCAGTGGGTCGGCCGCGAGGTCTTGGCGCACCAGCGCGCGTGCGAGGCGACCACGCCTGCGGGCGTCCTCCTGCACTTCGTCGCCCTCTTCCGCAAGGTCGTCCGAGCGTCGAAGGGCACGGCGGGATGCGCCGTCGCCGGGGTCGCACTCGACTCGGGGGCCGAGGAAGCGCTCGCCCTACGGACCGTTCGAGGCGTATTCCGATCGTGGCTGGGGGTGCTGTCGACGCAGCTCGTCCGAGCGGGGCTGCCGCGCGCGCGCGCCAAGTCGGTCGCGACGATGGCCCTCGCGGCGATCGAGGGCGGCCTCATTCTCTGCCGGGCAGAGGGCGGCCGAGGCCCGCTCGAAGCGATCGCACGCGAGCTCGAGGTTCTCGTGCCGTCTCGTACCTCGAGCAAGGCTCGGCGGCGGCCGCGCGCTTGAACGCCTCGAAGCCAGCGGGAGCCCGGCGCGCCGCGCGCCCAGGCGCCGCCTTCGCCCTCCTCCTGCTCGCCTGCCACGGCCACGGGTGCGACGACGAGCCTCGGCCCGCGACCCCGACGGACTGCTTCGAGGTGACGGTCGAAGACAACACGCGAGGGACGCGAGCGCTCTTCGCGGCACGCCACTGCCAGGGCGGCGGCGTCACCTGGGGCGAGCTTCTGCGGGGACGGCGGGCGCGGGTGAGGGACCGCGGTCGTCGCGCCGCCACGCGCCCCGCATGTCGGATAGGCTGGGGGACATGGAGAACACCGAGCCTTCCCCGTGCCTGGCCTTCGTCGGTGTCAGCGACCCGCGAGACGACGTGACGCGCGCGCTCGCCAGCGCCCGTGAGGCGAGCGTTGGACAATACGTCCTTCTGCACGGCGAGAACCCGGCCGTCCTCCGCCTCGGCCTGCGCTCGGGGATCGGTACCGTTCCGGCATGCAAGGTCGAGCGCGTGACGACATCGGAAGGCGACGGCGCTCCACCCGGGCTGCGGTGCTGGAAGGTGTCGAGGCTGCCGGCGTTGCCGGCGCCTTCTTGATGCGGCAGCGCGTCGAGGCCGGCATCGCGTGAACCCGGCGCGCCCCCTCACGGGCAGGGCGTGTGGGGAGCGAAGCCGATGCGACGTTTCGCCCGGTCGAACACGACGACGCTGGACCGAAGGATCGGCGCGCCGAGGGAGACGACGAACGGGTAACCCAAATCCGGCGCGAGCGAGAGGAGCGCGCCGTCGAACGCGGTGACGCGCAGCAGCGTATGGATCGGCACCTTTGCCCGGGCCAGGGCACGGTGCACGAGCGGCTGCTCGTTGGTCATGATGGTCCAGGCCGATGCGCTGCCGGCGGTCGTGACGTAGCTCACCTCGAGGTCGAGCTGTGCGAGGCGCTCCGCGATGACGCCCCCGAGATAGTAGTTGTCGATGTCGAAGACGACGACGGGTCCCTCCGGCACGACGCCGCCGGCGAGATCGTCGGGCGTGTAGACGCGAGGGCCCGCAAGCTCTCCTTGCGGAAACTCGATCGCCCCGTAGAGCATCCGGGTCCAGCGGGCGCCGGTCGCGATGACGACGTGCCGATGCTCCAGCCCGAGAATGTCGTCGACGCTGAGCGTGCTGCCGGGATACAGGTTCACGTTCGCGCGGCCGCGGAGCTGGCCGAGCCGCCAATCGACCACCCGTCCCCAGGCCGCGAGGCCGGGAAGACGCCTCTCGAAGCGCAGGCGGCCGCCGAACTCCGGAGCGGCATCCGCGAGCGTCACCGCGTAGCCGCGCCGCGCCAGCGTGACCGCGCATTCGAGACCGGCAGGGCCGCCGCCGACGATCAGCACGGCACCGTCGCTGCCGGGTGCCGCGAAGCGTTCGGGGTGCCAATCGCGCCGCCATTCCTCGCCCGCGGTCGGATTCTGCGTGCAGCGCACGGGCACCCCGTCATGCCAGCTCGAGATGCAGATGTTGCAGCCGATGCATTCGCGAATCTCGTGTTCGCGTCCCTCGTCGATCTTGTTGGGCAGGAACGGATCGGCGATCGACGGGCGGGCGCCGCCGATCAGATCCAGCACGCCGCGCCGGATCTGCGACACCATGACGTCCGGGGACGTGAACCGGCCGACGCCGACGACGGGTTGGCGCGTGACCTGCTTGACGAAATCGATGATCGGTTCGTGGCTGCCCTCGGGAGCGAACCGTGATGGCGCACAGTCGGTCGGACTCGAATCCATCTTGACGTCCCACAGATCCGGGATGTCGGCGAGCAGCGCCACGACCTCGTGGGCCTCCGAGGCGGCATGGGTGCCGGGACGGGCGCGCAACTCCTCGAGACTGATGCGCAGCGCCACCGCGCACTTCGTGCCGACCGCGTCGCGCGTCACGGCGAGCAGCTCCCGGACCAGGCGCACCCGGTTTTCGATCGAGCCGCCGTAGGCGTCGGTGCGGCGATTGTATTCCGGCAACAAAAACTCGTACGGGAGGTAACCCATGCCCGCGTAGACATAGACGATGTCGAAGCCGGCGGCGACCGCGCGGCGTGCGCCCTGTGCCTGCCAGTGCAGCAGTGCCTTGATGTCCGCGGCGTCCATGGCGCGCGGGCGCAGATTCCCCATGAAGCCGACGTGGGTCGACAGCCAGGGCATCCCGGACGGCGAGAGCGGAGCGATACGGCTCGTGCGATTCAGACAGCAAGCGCCGCCGTGCCACAGCTCGACGCCGGCCAGCGCGCCGTGCGCATGCACTGCGTCGGTCATGAGCGCATGCGCACGAATATCCCGCTCGTCCCACAGGGTCGCGAAAGGCAGCGGCGAATCGTCGGAACTCGGGTCGATCGAGACCGCGCCCGTGCAGACGACGCCCCAGCCGCCTTCGGCCTTCACGCCCCGAAATGCCGAGCGCACGTGCGGCAGGGCATTGGTCATGCCGCTCGCGTGCGGGACCTGGTAGAACCGATTCGGTGCCGTGACCGGTCCGATCCGGACGGGTTCGAACAACACGTCGAAACGCGGATTGCGCGCCATCTTAAGGAGCCGGGAGCACGTCGGGCAGCGCCGCCGCCACGCCCGGCTTGGCGGCGGCGTAGTCCTCGCCCAGGGCGGCGGCGACGGTGGCGGCGATCTGTGCCTGCGTGACCGGCGGCACGTCGTGCCGTTCGCCGAGCGGCGGTGTGTCGGGGCCGAGCACGCCGATCCAGATATTCTGCGAGCCCTTCTGATCGACGCCGTGTTCCTTCCAGTCCTCGGGGCCCGAACCGCGTCCGTGGTCCGCCGTGACGATGAAGGTCGTCTTGTCGCGATACGCCGGAATGGCCTGCATCTCGCGCCACAAGGCGCCCAAGAATCCGTCGAAATTATGTGCCGCGTTCAACACCATGTCGTAATGCCCGAGGTGGGCGAAATTGTCGGTGTCCCCGAAACCGACGAACAACACGCGCGGGTGGTGCTTCTCGAGATGCCGGCGCAGCGCCACCGAAAGGAAGGAGTCGTAGGGATCCTCGAATTCCAGGCGGGTCGTCGTCGCGTACAGCTGCTCGAGCAAGCGGCCGGAGTCGCTCGCGTCGCCGGCATCCACCAGCGTGGTGCCCGAACGGATCGGCAGGTGGCTGCGGTCCTCGTTGAAGATGTCGTGGAACACGGACCAGGTGCCGAAGATCTCGACCTGGCCGCGATAGGCCGGCTTGGCGTTGAGCCACTCGAACACCGTCACGTTGGGATTCGGGCCGAATTCATTCGAGTCGATCTTCGGATCGGCCGCACCGGTCGTCATTTCGTTGTAGCCGGGATAGGAAAACCACATCGGATTCGTGACGTGGGCGACGCTGCCTTTCGTCTGATTACCGAACAATTGCCCCTGGGTCGCCAGGGTGCCCCACAGAAACGGGAATAGCTTCGCGCGGCGCTCTGCGGGGTCGTCGCTCCAGTACGCCGCGCGCAGTTCGGGGATCGGCGTCCAGCTGCCACCGGCTTCCTCGTTCATGAGTCCGGGATCGGCGCCGGTGAACACTTCCTGCCAGCGCAGTCCGTCGCTGACGATCAAGACGACGTTGCGGGTCTTGCGGGCCGGGCCCTTTTCCGGAGCCGCGTGCGCGGCGCCGACGACGCCGACGAGGACTGCTGCCAAGGCCAGACAGGCGCCGAATGCCGGGGATGCGCGTCGCATGGTCAAACGGCTTCGGGGTGGTGTTGCAGGCCGAGCGCGCGTGCCACCGCCGCATGCGTGATGCGGCCGGAGGAGACGTTCAGACCCTGCGCGAGTCCCGCGTCGCCCGCGAGCGCCCGGCGCCAGCCGCCCTTGGCGATGGCCTTCACGTACGGCAGCGTCGCGTTCGTCAAGGCGACGGTCGAGGTCCGCGGCACGGCGCCCGGCATGTTGGTCACGCAGTAGTGGATCACGCCGTCGACGACGTAGGTGGGTTCGGCGTGCGTCGTGGGCCGGCTCGTCTCGAAGCAGCCGCCCTGATCGATCGCGATGTCGACGAGCACGGCGCCGGGTTTCATGGTCCCCACCATCGCCCGGGAGACGAGCTTCGGCGCAGCCGCGCCCGCGATCAACACGGCGCCGATCACGAGATCGGCATCGCGCACCAACTCCTCGATCGCCTGGGACGTGGAATACACGGTCTTCAATCGATTGCCGTACAGCGCCGACAATTCGCGCAGCCGCTTGACGGACAGATCGACGACCGTGACATCGGCCCTGAGGCCGACCGCCATCTCCGCCGCGTGCGTGCCGGACACGCCGCCGCCCAGGATGACGACCTTGGCGGGCGCCACGCCGGGCACGCCGCCCAGCAGGACGCCGAACCCGCCATTCGCCTTCTGCAGGCAGGTCGCCCCGACCTGGACCGACATGCGTCCCGCGACCTCGCTCATCGGCGTGAGCAGCGGCAGCGACCCATCCGCCGCGGTCACGGTTTCGTAGGCGATCGCGGTCGCGCCGGACTCGCAGAGTGCGAGCGTCTGTTCCCGGTCCGCCGCCAGATGCAGATACGTGAACAGCACCTGGTCGGCCCCGAGCATCGCGCATTCCGCGAGCTGCGGTTCCTTGACCTTGACGACGAGGTCGACGCCGGCGAAGACCTCCGCGGCATTGGGTGCGATGCGCGCCCCCGCCGCGCGGTAGTGTTCGTCGCCGAAGCCGATGCCGCTGCCGGCGCCGGCCTCCACCAGGACCTCGTGGCCTGCGCGCACGAGTTCCGCGACGCCGGCCGGCACCAATCCGACCCGGTATTCGTGAATCTTGATTTCCTTCGGTACGCCGATTTTCATGGGGCAGGGCTCCTCGTTGCCGGTCTTCAGTGCCGCGGCGACAGCGCGAGCGAGAAATCGATTTTCACGAGATCGCCGATCCACTCCGTGTTCTTCCAGTCGCCCTGGCCGACGCCGAAGTCGAGCCGCTTGAGCGCCGCGGTGCCGGTCAGTGTCGCGCCGCTCGGACCGGGCGTGAACTGGCACTCGACGTTGACGTCCTTGCTGACGCCGCGCAGGGTCAGCGTGCCCTGTGCGGTATAGCCGGTTGCGCTCTTGGTGAAGCCGCGCGTCACGTAGTGGGCGGTCGGAAAGTGCGCCACGTCGAAGATGTCCGGACCGCGCATCGTGCCGTCGCGGTCCTTGTCCCCGGAATCGACCGAGTTCAAGTCGATCGTCACGTCGAAATGCGCGGTCGCCAGGGCCTCCGGTGCGAAGTCGACGACGGCGGTGAATTTGTGGAACACCGCCTTGAACTCGGCGCCCGCCTGAACGCCGGTGAATTGCAGGCGGCTCCGGGCCGCGTCGGCCACGTACGCGCCCGGTGCGGCCGTGGCCGACGCGCCTGCCCCGAGGGCGAGCGCGCTCACGAGCGCCAGGATCGATGCGCGCAGCCGGTGCAGCCGGCGAGGGCAAGCTCGGACGGCAGCAACCCCTCGCGCGCAGACTCGGGCGGGTGTCAGCATGTCGGTCACTCCGTCGTCGTGAAGGGCAGCATGCGCTTGAGCACGCTGTCCTTGTTCCAGAAATGATGCTTGAGCGCGGCGAGCATGTGCAGTACCGCGATCGCCAACAGGGCCCAGCTCAAGGTCGTATGCGTGCCGCGCAGCCACGCGAAGGCCGTTTCATCGCGGCCGATCAAATTCGGCCAGGTGAACAGGCCGAACCAGCTGACCGAGTAGTTCTTGGCCGACGACATGAGCCATCCCGTGAGCGGCATCGCGAAGAGCAGCACATAAAATGCCGCATGTGTCGCATGCGCGAGGCGCTGTTCGAGCGGCGCCATCCCGGCGGGCAGCGGCGGGGGGGGATGTCCAAGGCGCCAGCCGAGGCGCAGCACCGCGAGCATCAGCACGGTCATGCCCACACTCTTGTGACGGGCGAGCAGAATCAGCTTGTGCATGCCGAGTGGCAGGTCATCGGCCGTCCAGGCCAGCACGAACTGCGTGACGATCAGGGCCGCGACGATCCAATGCAGGGTCTGGGCGACCGCGCCGTAACGCGTCACGGTCGTTGCGTTTGTCATCGTCTCGTCCCTCGGCGCAGACTCGAAGTCGAATCGAGGTCGCTAGTTTAGCAGCGGTGCAACGATGATCTTGAAAAGATGTCTGGCGGGCGCCGCCGTGCTGCTGACGGCCGCCTGCGGCGCTCCGCCCCGTGAGGCCGGTCCCGCGACCGCCACGCCGGCCCGCGCGCCGCTCCCGCCCGCGGGGATGGTCGTGTACCGGATCGATCCGGACGCGTCGGAGCTCACCCTTAAGGTCTATCGCGACGGCCCGATGGCGCGCTTGGGGCATGATCACGTCATTCAGAATTACAGACTGTCGGGTTGGGGCGCCGTTGCGGCGGACGGCGGCACCGCGCTGCTCTACCTCGAGGTGCCCGTCGGTGATTTTCTCATCGACGATCCGGCCGCCCGCGCACAGGCCGGCCCGGGCTTCGAGGAAGCGGTGTCCGATGCCGCCAAGGCCGGCACGCGGGACCACCTGCAGGGCGCGACACTGCTCGACTCCGCAGAGTATCCGCTCATCCGCCTCGATGGCCGAGCCGTGCGCAGCGGCGGTGCGAGCACGGCCAGCGCCGCCGTCGAGGTGCACGTGGCGGGCCACGACTCGACCGTGAGCCTGCCCTGCCGCTTGGACGTGGGTCCCGACAGCGCGTCGGCCTCCGCGGAGTTCGCGCTGCGCCAATCCGCGCTGGGTCTCGCACCGTTCAGCGTGATGATGGGCGCGTTGCAGGTCCGCGACGAGATGCACATACGCCTCACGCTCGTCGCCCGGCGGGTCGACGCGTCAGGCGAGTCCGCTCGCCAATAGGATCGGTGTGCCCTCCGGCGCGAGCAGCACGGCCGCCGCCTGGCTGCGCAGTGCCGCGGACAGGTTGGCGAGCGGCTCGATTCCCTGCGCCGCCAGCCGTTGCAGCGAGGCCTCCACGCCGTCGCTGTCGAACAAGAGATACGGCCGCGGAATGTCGCGCGTCGGATACAGGCCGACGTCCAGCGTGTCGCTCGTGCAGCAGACGTGCGGCAGGGGCAGGGCGGATTCCCCCAGGGCGACGAAGCCGAACTTCTCCCAGAAATGGCACGACGCCTCCAGGCTCGTGGTCGGCAGGGCGACTTCGGCGAAGTAGCCGCAACCCGGCACTGCCCCGCGCGGAGCGGCATCGATCGGCGAGAAGGTGCGCGCCTCGACGATGCGGATCAAATGGCCCGAGGGGTCGCACCAGCCGACCTCGTTGAACACCTCGTCGCCCAGGTGCCGAAACTCGAAGCGCGCGCCCTGTGCTTCGAAGGCGTCGAGGTGCTTGCGCAGTTCGGGCTTGACGAAGGTCAACATCATCGGCGCCGGCAGGTTGGTTTGATGCAGCCCGATGCAGATCCTGCCGTCGGTGACCACCGCATAGGGATGAGGCCAGGTATCGCCGACCGCGGCCTCGAAGAAGCCGAGCTTGGAATAGAAGTCGAGCGACGCCCGGATGTCGGGCGCCTCGATCGACAACTCCAAGAAGCGGCCGAGCATCGGCTCCTAGCTCACACCGCCCACGCAGACGTATTTGAGCTCCGTGTAATCGAGGATTCCGTACTTCGATCCTTCGCGGCCGATGCCCGATTCCTTGACCCCGCCGAAGGGCGCGACCTCGGTCGAAATCAGACCGGTATTGATGCCGACGATGCCGTATTCGATGGCTTCGCTGACGCGCCAACTGCGCGCTAGGTCGCGCGTGTAGAGATAGGCCGCGAGCCCGAATTCCGTATCGTTCGCCATCGCGATCGCCTGTGCTTCGGTGTCGAACTCGAACAACGGCGCCACGGGTCCGAAGGTTTCCTCGCGCGCGATCAGCATCGCGGGCGTGACGCCGGTCAGGACGGTCGGTTCGTAAAAGCTGCCCCCGAGGGCATGGCGTCGACCGCCGAGCGCCAGCCGGGCGCCCTTGGCGAGCGCGTCGGCGACGTGCTCCTCGACCTTGGCGAGCGCGGCCGCATCGATGAGCGGTCCTTGATCGGTGGGGCCGCGGAGTCCGTCGCCAACCTTGAGCTTGCCGACGGCCGCGATGAGCCGCGCGGCGAAATCCTCGTACACGCCCGACTGTACCAGCAGGCGGTTCGCGCAGACACAGGTCTGACCGGTATTGCGGTACTTGCTCGCGAGCGCCCCTTGCACCGCCGCATCGAGGTCGGCGTCGTCGAACACGATGAACGGTGCGTTGCCGCCGAGTTCCAGGGAGATCTTCTTCATCGTGCCGGCGCACTGCGCCATCAGTTTCTTGCCGACCCCGGTCGATCCGGTGAAGGTGAGTTTCCGCACCCGCGGGTTCGAGGTGAGTTCGCCGCCGATGTCGGTCGCCGAGCCCGTGATGACGTTGAAGACGCCGGGCGGAATGCCGGCACGCTGCGCAAGTTCCGCGAGGGCGAGCGCCGAGTACGGTGTCTGCGTCGCCGGTTTGCAAATGAAAGTGCAGCCGGCCGCGAGCGCGGGCCCTGCCTTGCGCGTGATCATCGCCGACGGAAAGTTCCACGGCGTGATGGCGGCCACCACGCCGACCGGCTGGCGCAGCACGAGGATGCGCTTGTCCGCTTGATGCCCCGGAATCACGTCGCCGTAGACGCGTTTGGCTTCTTCGGCGAACCACTCGATGAACGAGGCCGCGTAAGCGATCTCGCCCTTCGATTCCGCGAGAGGTTTGCCCTGTTCGGCGGTCATGAGCGTGGCGAGGTCATCCTGGTTCGCCATGATGAGGTCGAACCAACGGCGCAGCAGCGCGGCGCGGGCTTTGGCGGTCGCGGCGGCCCACGCCGGAAACGCGCGGGCCGCCGCCTCGACGGCTCTTTCCGCCTCGGCTTTGCCGCAGGCGGGGATCGTGCCGAGCTCGGCACCGGTCGCAGGATTTCTGACGGCGAGCGTGGCTCCGCTCGCCGCGGCGATCCAGGCTCCGTCGAGCAGGCAGCGCTCGCGCAGCAGCGTGGGATCCTTCAGTTGCACGGGATCTTCCGTCCGATCAGCCGACGAATTTGCGCAGGAACTCGAGACTGCGTTCGAAGGCGAGCTTCGCGCTCTCGGGTTCGTAGCTGCCGCGATCCGTGCAGTTGAAGCCGTGATCGGCCGGATAGAGATGGAAAACGCCGCCGGGGTCGGCGGCTTTGACCTGTGCCACGGCTTCGGGCGGAATGTGCGCGTCCCGTTCGCCGTAGTGGTACATGACGGGGGCGCGCGGCTTCTCGGACAGAAAATGGGTCGTGCCGCCGCCGTAGTACGACACGGCCGCCGCGATCGGCAGCCTCGCGGCGGCAAGATACGCAATCGTACCGCCCCAACAGTAGCCGACGACCCCGACGTTTCCGGACCGAGCGACCAAGTCGACGGCGGCCTTCACGTCGAGCAGCACGTCGTCCATCTTCGTGGCCTGCATGTATGCGATGCCCTTGGCGATGTCGCTGTAGTGGACGTCGACGTCGCGCTCCACGCGATCGAACAGCGCGGGGGCGACGGCGTAAAATCCCGCGGCGGCGTACTGTTCGGCCACGTCCCGAATGTGGCGCGTGACCCCGAAGATTTCCTGGACCACGACGATCCCGCCGCGCGGTGTCGCCGGGGGAGCGGCCGCGTAAGCCGCCAATCGATGGCCGTCGGCCGCGGTGAGTTCTAGCCAGCTGCCCATGAGTGTCTCCAGCATCGAGTCGAGAGGGGGCTCACGAGAATACCGCGTTCGCTCGTCAGCGCTCAAGAATCGCGGCGAGGCCCATGCCGCCCGCCGTCGAGATCGCCACGAGACCGCGCCGGGCGCGCGACTCATCCAAGATTTTTGCCAGTGTGGCCACCATGCGGGTACCCGTGGCGGCGGACGGATGCCCGAGGGCGATACTGCCGCCCTTCACGTTGAGACGGCTTCGATCGAGCGCGCCCAAGGGCTCGGGCAGGCCCAACCGATCGCGACAGAACGCCGGATCTTCCCAGGCGGCAAGCGTGCTCAAGACCTGACCCGCGAACGCCTCGTGCAGTTCCACGAAGTCGATGTCCGGAAGCGCGAGTCCCGCCTCCTTGAGCAGCGCCGGCACGGCGTAGACGGATCCCATCAGCAGGCCGTCCCTGCCGCTCACGTAGTCGACCGCGACGCACTTGCTGAACGTCAAGAACGCGCGCACCGGCAAGCCGCGCTCGCGCGCCCAGGCTTCCGACGCGAGCAGCAGCGCCGAGGCGCCGTCCGACAGCGGTGCCGAATTGCCGGCCGTCAGCGTCGCGGCGCCGTCCGCGGCGAAGGCGGGTCGCAGCAGCGCGAGTGACTCGAGCCCCAAGTCCGCGCGCATCGACTCGTCCTGCGACAAACCGCGCAAATCCTGCACGAGGTCGGTGTAGAAGCCGGCCGCATAGGCCGCGGCCGCCTTGCGGTGACTGTCGAGTGCGAAGCGGTCCTGTTCCTCGCGGGAAATGGCCCAGGCCCTGGCCATCGATTCTGCGCTCGCTCCCAGGGACAGTCCCGTGCGTGCGTCGACGCTGCCCGGCAGCACCGGCTTGAAGTCGCGCGGCCGCAGCGCGAGCCACGGTGCCGCGCGGGCTGCGAAGCCGCGCGCCCGGTAGCTTCGCAACAGGAGACGCTGGAAGCTGCGCGGATAGGCAACCGGCGGATCGCTGATGCTGTCCGCGCCGCCCGCGATGGCGGAGTCGATGTGACCGAGCGCGATCTTGTTGGCGACGGTCAGCGTCGCCTCGAGGCTGGTGGCGCAGGCGCGCTGCAGGTCGACAGCCGGCGTGTCGGCCTTAAGACCTGCGCCGAGGGCGCTCTCGCGGGCGAGATTCCATTGGTTTGCGTGCTTGATGACCGCGCCCGCCGCGACTTCGCCGACGCTCTGCCCCTCCAGCCCGAAACGCGTCACGAGCGCCCGCAGTGCCGCCGTCAACAACTCCTGATTGCCGAGCTCGGCATAGACGCCGTTGGCGCGCGCGAATGGAACACGCACGCCGCCCACGATCGCGACCCGCCTGGTTTGCAACCCGACCCCCATCTCGATTCTCCCGCTCGACCGTCCCGGGCTCGCAGTATGTACCCAACCCCCGCGGCTTATACTCCGTCGATGTACCGATATGCGCTCGGCGCCATTCTCGGCATCGCCCTGTGGCAGCTCGCCGCCTGTAGTGATCGCGCCGCCCCCGCACCGCATCAGCTCGCCGCGGAACCGGCTCCGCCCGACCCGCTCGCACGCATCGTGCAGCAATACTGGGACGCGTATCTTAAGCTCAATCCGCTGCGGGCCACGGCCGCCGGCGAGCACCGCTACGACGACCGCCTCGGTGATCCCATTGCGCCGCAGTATCTCGCAGATTCGCTCGCGCTCGAGCGAGATTTCCTCGCTGCGGCACTGTCGCTGGATCCGCCCGCCGATCCCGACCGGCGTCTGACCTGGGATCTGTTCAAACGCCGTCGCGAGCTCGCGATCGAGGGCTTTACGTTCCCGACCGAATTGATGCCCGTGAACCCGTTCGAGGCCATGCCGCTCGAGTTCGCGACGCTGGCCGAGGGCGCCGGTGCACAGCGGTTCGCGACGGCCAAGGATTATGCCGATTGGCTGGGACGCGTCGACGATTACACGGTTTGGACCCGGCAGGCGGTGGCCAACCTGCGAGACGGTGTGCGGCGCGGCTACGTGCTGCCGCGTGAACTCGTCGAGGAGGAAATCGCGCAGCTGCAGGCGCTCAGCCTGGACCGCCCCGACAACCCGTTTCACGGGCCGGAACGGGCAATGCCACAGACCCTGTCCTCTGCGGCACGCGCCGAGCTTGGCGCGACGCTCGATGCCGCCGTCCAGCACAAGGTCCTACCGGCGCTGCGTGAGCTGCGCGACTATCTCAAGACGGAGTATCTGCCGGCGGCGCGCGGCAGCGGCTCACTGGCCGATCTGCCGCTCGGCGAGGCGTGGTATGCACATCTCGTGCGCCTCGACACAGGCACGCCGCTCTCGCCCGCGGATATCCATCGGATGGGACTCGCACACATCGAGCGCCTGCATGCCCGGATGACGGCGCTGCTCAGCGAAGCGGGTTTCGCGGGCAACGCGCAGAGCTTCTTCGATTCCATGCGCCGGGAGCCGCGTTGTGCGTCGGCCACCGTCGCCGACCTGCAAGGCGCCTATCGGGACGTCCAGGAGAAAGTCGCCGCGACGGTGACGATCGTGTTGGCATCGCCGCCGCAGGTTCCGGTCGAGGTGCGCGCCACGGAAGTGTTTCGTGCGGCGACCGATCCGGCGGTCCGTTATCAGGGGATCGATGGGGGGATTTACCGGGGCACGGACCCGGCCGGCGGCGCACGGTCGATCTTGTTCGTCAATGGCTACGATCTGTCGGCGGGACCTGCCTGTGCAGCCCCGGCGAATTTCCTCTCCGCCGGCGTGCCTGGGCAACACGCCCAGTTCGTCGCGCAACGCGAGCAGACGGACCTGCCGAAGTTTCGCCGGTTCGGCACCGACCCCGGCTTCGTGGACGGGTGGGGACTCTATGCCGCATCGTTCGGCGAGGATCTCGGCCTGTACCAGGACCCGGCCGTGCGCTTCGCCGCGTTGTCCTTGCAACTTCGTGCCGCGGCCGCGCTCGTGGTCGATACCGGCCTGCACTCGCGGCGTTGGTCGCGTCGCCAGGCCATCGAGTTTCTGCAATCCGCAGTGCCCCTGCCGCTGCACGAGGCCGAGCTGATCGTGGACCGAGCGCTCGCGCTGCCGGGCCGCCAATTGGCGGCGGGGGTCGGTGCGGAGCAATTCTTTGCGCTGCGTGACCGCGTCCGCGCGGCGCTCGGCACGAAGTTCGACCTCGGCGCATTTCACCGCGAGATCCTCGCCCAGGGCCCGATGCCGTTCGATCTGCTGCAGCGGCACCTCGAGCAATGGATCACGCGCGTGACCACCGAGCCGGCCGCCGCACCCGATGCACCCGATGTGCCCGACGCACCTGCCGCGCTCGATGCGCCTGCCGCGCCCGATGCGCCCACCGATGCCGCATCGGGCCCCGCAAGCGCCGCGACGCCGTAGCTGCGGGTCGAACGCACGTGGCTCATCCCTTGTCAAACGGGTCTCAATGCCAACGCTGCCGACACTCCTCCTGGTGAGCCTGTTGCTCGGGTCGCCGCTCTCGGCCGCGCCCCTCGGGGCCGCAGATCCGCACGCGGAGGCTCCCGTCGACGTGCAGCTCGATTCCGGCGAACAGAGCGGCCGCGCAGCGGCTACGTTGCGAATCCATGCGCAGCGGGACACCCTGTGGCGGTTGCTGACGAGCTGCGACGAAGCGCTCAAAATCGTGCGCGGCCTCAAGGCCTGCGTGGTCGAGGACACCGCTGCAGATCAGTCCTGGCAAACGATCCGGCAGGTCATGGATTACTCTTGGTACATGCCGAGAGTAAGCTATCTGATCAAGGCGACCTATGAACGGCCGCGCAGCATCGATTTCGAGCAGGTCTCGGGGGATTTGCTGCGCGTACGGGGTTCGTGGACGCTGGACAGCGACGGGGACTATACGATCGCACGCTACGCGCTCGAATTCGCGCCCGGTTTCTGGGTGCCCCGCTGGCTCGTCAGGGCCGCGATGAAGCGGGACTTGCCGGCCATGTTGCGTGCGTTGCGTGAGCGGGCGGAAACCGCCGAAAACCACTGATGACGGCCCACTGGGACGGGTTGTCGGGGATGTGAGCTTGATGCGACACAGAATCTCGGCGGGTCTCGCAGCGTCGCTGGCCGTGCTCACCGGCGTCGCCGGCTGTGACAAGGAGAGCGCTGCGCCGGCGCCCGCGCCCCGGATCAAACAGGTGTTTCATCTGAATCCCTATGAGAAGGACTTCGGCTACGCACAGGCCGTTCTCATCGACAAGACGCTCTATGTGTCGGGCTCGGTCGCCGTGGACGCACAGGGCCGTCTCGTCGCCCCCGGCGACATGGCGGGCCAGATGCATGCGGCCTACGCCAACATCCAGCGCACGCTGGCCGCCAACGGCGCCAGCTTCGACGGCGTCGTCAAGGAGACGATTTTCACGACCGACATGGACGCGCTCCTGCAACATGCCGATCTGCGCTTCGAGTATTACGACAAAGAACGACTGCCGACGACCTCCTGGCTGCAGGTCCAGCGCCTCGTCGATCCGGGTTTCCTCGTGGAGATCGAGGTCGTCGCGGAGTTACCGTGAGCGCGGCGCTCACGTATCCTACCCGGCCTGCGAGGAGCCCGTATGACGAGGAGTGCGAGGCGCGATGCGTAACGCGGTGGACCGGGAATTCGAGCGGCGCTTGGCCGGGCTCATCAACTCGGGCGAGCGCGGCGTGCTCAAGGGCGGGCGCAAGGGCGTCGAGAAGGAGTCGCTGCGCGTCGACCCGGACGGCGAGATCGTACAGACGGACCATCCGCCTGCGCTCGGGGCGCCGCTCACGAACGAGCACATCACGACCGATTTTTCGGAATCGCTGATCGAACTGGTCACTCCGCCGTTCGCGCATACCTGGGAGCTGCTTCAATACCTGTGCGACATCCACCAGTTCGTCTACCGGCATCTCGACGCGGAACTGCTCTGGTCGACGAGCATGCCGTGCCGGATCCGCGACGAACAGGCGATCCCGCTCGCGCGTTTCGGCAGCTCGAACGTGGGGCGCATGAAGACGATCTACCGCCGCGGCCTCGGTCTGCGCTACGGCCGCATCATGCAGGCCATCTCCGGCGTGCATTTCAATTATTCGTTCTCGCCGCGTCTGTGGGACGTGCTCGCGCACGTCGAGCAGTCGCGCCGGCCGCCGCAGGATTTCATCTCGGAGGCCTATTTCGGCGTGCTGCGCAATTACCGGCGCTATGGCTGGATCGTGCTGTACCTGTTCGGGACGTCACCCGCCGTATCCAAGGGTTTTTTCGCCGGCCGCGAACACACGCTCGAGCCGCTCGATGCCGACACCGTGTACGGGCCGCACGCCACGTCGCTGCGCATGAGCGACATCGGCTACCGCAACAAGACTCAGAACACCGTCAGCGTGTCGGTGAACAGCCTGAGCGACTACGTGCGGGATCTGTCGCTCGCCATCGGCACGCCGTATGCGCCCTACGAGAAAATCGGCGTGAAGGTGAACGGCGAGTACCGGCAGCTCAATGCCAACATCCTGCAGATCGAGAACGAGTATTACAGCTTCATCCGGCCGAAGCGCATCGCCCGCTCGGGTGAGCGGCCGACCAAGGCTCTGCAGCGTGCCGGCGTCGAATACGTCGAAGTGCGCGCCTTGGACGTCAGCGCCTTCGATCCGGTCGGCGTCAACCAGAACAAGCTGCGCTTTCTCGAGGCGTTTCTCGCCCTGTGCCTGCTCGGCACGAGCGACCCGATCAGCCAGGGCGAGCAGGACGCCCTCGATGCCAATCATCTCACCGTCGCGCGGCGCGGCCGCGAACCCGGCCTCATCCTGGACCGCGCGGGCCGCGGCGTACCGCTGACGGCCTGGGCGCGCGAGCTGCTCGACTCGATGCAGGGCATCTGTGAGCTGCTCGACCAGGGCGAGCCGCAGCGCCCTTACACCGCGGCACTGGACCAGCAACGGCTCAAAGTCGAGGACGCCGAGCGCACGCCGTCGGCGCGCCTGCTCGCCGAGATGCGCGAGACCGGCGAGAGCTTCTTCGAGCTCGCCCGACGCATGTCCAAGCTGCACAAGGACTACTTCCTCGACCTGTACCCGCCGAACGAGCGCCGTTTGGCGGAATTCGCCGCGGCAGCGGAGGAATCGCATCGCGCCCAGGCGAGCATCGAAGCGAGCGACCGGCTGCCCTTCGACGACTATCTCGCCCGCTACCTCGAGGATTGACGCGCGCGGCGCGGCGCCGCGAGGATTCGGGGAGTTCGGCGCGGCCCGCTTTGACATAATGGCGGAACGCCGCCTCGAGTCACGTCGCCGACATTCGTCAAAACCTGCGGTCCACGTCGTTGAGCGGCCCCGAATTCGCGCGTAGCGTGCGGGCAATGTCGGTGACCAAGGAATCGTCGTCGCATGACCTGCCGGAGCTGGCCTATGCCGGCCAATTGAAGGCCGGTTTCCCGTGGCTCCGATTTGCGCCGGCCCTGGAACGCGAGTTCCGGCGGGCAAACCTCGTGGAGACGATCGGCCACGTCCGGGCCAGCAGTGTGTTCTTCATCGTGCTGGCGCTCGGTTTTTCGGCGCTGCAGGCCATCGTCCTCGGGCGCGAGGCCAATACCATCCCGAGCCTCCTTCACCTCCTGGTCGTCCTGCCGACCATGCTGATCATGCTCGGCGGCAGCCTGTCGCCGCATCGTCAGCGTTTCTTCGCCCCGCTCGCCGCGACCTGCGCCGTCATATACGGCCTCTGCCAGGTGGTGATCCAGGTCGTCGCGTCGCGCCGCGGCTTCCCGTTCCTGTTCCCGGGCATGGTGCTCGCGATCATGTACGCCTACCTCATGTCAGGCCTCATCTTCCGTCATGCGCTCGCGGCCAACGCGATCGTGCTCATCGCGTATCTCGCCGCCATGACCGCGCAACAGGCCGGCGGTTTCGGCGCTTCCGCCCTGCCGGCGGGGCTCGAGGAACTCGCGGGCTACGCGTTCAGCTACGACGTGCTCGCCATCGTCGCCGCCAATCTCGTCGGTGCCGCCATCGCGTTCGCCCACGAGAAGACCGGCCGCATGCGTTTCCTCGAGGCCGGGATGCTGCGTGAAATGGTGGCGCGCGACGGCCTCACCGGCATTCAGAACCGCCGCATGTTCGATCAGCACATCCAGCGCTGCTGGCAGCAGGCCGTGCGGGAAAAGCGGCGCATTGCCGTGCTGCTCGTGGACATCGACTGCTTCAAGCACTTCAACGACCGCTACGGACACCAGGCCGGCGACGAATGCCTGCGGGCGGTCGCCGTGTCCTTGACCCAGTGTGCGCGGCGCCCGCTCGACTTCGTGGCGCGCTTCGGCGGTGAGGAGTTCGCCATCGTGCTCTACGAGGCGAGCCGCGAATACGTCGCCGAGGTGTTGGTCCGGATCCAGCGCACCATCGCGGAACTCAACATTCCGCACGAGGCATCGCTCGCCGCCTCGCGCCTCACCGTCAGCATCGGTGCCGCCTACATCCTGCCCTGCGCGAGCCGCACCCACGAGGGTCTCGTGCAGCTCGCCGACGAGGCCCTCTACAGCGCCAAGGAGCAGGGTCGCAACCGCGTCGTCGTCATGGAAGCCGAATACCAGAACCTCGAGACCGGACGCTTCGACAAGCGCCGGCACCCTCTCGCCGGGTGAGCGCCGCTCAGCGGTAGATGCCGACGACCGCCGCCTCGCCCTCACGGCGCACGGCGCGAAACATTCCCTCGGAATTGAATTCGAGCGCGACGTTGCCGCGCGGGTCGATGGCGATCACGCCTCCCTCGCCCCGCATCGCGACGAGCTCGCCGTGCACGACCTCGCGGACCGCCTCGCCGAGGCTGCGCGATCCGAAGCGCATGCGTGCCGCGATGTCGTGCGCGACGGCCAGCCGCATGAAGATTTCGCCGTGGCCGGTCGCGGACACGGCACAGGAACGATCATCCGCGTAGGTGCCGGCGCCGATGATCGGAGAATCGCCGACGCGATTGTAGCGCTTGCCGGTCATGCCGCCCGTCGAGGTGGCCGCCGCGAGCGTGCCGTGCGAGTCGAGAGCGACCGCACCGACCGTGCCTACGTGGGAGATCGTGAGCGAGGAGAGACCGCCGTCGCCGGCACGAATGCGTTCGAGCTGCCGCCAGCGCTCCGGCGTGTGGAAATAGCTCCGCGGGACGAGTTCGACACCCTGCACCCGCGCAAATTCCTCGGCTCCCGCACCGCAGAGCAGAACGTGATCGGAGTGCTCCATGACGGCGCGCGCGAGCAGCACCGGATTTTTCACGTGCTCCACGCCGCAGACGGCACCCGCCTTCAAGTCGCGACCCTCCATGATCGCGGCGTCCAGTTCGTTGCGGCCCTCGAGCGTGAACACGGCGCCCCGGCCGGCATTGAAGACGGGATCGTCTTCGAGCACCGAGACCGCCGCCGTCACCGCATCGAGACTCGATGCGCCGGCGCAGAGCACGGCGAAACCGGCCGCGAGCGCCGCCTCCAGGCCGGCGCGATACACGCTTTCGCGCTCTTGCGTCATGTCGGCGCGTGGTAGCGTGCCGGCTCCGCCGTGTATCGCGATCGCGAACATTCGGTCTCCTGTCAATTGTCTGGTTCACCGCTGCCGCCAAGGCTATCATCAATGACGATGCACCCCTTCATCAAGACCGGCCGGATCCAGAGCGTACTCATCGCGAATCGCGGGGAGATCGCGATCCGCGTCATGCGCGCGGCGGCCGAACTCGGCATGCGCACCATCGCGATCCATTCCCAGGAGGACCGGTTCTCGCTGCACAGGACCAAGGCCGACGAAAGCTACCTGGTGGGCGAGGGCAAGGGCCCGATCGACGCCTACCTCGACATTCAGGGCATCGTGCGCATCGCCGTCGAGGCGCGCGCGGATGCCATTCATCCGGGCTACGGTTTTCTGTCGGAGAGTCCCGAGTTCGCCGAAGCTTGCGCCGCGGCGAACATCATGTTCGTGGGGCCGCTGCCGGACACCATGCGCCGGCTCGGCAACAAGGTCGAGGCACGCAATCTTGCGGTGAGCGCCGGCGTTCCGGTCATGCCCGCCACCGGACCGTTGCCGGCCGACGCCGGGCAGATCCTCGCGATGGCGCACGCGGTCGGCTTCCCCGTCATGCTCAAGGCCAGTTGGGGCGGCGGCGGGCGCGGCATGCGCGTCGTCGAGGGCGACTCGGAGCTCGTCGAGACGGTGGCCGCGGCACGGCGTGAGGCGAAGGCGGCGTTCGGCAAGGACGAGGTGTATCTCGAGAAGCTGATCCGGCGCGCGCGCCACGTCGAGGTGCAGATCCTGGGCGATGCGCACGGCACGCTCGTGCATCTGTACGAACGCGACTGCAGCGTGCAGCGGCGAAATCAGAAAGTCGTCGAGCGCGCACCGGCCGAATTCCTGAGCGATGCCGAGCGCACGGAGCTGTGCGAGGCGGCCCTGACAATCGGCCGCGCGGTTCAATATCGGTCGGCCGGCACCGTGGAATTCCTGCAGGACGCCGACACCGGCAAGTTTTATTTCATCGAGGTCAATCCGCGCATCCAGGTCGAGCATACGGTGACCGAATGCGTCACCGGCATCGATCTCGTGAAGGCGCAACTGCGCATTGCATCCGGCGCGAGGATCGGCACCCCGGAGAGCGGCGTGCCGCGGCAGCAGGACATCCGCGTGAGCGCACATGCGCTGCAATGCCGCGTCACGACGGAGGATCCGGAAAATAATTTCGTGCCGGACTACGGGCGCCTGACCGCCTACCGGAGTCCCGCCGGCTTCGGCGTGCGCTTGGATGCGGGCACCGCCTACGCCGGCGCAATCATCACGCGGTTCTACGATTCCCTGCTCGTCAAGGTGACGACCTGGGCGCCGACGCCCGGGGAAACCATCGCGCGCATGCACCGCGCGCTCTGGGAATTCCGGATCCGCGGGGTCGTGACCAATTTGCGCTTCCTCGACAATCTCATCACGCATCCGCGTTTCGCGGCGGCCGATTACACGACCAAGTTCATCGACGAGACGCCGGAGCTGTTCCACATCCCGCGCAAACGCGATCGCGCCACCCGGCTGCTCAGCTTCATCGGCGACGTCATCGTCAACGGCAATCCCGAGGTCAAGGGACGCGCGAAGCCGGCGGCGCCGGTCTTTCCGCGTCTGCCGCGCATGGCGCTGCCGCCGCCCGCGCCGGGCACCAAGCAACGGCTCGACGAACTCGGCCCCGACAAGTTCGCCGCCTGGATGCTCGCCGAGCGCCGGGTGCTGCTGACCGACACCAGCATGCGCGATGCGCATCAGTCGCTGCTCGCGACCCGTTTGCGCACGCAGGACATGACGGCGATCGCGCCGTATTACGCGGCCCTGCTGCCGGAGTTGTTCTCGGTGGAATGCTGGGGCGGCGCGACCTTCGACGTGGCCATGCGCTTCCTGCGCGAGGACCCCTGGGCGCGGCTTGCCGACCTGCGCTCCGCGATGCCGAATCTCCTGCTACAGATGCTGCTGCGATCGGCCAACGCGGTCGGCTACACGAATTACCCCGACAACGTCGTGCGCTACTTCGTCGAGCAGGCCGCCAAGGCCGGCATCGACGTGTTCCGCGTGTTCGATTGCTTGAACTGGGTCGACAACATGAAGGTGGCGATCGACGCGGTCAGACGCACGGATCGCCTGTGCGAAGCCGCGATCTGCTACACGGGAAATCTCTTGAACCCGCGTGCGACGAAATACGATCTCAAGTACTACGTCGGCATCGCCCGGGAACTGCGCGACGTCGGCGCGCACGTGATCGGGATCAAGGACATGGCGGGTCTGTGCCAGCCGCGCGCGGCGTACACGCTGGTCAAGGCGCTCAAGGAGGACATCGGGCTGCCGGTTCACTTCCATACCCACGACACGAGCGGTATCGCGGCCGCGAGCGTGCTCGCCGCGATCGATGCCGGTGCCGACGCCGTGGACGGCGCCGTCGATGCGCTGTCCGGCCTGACCTCGCAGCCCAACTTGGGTTCGATCATCGAGTCGCTCAAGTTCGGCCCGCGCGACTCCGGCATCGACACGGATCATCTGCGGCTCATCTCGACCTATTGGGAACAGGTGCGGCGCGGCTACGTCTCGTTCGAGAGCGACATTCGTGCGGGGGCGTCCGAGGTGTACGTCCATGGCATGCCGGGCGGCCAGTACACGAACCTGCGCGAACAGGCGCGCTCGCTCGGCATCGACGAGCATCGCTGGCCCGAGGTCGCCGCCGCGTACGCGGAGGTCAATGCCCTGTTCGGCGACATCATCAAGGTGACGCCGACCTCCAAAGTCGTGGGCGACATGGCCATCATGATGGTGACGAGCGGCCTCAGTCGCGAGGCCGTGCTCGACCCGGCCGTGCAGATCGCCTTTCCCGAGTCCGTCGTGCAACTGTTTCGCGGCGATCTCGGACAACCGCCCGGCGGCTTCCCGCAAGGCCTGCAGCACAAGATCCTCGGCGCTCGACAGCCCCTGACCGTGCGGCCGGGCGAGCTGCTGGAGCCCGCCGACCTCGACGCCGAGCGCGCGGCCGCCGAGGCGAAGACAGGGCGTGCGATCACGGATGTCGAGCTCGCCTCCTACCTGATGTACCCGAAGGTGTTCCTCGAATACGCCGCCGATCGCGTGCGCTTCGGCGAGGTGAGCGCGCTGCCGACCAGCGCGTTTTTCTTCGGCATGCAGTCCGGCCAAGAGATCAACATCGACATCGAGCGCGGCAAGACACTGATCGTGCGGTACGTGACGACCAGCGAGGCGCACGAGGACGGGACCCGCACCGTATTCTTCGAGCTGAACGGCCAGCCGCGCCCGATTCGCGTGACCGATCGCAGCCAGGTCGCGCAGCGGCCGCCGCAACGCAAGGCCGAGGCGGGCAATCCGGCACAGGTCGGCGCGCCGATGCCCGGCACGGTCGCGACCGTCGCCGTCCACCCCGCACAGCCCCTGAAGCGCGGCGACGTGCTGCTCACGCTCGAGGCCATGAAAATGGAGACGACGATTCGCGCGGAACGCGACGGTATCGTCAAGGAGATTCTCGTTCGACCCGGGCAGCAGGTGGACGCCAAGGACCTGCTGTTCGTCTTCGAATGACGCAGGGCAGGCGGTCCGACCCTGCGACGCGGCCGCGAGCGGGTCAGGCCTGCCGTTCGGGAATCTCGACGATCAGCCCGTCCATGTGCGCCGTGACCGGCAGCTGACAGCTCAAGCGGCTGCCCGCGCGCCGCTGCCACGCGTTGTCGAGCATTCCCTCCTCCATGTCCTCGGGAGGAGCCAGCGCGGTGCGCCACTGCGCGTCGACGTAGACGTGACAGGTCGCGCAGGCGCAGGCCCCTCCGCAGAGCGCCACGATGCCCGGAATCCCGTGCTGCCGGGCCGCCTCCATGACGCTGATGCCGATCGGCGCCTCGACCTCGTGGCGTCGCCCGGTCGACTCGATGTACGTGATGCGGGGCATGCGCCGGCTGCCGGGCCTCCTCTCTTACACGGCGTCCCGCAGCGGGATCTCGGGATCGGCGCAGCGATCCCAAGCGAGGCGGGCCCGCTCCGCGATGAGTTTGCGGGCCGCCATGTAGTCCTTGGAATGATTGACCGCCTCCAGGGCGAGCAACTCGCGATCCTTGAAATGGCAGACGCTGAAGCTGCGAGTCGCCGGATCGCCGCGCAACACCGCCCGATCCGCCTCCGCCGCGAGACCGACGATCAGAAGCTTGCTGTCGAACTGGTCGGACCAGAACCACGGCACGCGGTCGTGCACGACGTTGCGGTCCAGGAGGTTCAGCGCGGCGGCCTTCGCCTGCTCGAAGGCGTTGTCGACGGACTCCAGGCGCATGCGCCGGCCGTAGCGCGGCGACGGCTGGTTGGTGCAGTCGCCCGCCGCGAAGATGTGCGGATCGCTCGTGCGGCAGTACTCGTCGACCACGATGCCGTTGTCGCAGGCGAGACCCGCCTCGTGTGCGAGCGCGGTCGTCGCGACCGCACCGACGCCGACGATGACGATGTCCGCGCCGTGACTGCTGCCGTCGGCACAATCGACGCGCTCGACACGATCGCCGCCGACCAGGCCGACGACGCGGGTATTGCAGACGATCCGGACGCCATGCTCCGAGTGCTGCTTGGCGAAATACTCGGACACGCTCGGGTGCGCGACGCGGTTCATGATGCGATCCGCCATCTCGAGCACGGTGACCTCGCAGCCGAGATGGCGGCAGGTGGCCGCGGTCTCGAGCCCGATGTAGCCGCCGCCGATGATGACCGCGCGGGCGCCGGGCCGAATCGACGCGCGCAGGGCAAGCGCATCGGTGATGCCGCGCAGATAATGCACGCCGGCGAGGTCGGCGCCGGGACAGGTGAGACGCCGGGAATCGGCGCCCAGGCACAGCAGCAGACGGTCATAATGCAATTCGCTGCCGTCATCGAACGCGATCCGGCGGTCCGCGCGGTCCAGCCGCACGGCACGCACGCCGAGCCGTAAATCGGTGCGGTGCTCGTCGTAGAAGGATCTGTGCCGGAAGGGCAGGCGCTCGGCGGCCAAATCGCCGGACAGGAACTTCTTCGAGAGGGGCGGGCGCTGGTACGGGAGCTCGACCTCGTCGCCGACCAGCACCAGGCGGCCGGCGAAGCCTTCCCGGCGCAGGGTGTCGACGGCCTGCGCCCCCGCCTGCCCGCCGCCGATAATTATTATCGTCGCCGTCATCGCTTCCCTCTCGAACCGCTTGTGCCTGCTTCGCTACAATAGTAATAGTATTGTGCGTGACGCCCCAAAAATTCCGCGGAGAATGGAATGAAACTGATTACTGCCATCATCAAGCCCTTCAAACTGGATGACGTCCGCGCGGCCCTGTCCGAGATCGGCGTGTCGGGAATGACCGTTACCGAGGTGAAAGGCTTCGGGCGTCAGCGAGGACATACCGAGCTGTACCGGGGCGCGGAATATGTCGTCGATTTCGTCCCGAAGACGCGCATCGAGGTGGCCGTCAAGACCGAACTGGTCGATCAGGCAATGGAAGCCATCGTCGGCGCGTCGAAGACCGGCAAGGTCGGCGACGGCAAGATCTTCGTCACGGACATCCTGCGGGTGCTGCGAATCCGAACCGGTGAAACCGATCACGCAGCGCTTTGACGCCCTGCGTTCGCCGCCTCAGTCGGGAACCCGTGCCTTGCGCCGGCGCGAGATCAGCATCAAGAAACCGATGCAGACGCTGAAGTTCAACACCCACCAGCCCATTTGGCGCAGGTTCGTGCCGCCGTCCTTGACCTCGGCCGCACCGATGTCGAGCGTGCCCCGCATCGATTCCTGGGCGTCGCCGGCCGTGATGCGAAACTCCACCGTCGCGGCGCCGGGAATGCCGAGGTCCGGCGTCTTCACCTCGTAGCCGCCGTCCACGGTGGCGGTCGCCGGATACGTCGAGCCGCGCAACACGATCGACACGGCGGCATCCCGAACGGCGGAATTGTCCAGAGCTCGGCTCACGTGCAGGGTCATGACCGGTCCGCGCACGACCGCGACGATCAGAAAATCCTTCGAGTGCAGCTCGACCCGGGCGGGGGTGGCCTCTGCCCCCGCCCAGGCGACGGACGCCTGCGCCGTGGCGAGCAGTGCGGCACACTCGAGTGCTGCCGCGAACGCGAACACGGCGGCGAACGCAAGCAGCCGGCGTGTCGGCGCCGGCGGGCGCCGTCCCGGTGCGGGTCGCGACGCAGGCTCCGTCAACTCAAGAGTCCGACATGGCCCACGAGGAATCCCAAGACGCCGAGCACCGTGCCGGCCACGCTCGCGATCACGCCGAGAACGGGAAAAAAGTCCTTGCGCGCCATGAAATACAGGGAGCACAGCACGAGTCCGAGCTCGAGCAGACCCTCACCGATGTCGAACAGCAGCGCACGCTTTTCCTCGAGCTGCGACTCCTTGTCCTTGGCCTCGGCCTCCTTCTGAATCTGCTTCGCATCGTCCGCGTACTTCGCGCGCGCGGCGGTGAGTTTGTCGAGCGACGCCTGTGACTTCGCCGGATCGCCGCCGAGCGCCTCGAGGACCGTGAGCGCCACGTCTTCGCCGCTCTCGCGGATCTTCTTCGCCTGGTAATAACTCCATTGGTCGTTCGATTCGGTCCGATGGATCACCGCGTTGGTGTGCGCCCGATGCGAGGCGATGGTGACGACCGACAACAAGATGCCGACCACGCCGACCAGGATCCCGACGCGTCGCGTCGCGGGATCGCCTACGTGTTCGGGCTTGAGTTCGATTTCAGTCATTGATCAGGCTTCCCTCGCGAGTCGATTCGTTTCATGCTGGGTACTTTATCATCCGGGGTGGAGCTTTGATGGCGGGCATGCACGGCAGCACCCGAAAGGTCCTGGCGGACTGTGCCGGCAGGGATGTCGTGCGCCTCACCCTGAAGCTCGAGACCCTGCGCCGGGATCCGTTCGCGTTCTTTCGCGGCACGAACCCCCTGTTCCTGGAATATCTGCCGCGCGATCACGCGCTGTTCACGGCGCCGCGCACGCTGATCTGCGGCGACTTGCATTTCGAGAATTTCGGTGTGTTCAAGGGCGACAACCGGCTCGTGTATTTCGACGTCAACGATTTCGACGAGGCCTGCGTGGCGCCGTTCACGCTCGATGTCGTGCGATTCGTCGCCAGCATCAAGATCGCCGCCCCCGGTCTCGAACTCGCCGGCGTCGACACGCGCGACGTCGTCCGGGCATTCTTAGACGCCTACCAGGAGGCGATTCGGGACGGCAAGCCGCGTTGGATCGAACGCTCGCTCGCCACCGGCGTGTTTCGTTCCCTGCTGCGCCGGGCAATGCGTCGCACGCGCGCCGAGTTGCTCGACCGCTTCAGCAGGATCCGCAAGGGCTCGCGGCGACTCAAGATCGACGGACGACGCAGCTTGCCGTTGCCGTCTCCCGGCACGGCGCCGCGGCTGCGTCGGCTGCTTGCCGAGCTCGGTCGGGTTGCGGGCCAGCGCCGGTTTTACGAGCTGCTCGATGCCGGTCGTCGAATTGCGGGCAACGGGAGCTTGGGGCTGGAACGATTCCTGCTGCTCACGACCGGCCGTGGGTCTCCGGACGGCAATTTCGTGCTCGACCTCAAATTCGCGGCACCGTCGGCCGTGATCGACTGGCTCACGGAGCCGCAGGCGGAGCGCTGGCGTGATGACGCCGTGCGCGTCGTCACGATCCAGCGCATCCTGCAGGCGATTTCGCCGGCCCTGCTCCGGCCGGTGCGTTTCGATGGCGCCCCCTTCGTGCTCAAGGAGTTGCAGCCGAGCATCGACCGGCTCGACTTCTCGCGGTGGTGCGGCAAGCCGAAGCGGATTCGCGAGGCGGTGCAAGGCATGGGTCATGTCGCGGCCTGGGCGCATTTGCGGGGCTCCGGTCATGACGGGGCCGCGAGCGGCGAGTCGCTGCAGAGCTTCGTCGCCGGCAACGCCTGGCGACGGGACACGGAGCGAATTGCCGAGGCGGCCAATGGCCGCATGCTGCGTGCCTGGCGCGACTATGCCGCCGACTTCGACTCCGGGGCGGTCGCCGCGGCCGTCGCGGTCTCGTTCGGCTAAGCTCCGATCAACGCGCGCTGCCGCTCAACGCACGATGTGCAGCCGAGGGTTCGACCGCGCGATGCCGAGGACCCCGCTGCGCACGACCTCGACGATGTCGCCGAACGCGGCGACGTTCGCGATGAATTCGCCGATCTCGATCTCGGTGCTCGTCAGTTCGACGATGAAGCTCGACGGATTCGCGGACAGAATTCGACCTCCGACCCGGCGCACCAGGGCGCCGACGGAGTCGGCCTGATCGGGCGCCAACTGCAGCTTGATGAGTAGCAATTCCCGCGCCAGGTGATCGCCGCTCGTCATGTCGTCCACGGCGACCACGTCCACGAGCTTCAAGAGTTGCGCGTTGATCTGCGCGATGACCGCCGCCGAACCCGTCGTGACGAGCGTGATCCGCGAGACGGTCGGGTCGTTGGTCGGCGCGACCGACAGGGATTCGATGTTGTAACCGCGGCTCGAAATCAGCCCCGCGACGCGGGTCAGTGCACCGGCCTCGTTCTGCAGCAGGATCGCGATGATGTGGCGCATGGCCGGCAAGGATACGGGAGGCCGATACTTGGGCGCCAGGGCGCGAACTGGTAATCTTACCCGGTGAAAGACCGTCATGACATGTTAAACGGCGTGGCTCACCCGCTGGCCGGCGCCAGCATGGCGGGTGCGGACATGCTGGTGCAAGTGCTGGCCGACGAGGGCGTGGAGACGATTTTCGGCTACAGCGGCGGCGCCATCCTGCCCATCTTTGACGCCGTGTTCCGCTACAACCAGGAACACCGGGCGGCGATGCCCCTCGTCGTCCCGGCGAACGAACAAGGCGCCGGGTTCATGGCGGCGGGCTTCGCGCGCGCCAGCGGGCGCGTGGGCGTGGCGCTCGCGACCTCGGGGCCGGGCCACGAACATGGTGACTCCGGTCCGGGATTGCATGGCCGATTCGGTCCCGATCGTCGTGATCTGCGGGCAGGTGGCGACCACCGCCATCGGCACCGATGCATTCCAAGAGGCGCCCGTGCCGAGCATCATGGGCGCGGTCGCGAAGCACGTATTCCTGATCACGGACCCGACCAAGCTCGAGGCCACGGTGCGAACGGCCTTCGAGATCGCGCGGACCGGGCGGCCGGGCCCCGTCGTGCTCGACATCCCGAAGGACGTGCAGAACTGGAAGGGCGTGTTCCACGGCGCGGGGCGTCTGCCGATCCCGGGTTATCGGCAGAGGATGAACCGGCTCAGCGCCAACAAACTGCCGGAAGCCGCCTGTGCCGATTTCTTCGCGGCGCTCGGCCGCTCACAGCGACCGCTCATCTACGCCGGCGGCGGCGTCATCAACGGCAATTCCGCCTATGCGCTGCGCGAATTCTCGGCCGTGCTCAAGATTCCGGTCGTCACGACGCTGATGGCGATCGGCGCGGTCGACACGACGGACCGCCTCTCGATGCGCATGCTCGGAATGCATGGAGCCGCGTTCGCGAACTACGCCGTCGACGACTGCGACTGTCTGCTGGCGATCGGCGCGCGCTTCGACGATCGCGTCGCCGGCAATCCCGCGAAGTTCGCGGCCAACGCCAAATTCATCGCGCAATTCGACATCGACGCGTCGGAGATCAACAAGGTCAAGCGAGTCGATTGGAGTCACGTCGGCCTGCTGCCCGACGCGCTGCTGGCGTTGCTCGATCATGCCCGTCGCGAAGGCTTCACGTCCGACTGGTCGGCCTGGCAGGCGCATTGCGACGAGCTGCGGCGCCGCCATGCCTTCAACTACGACCGTGTCGGCGAGACGATCCAGCCCTACGCCGTCATCGAGGAGATCAATCGACTGACCCAGGGTGAGGCGATCATCGCGACCGGCGTGGGTCAACATCAAATGTGGGCCGCCCAGTACTTCGATTTCCGCAGCCCCCGGTTGTGGCTCACCTCCGGCAGCATGGGCACCATGGGCTTCGGGCTGCCCGCGGCCGTCGGCGCTCAGTTCGCACAGCGCAAACGCCTGGTCATCGACATCGACGGGGATGCAAGCATCCGCATGAACATCGGCGAACTCGAGACCGTGACCACCTATGATTTGCCGGTCAAAGTCGTGGTGCTCAATAATTGCGGCGACGGCATGGTCAAGCAGTGGCAAAAGCTGTTTTTCAAAGGGCGGCTCTCGGCCAGCGACAAGAGCCTGCATACCAAGGACTTCGTCAAGGCGGCGCTCGCCGACGGATTCAAGTTCGCCGTTCGACTCGACCGGAAGGCCGACATGGCGCGCGTCATCGAGGAATTCATCCGTTTCGAGGGTCCGGCGTTCCTCGAGGTCATGATCGACCCGGACGCCGGCGTGTACCCGATGGTCGGCCCGGGACAGGCATACGACGAGATGATCACCGGCGATCACATCGAGTCCCGATACCGCGTCGATATCAAACCGCCGGACGCGTCGGAGATGTTCTAGCCGACCGGATGCTGCGCCACCGCCGGGCGCGCGATTAACAGACGCGATTACCAGACGCCCGTATTGCCCATCGAGATCCAGGGTTCGGCGGGTGCCAGCGCCGTTCCCTGTTGCAGCAATTCGATCGAGATGCCGTCGGGGGAACGCACGAAGGCCATGCGGCCGTCGCGTGGCGGTCGATTGATCGTCACGCCATGGTCCATGAGGCGCCGGCAGCTCGCGTAGATATCCTCGACGGCGTAGGCGAGGTGGCCGAAGTTTCGACCCCCCGAGTAGGCCTCCGGATCCCAGTTGTACGTGAGCTCCACTTGGGCGGCGGAGTCACCGGGTGCCGCGAGAAATACCAGCGTATATCGCCCTTGCGGGTAATCGCGTCGCGACAGCAATTCGAGTCCCAAGGCGTCGCGATAGAAACGCAAGGACGTTTCGATGTCCGTGACGCGCACCATGGTGTGCAGGTATTTCATGAGCCAGGCTTCCAGCGGTTCGAGGTGCCTCAATGTGGCTCAACGACCGCGCAAAAGCAAAGTCCGCGCGGCCGCCCGCAGCCCTGCCTCTGTCGCAGGATTGCGACAGTCCGCACGCGAATTCGAGCGGGCCGCGATTAGACTTAACCCTTGGATTTGCAAGTTGTATTTGATATGATCGTCGCCTACTCCACGGAACACATCGAACCAAACGTTTGATAGTCACCACAGCGTGTGGCGAGACTACGACGTAGCGAAGAAGGACGAGCGTACAGGCACCTTTTGGGCCGCGCATCTTCCATCCTGGACGTGTCGGGTGATTACCCAGCACCTGTTCCACTCGGATCCCCGGCCTGCCCGGGGATTATTTTGTAAGAATTGCACGCTTCACGTTGTGGAAAGTGGCGTCGCAAGGCGACAATCGTCTTCGATGCCATCTTGCCTGCCCGCCGTGAATCCGTATTCCCCGCCCGAGCGAATCCTCTCAAGTGTCGCGCTGGGGGTGGGAAGGGCATGGACCTCGATGTTCTACTGCGCTGCGTGGCGCGCGGCGACCCCGCTGCACTGTCCCGGATCTATGCTCAAACCGTCGCGCAGCTCTACGCCATTGCGTGGGCACTATTGCGGTCGCGCGAGGACGCCGAGGAAATCGTCTGCGACGTCTATGTCCAGGTGTGGCAGCGCGCCTCCTCCTACGATGCGACGCGCGGCAGCGTGATGGCCTGGCTCGCCGTCATGACCCGCCATCGCGCCCTCGACAGACTGCGGCAACGCCGGCCCTCGACGTCCCTCGACGACTGCAACAACCCCGAAGCGATGGCGCTGCACGGAGAATCGATGAGTCCGGAGGACATTCTCACCACGTTTCAGACGGGCAGCCGGGTGCGCCGCGCGCTCCAGCAGCTTCCGGCACAGCGCCGGGAATTGTTAGGGCTCGCATTCTTCCGGGGCTTGAGTCACCAAGAGATCGCCGATGCCGTTGGCCTGCCGCTCGGCACGGTGAAGTCGCATGTCCGGCGCGCGCTCGCCACCTTGCAGGTCGCCCTGACAGACCTGCCGTGAAATCCAAACCCGTCCTCGACGCCGACATCATCGCGCAGTTGGCGGCCACCCTCGCCCCGGTCGAGCTGTCCCCGGCGGATCGGTCGGCGCTGCATGACCGCATCATGCAGCGCATCGGTGCAGGGCCGCCGGCGGGCACCTCCACGATGCGCGCCGCCGAGATGCGCTGGATCGACGTCGGACCCGGAGTCGAAGTGAAGGTCCTACGCGTGGATCACGAGCGTCGCGATCAGACCGTGCTGATTCGCATGCAGCCCGGCGCCGTCGTCGTCGGGCATCGGCACACCCAGGACGAGGAGTGCCTGATCCTCGAGGGTGAAGTGCTGATCGGAGAACACCGCTTGCTGCAAGGTGACATGCATGTCGCGAAGCCGGGGGCGGTGCACCCGCCGATTCGCGCGCCGGACGGCGCCCTGTTGCTGATCCGCTCCGAAATGCCACCGCCAAATTTCAAGATCGCTTAACTTGACGGGCGTGAAAACGCTCAAGCAGTCACTCTACGCGCAGGTTCTGGTGGGGATCGTGCTCGGCCTGCTCTTAGGCGTCGTGTTTCCCGGCATCGCCACGGAGCTGCGGCCGCTCGGCGACGGCTTCATCAAGCTCATCAAGATGCTGATCGGTCCGATCATTTTCTGCACGGTGGTGACGGGAATCGCCGGTGCCGACGACATCAAGCAGATCGGCAGAACGGGCGGGCTTGCCCTGTTGTATTTCGAAATCATGAGCACCGTCGCGCTCGCCACCGGACTCGTGATCGTCAATCTCGTGCGCCCCGGCGCCGGCATGAACGTCGATCCGTCGAGCCTCGACGCGGCCGCCGTCGGCGTCTACAGCGGCCCCGGCAAGCTGCAAAGCGCCACCCAATTTTTGCTCAACGTGATTCCGACCACGTTCTTCGACGCCTTTGCGCGCGGCGAGATCCTCCAAATCCTGTTGCTGGCGGTGCTCTTCGGGCTGGCGCTGCAGGCGGCCCGTCCGCGCTCGACCGCGGTTTTCGGCGTTATCGAAGCAACGGGCGAGGTTTTCTTCGGCATGTTGCGCATCGTCATGCGTCTCGCGCCGATCGGGGCACTCGGTGCCGTCGCCTTCACGATCGGCCGGTACGGCATCGGCTCCTTGGTGCCGCTCGCGAAGCTCATGGCCAGTTTTTACGGTTGCTGCGTGCTGTTCGTGGGCTTAGGGTTGGGCGCGGTCGCCCGGCTGCATGGTTTCAGCATCGGGCGATTTCTGCTCTATTTCAAGGAGGAGCTGCTCATCGTGCTCGGCACCTCCGCCTCCGAAACGGTGCTGCCGCGCATGATGGTCAAGCTGGAACGGCTCGGCGCCGCGAAATCCGTCGTCGGTCTCGTCATTCCGGCCGGCTACTCCTTCAATCTCGACGGCACGTCGATCTATCTGTCGATGGCCGCCGTGTTCATCGCGCAGGCCACGAACACGCCCCTCTCGCTCCCGCAGCAGGTCGTTCTGCTCGGCGTGTTGGTACTGACGTCCAAGGGTGCCGCCGGCGTGACCGGCAGCGGCTTCATCGTCCTTGCCGCTACACTATCATCGGTGAGCAGCGTACCGGTGGCCGGACTCGCCTTGATCTTGGGGATAGACCGGTTCATGTCGGAGGCACGGGCCCTCACGAATCTCATCGGCAACGGCGTCGCCACCCTGGTCGTCGCGCGCTGGATGGGAAAACTCGACACGGCGACGCTCAAGGTCGAGTTGCGGGCGCCGGCCTCAAGTACCGGGCGGATGCAAACAGCGAAGGAGACCATTCGATGACGGCGACGGAAGGATTCTTAGGATCGGTGGGCAATACGCCGCTCATCCGGCTGCGTCGCCTCAGCGAGGAAACCGGCTGCGACATCTACGGCAAAGCGGAATTCATGAACCCCGGCGGCTCGGTCAAGGATCGGGCCGCAAAATGGATCGTCCTCGACGCCGAGCGGCGCGGCTTGCTTAAGCCCGGCGGCACGGTCGTCGAGGGCACGGCCGGCAACACCGGCATCGGGCTTGCGCACGTCTGCAACGCGCGCGGCTACAAATGCGTCATCGTGATGCCCGACAATCAAGCCGCCGAAAAATACCAGATCATCGAAGCGCTGGGCGCGGAACTCAGAAAGGTTCCCGCCGTGCCCTACAGCAACCCGAACCAGTTTCAAAAGGTGGCCGGTCGTCTGTCCGCCGAACTGCCGAACGCCGTCTGGGCCAATCAATTCGACAATACCGCCAATCGCGAGGCGCATGTCGAATCCACGGGCCCGGAAATCTGGAATGACACGGAGGGCAAGATTGACGCGTTCTGTGCCGCCACGGGGACGGGGGGCACGCTCGCCGGGGTGGCGCGGTACCTCAAGTCCAAGTCGAGCGCCGTGCGCATCGTGCTGCTCGATCCACCGGGCAGCGCGCTCTATCATTTCATCAAGGACGGCGAACTCAAGACCGATGGCGGTTCGTCGATCACCGAAGGCATCGGCACGGGTCGGGTCACGGCGAACCTCGCGGGTGCGCCGATCGACGACGCCCTGCGGATTCCCGACGCGGAGACGATGCATTTCGTGTATCGGCTGCTGCGCGAGGAGGGACTCCTGCTCGGCAGCACCGCCGGCATCAACGTCGCGGGCGCGGTCCGGGTCGCGCGCCAGCTGGGCCCGGGCCACGTGATCGTCACGATCCTGTGCGACGGCGGCTCGAAGTACCAGTCGCGGCTCTACAATCCGGAGTGGATTGCCGCGAAAGGTTTCACGCAGGCGATCGCCACCCGGCCGTGAACGGCCGGGTGGCAGAGCCCCGGGACACAGGCCCTAGTTGGAGAGCGCCGCACCGTTCAAGGTGACGTTACCGGTCCCCGAACTCATGACCCAAGTCACGGTCAGGGTGGTCGTGCTGCCGGCCGTATAGGTCAACGTGTAAGTGACGTCGTACTGACCGTTGGCGGTGGCGGTCGTGCTCGTGTAGGCGGCCGCCGACCCGTCTGCGAGGACTGCGGTGAGCGTGCCGCCGCTGTTCCAACCGCCCACATGGACGGTCAGTACTTGGGTCGTCGTGCTGGCGGGCGCCGTCAGCGAGAACCCGTTGCCGTCGCCACTGATGTACAGACCATTGGTATCGTTCGCCGAACTGGCCGTGGGTGTGCCGTCGGTCCAGGTGATCTTGCGCGGATCGTTGTTGTACTTGTTCACCCCGCCGGCACCGACCTTGGTGTCGGTGCTGATCGCTGCCGTGACCCCGGCCTTGCGGGTCAGCGCGGTGTCGCCCCAGTGCACCCAGTCGAGAACACCCTCCGTGGTGAGATTCACCGTCGCACTCGACGCCGTCTCCGATCCGGTCAAGCTCGCCGCCCCGCCGGTGGCGGCCGCGTTCGTGAGCGTGAA
>Ga0116229_10001784_pt1 | contig 34286 bp, 19 predicted proteins | sample S1TSphgellanicum_3_FD_87313 | JGI IMG/M metagenome (GOLD analysis project Ga0116229, IMG submission 87313) | Host-associated microbial communities from peat moss isolated from Minnesota, USA - S1T2_Fc - Sphagnum magellanicum MG | ecosystem: Host-associated > Plants > Peat moss > Unclassified...
GATTCCGCCAGTTTTGACTCCCGACCACTAAAAGTCGGGAATCGACCCGAAATACTTGGCTGTAGAAAACGTGCGACATACCGTTGGAAAGGTCTCGACGAGACCTACAACTTTGCTTCAGACGGCGAGTCGATCGGAGGTCCGCTCCGAAAGTTATGAAGCCTCAAAGTCGCGGGAGTCCCGAAAATGCGCGATTTCGGAACTCCCACGCGGGAGTCCCGGGAGTCCCGGGACAAAATGGCCATTTGGATGCCACCCTTGCGACGAGTCACAGAGTATACTATAAGGGGGAAGGTGGTGGCTTCCCCCAAGGTCCGGGCCGTGGTGAGTCTTGTGTGTCCGTGTTGCCCGTGGCTTATCCTAACACCAAAGGGATCCAGAATGAGTTCTAACCACTTTTTGTGGTTCCATGCAGGCCCGTGTGAGTGAGTAAGCTTGTCAATTCTTCCTAGTCTTTCCCGGGACTTCTAGCACGCCCCTCTCACCCCCCCTTTAGTGCTGGAAGTCGGGATTGTGCCCCAAGTTCCAACTCCTTCCGCATTGCCACACACCTAGACCCTCAAGTGAGTCTACGAGGAACTTGGGAGCGCGACATTACTTTGCAATAGACAAGGTCATAGACATGGTAAGCCATGGTCGTCCAACCTTGAACATGTTTGACATGATCAAACATCAACCAAGAATTTTCCAAATCACCCCCAAGTTGCATCCACTTGATTAAATTGACTCCACAACCATCCCCTTTGACTAACATTTTGAAAAGATAAACTTTTTGACCAGATCGTTGCTCAAGAAAACAACTATCTTGAATGTAATCATAAGGACTCAAGGACTTGAGCACAAAGATGGAATCAAGGGAGCCCATGTTCCCTAGGCGATGCTTAATTAACAATATCAAGTTATGAATGTAGGAGAACACAAAGGAATGAACATTGACATGGCTTGAATGAAGCTCCACAGGGACTTCCCCATCCTCATTAAAGAGATGACAAGACAATAAGGTTTTACTCATAACCTAGGATATTGTGGAGGATGTAGCGTTGGGCATACGCAAAACTTCCTCTGCAACTATGTTCTTCATCTCCTCAAGGGACTCTCTGCACTTTCCTTTTGAAACAAGATGCACATGAGTTTCGAAGTGGATGGCTACTATTGACAGATTTGACAACGAATGAACCACATAATACATGTGACATATACAAGTCTACAAACACATGGGGGAGAAACCACAAACCTTACAAGCAATCGTGCAAGATGAAGGAGACGAGATAATTTCATCGATAACAAGAACTTGGGATGAATCATCATTCTAGTCGACTTCATTGCGAGCATTGGATCACAGAAACATAGAACAGAAGTCGTTTGCACATTGGAGATGGCCCAAACATTTAGCACTTCAAAAGCCCAAACCAAAAACGTTTTTTATGTTGGTAGTTTTCACCTTGCACCAAGTGTGACCGTCGTATTTTCTATCCATGCCTTGCATCTATTTGGAAACTCCCATTGGTTTATAGACTAGGGGGAGCTCAAATAGCACATCATCATCAAATTTCATTGGGAGAAAGTTGATTGTTTCAATTTTCATTGTCACATAATCTAAAGACCTCAACTCGTTAAAAAGTATGTTGAGTTTGCAACATCGCTTTTAGTGAATCCACAACACTACACATGACACTTGTCAAAGTCCTTAACACCAACATAGGGGTTTCACTTGGCTCTTGTAAAACAAGGGTCTTTCATCCATAGGCATCAAACATGTTAGAACCAATACTAAAATTCCCATCTTTGTTAGATGAATCGCCGAGATCAATGAATATTGATTCATGAGGTGGCTTCAAGGATCCAAAATGCATTGGTTGGTTGTTAAGATCAGCCTTGACTTCAATTACTTGATAAACACAATTAACAATAGAAGTATTTATACTTAGTGTGAGAATTGTATCTTGTGAATTCATAACCAAGCTTTTGCCAATTGTTCAATACCTGCCATTACTAACCATCCACTGCAATCCTTGAGGGCTAGATGATGGAATTGATGACAACATTATTGTCTCCATACACAACATCCTTGGAAACATGAATTGAACCCAACAAGAAACCAAACATTTCACAAAGGCATTTTTTCGTCACTTAAACAAAATTTTCATCTCCCAACAACATTGTGAGATTAAGTTTTCCTTTCACATGGAAAGTTGCCATCAATTTTGGTTTGAAAATAAAAGAATTAGTAGGGAAATGAATACTAAAAATATGAGAAGTTATTATGTATTATAACATGCAACTTTTGGAAAGGAATAAATATATCTTCACTCACTAAAAAATATATTTATCATGCGATCATTAAAAATAAATTAATAACAAAGCAAAGATAAAAAGGTATTAAAATCCTCCCAATGCCCAAGAAAAATAATGAAACCGTTAATGAATTGAATACAATTAAATAAATCCTGACATTATCAAAGAGTGAAAAGGATCCAAAACATCGAAGGACACAAAAGAAGCCAACAACTAATTAAAACATTGTTGCAAAGAGGAAATGGTGGAGGAAGTTATGTGTGCCAATATAAAATTGCCACAAAAGTACATTAGTAAAGGTGCTCTTAGGACTTGCATCCTTAATACATCAACCGCAAAACTATGTTTGTAATGGTTTTCTAAGGTTTAGGGTTTTTCTTGTACAATGTATGCAAATTGGCAAAATGTATTTATAATGGTCCAAATATATTTATAAATAGAAACATCGCTATAAACTTTTAATTATGTGTACTTGAATGGAGGTTCATCTCATTATGAGAAAGTAGTTCCTCCCAATTATCGAGTAACAATATTTCATGCTATGTAATGAAAATGATAACATGGAAGTGTGAGTAGAAGTTTAATTGTCAAGATGATTCCAAATGGAATCTCCTTAGCATGACACATCCATAATTGCATTAATATGTTCTAGTGACGAGCTTGGTCGTTGTCAAAAGGTCATTGTATTTTTCAAGAGAACTCAATTTAATAAATTAATATCCATGGAAAAAAAAACATCCCACATGCACCAAATGAATTTTTTTCTATTAAAACATTATTAAATAAAGTTGAAAAAATATAATAGCTATGTTGATTTATAGAACATTCCATGATGTAAGGATTTTTCAATGTCCTTTCATCCTTAAAATCCAAAGTGGTAGAATGCATTTCTTAAATGAGTTAGCACAAAATTTTGGAAACCTTCTTGGAATGAATTTCTTTTGATAATTCGTAAAGCAAAATATATGTATGACATCAACACAAGACATAAAACATGAAATATAACATTTAAATTATTTTGAAATGAATCACTTTTAAATATTTTTAAAAATAAATGCATTAAATAAATATATTAATTATAAACAAATATATTGCTAGAAGATATGGAATTTTTAAATGATTGGATCCAAAAAAGGTAAAATAGTATGATGGAAAGGTGAAAAAGGAAAATGCACAAGACGTTGTCAAAACGTAAGAATACCATCTTTTTCAATAAAGGAAACAACTTGAGATCCTATCAATTGACAAAGCCTCAAATTTTAAAATGTGATATTCTTACTTGATTTATATTTAAAGGCAATAAATAATTTTGGTAATTGCATGTTGGAAATTGTATAATGAAATATATATTATCTATTTTCCAAGAACTTATTATGTCTAGTAGACAAGTAAGATAAGGGGTGTGTCTCCAAACCTTTGTAAATCATATAGGAAAGTGCCAACTTAAAAATTAAGGAATGTTGATGGCTGGTGTTGAATATATTACATGATATTGTTGTCGTCATTGTCAAAATATTCCTTAAAAACAAAATTAAAATAATTTTCTTCTTTCACTAATATTAGTTGATTTAAAATTTGAAAAAGGATGGCCTCGTGGAGAAGAAAAAGACTTTAAAATATTGTTGCTTCAATACCACAGACATTGTACATAAAATATTTGCCAATGTATATAAATTAGGGTAGAAACTTTTTAGGGTCTAGGGATTAGGGTTTAGGAGGAAATATAATGATACTTATTGTACATAAAATTTGTCGACAAAACCAAAAAAAAAGGAAAATTGCCACCAATTTCACACCAAACACATTGGAATCAATGATTAAATAATATATTAATTTCAAGCGTATTGGATAGAATATGTGAGATGACAACAAAACCTTGGGAATGTCAAAGAAATGACATTTGGTTATCCCCCCTTTAACATTTGCTAGAAATTAGAACATGGGGAATATAATGGAAAAGAACACTTGATAAAACAAATGAATGGGTAGCCTAGCAATGGGCAAATGCAAAGATAAACAAAGAAAATCTTGTTATATTGAAACAAATTGTAAACATTTCGAAGGAGGATATGGAAGACTACTAATGGGTGATGTTTACACATGCCATGGATTTTCTTAAAGAATGCATAAGTTTGAAAAAATCAATTCCAGGACATTTTTTCACAAGTTTACTTTATGCTTTGTTGATAGAGGATTTAGTAACCGTTGGAAACCTACTATCAATATAATTCTTGAAACCCCAAAGATGATTTTATGCAACTCCAAGAGGGTGAGTTTAGTTGCCACAAGATTCAAAAAACAAAGTTTTAAAACAACCGATGGATCATCAAATGATAATGCTAGCCCTGAAACCACAAGGCATGTATGATAGTAAAAAAAAATGATGGATAAACAATTGAAAGAGAAATAAGAACACCATTGATTACAATAAATTGTGGAACAATACAATGTTAAATTGAATAGTGGTTGAAGTTGAACACTGAATTTGATTATTGACAAAATCGAATGAACTAATGTTGAGATAAAACATCATAAAGAAACAACCACTAAGAACACACACAAACACCACCAGATTTGGATATGTTTCTAATGGTAAAAAGAAGAGATTTCAAGATTGACATAGATGTAGGCAGTCATTGAATGATGGGGATATTTCAATCACTTGCACTATTATAAGATACATGGGATAGTGATGAAAATGCTTATGACAAAGTTTTTGAACAACTAGCCATGAAAACATTGTACAAGTATGGAGGACGTTCACAAGGAAATTCACCAAGACATCAACCTAACCACGTGGGTTTCATAGGGTGAAAAATGCAACAAATTAAATAGCTCCAATATGTGTAATTTGTAGTTCCAATATTCGTAACACACATTAGTTAAAATATAAACATATTTAGATTGTTCACACAATTGTTTAAATACATTCACTACATATTTAAAAATTTCTTGTACATCTAAATATCAATTGGAGTTTGGAAAATGTTTTGAATGTTTCATACTTGATATGAAGGTTGATGTAGGAATGAAATGAAATATAGGAATAAAAATTGCCAAAAGGCATGAACTAGACACATGGCATGTAAATAAAAAATGGAAACAAAAAATAGCATCAGGCCCAAGGGCCAATGAAGTGATCACAATTACATGTTACACACACCACGCATGACACGAGTAGGAAACATAGTTGTTTTGCCAATTATAACATTTTAGTGTAGTTAGTCCCATCCAAACGGTCCAAAGAATGTTAGATTTGAAAAAATCATTGAATGCAATAATTAAAAAGTGACCCTATAAAAATTTGGCCTTTGGGAAATGCTTACAACTTTGTAACATTGCACGAATAGAATTTAATATCTTTCAGTCAGCTTCCAAGTAATAATAAAATAATATGAGTTCTGAATTGAATTGTTCATTCACACAATGTCATGATATCCATATCCCAAACACTATTGTCAAACACCAAGAGATTTGGAGTATTACCCATTAGTAGAGAGAAGAAAGTTGAAGAGTATAAATGCAAAGTTCCAAGTAGAGGTTGGGTACTTGGCATCTTCTAACCACTTGCAAAATTACAAGATATATGGGACATTGATAAAAATGTTTTGCCTGAAATTTTTAAATAGCTTGTGACAACCTCTTGGAGATAATCCATGGTTAACACACCTAATGAATCAAAATTATAGAATGCAATTTCACAAGTAATGTGATTACCTACTCAGATTTCAAGCTAACAAGAAAGTAAACAAATCAATCTTGCTATGAAAGTGGCCAAGGAATGCTTCTAATGCTGAAAATGATGCATATGAAACACTAATATTCGTTTATAGCAAAAAGTTGGATATTCTTGTATCGGCTAATTCTATTACTAGAAGCGATGTGGAAGAGGAGAGCTCCCCACCATACCCATAAGATGTAGTGATGGGCTCAAAAGAAGAAACGATGAATTTGGAAGACACCACCCCAACATCTGCATCACAATTTGTAATGGGTTTCAACGAACTAAGCAACCCACCAATGGCACCTAGCTCAACTCAATATGTCTGAAATAAAGTTTGGCAATGCATCTAAAATTGGCAACAATTGCAAAGCCTAGCACGAGAACTTACAAGTTTTTGTAGACATGGTTTTCGAGGCTATGATGCACCCAAAAAAAAAAATTGTATGAAGAAAATGCTTTTTGGACCAATATGAGTTTTTTATTTAACAAAGTAATATGTTTACTATCTTTGCATAGAACATATGGGGAAAAAAACAATTGTAGAAAATGCATAGGTTACTTAAAGTAGACAATACTATTGGTTTCAAGATGGGCGTCACATTTTGAGATATTTGACAAAAGTGATATCTCAAATTTTGCATTTCATTTCCTTTATAATAAAAAGGGATTTAAAATAATTGAGTGTCATGTATAAGGTACAATAAGGCATTGCATGAAATATATAAGAGAATAAAAAAAAACCTTGGGAGGATGAGCCAACTTGCAAAATGACAATGAATATAAACAAAATATATAATGATAGACATGTATCCAAACATCACAAAGAAGTTAAAAGAACTATGAAGAAACCTTAAGAATTCTTGCATTGAATTTGGAAACTTGACCTCAATCTACCCTCTATAATCAATCGTTGTAAAAGACAGTCAAATTGAACAGGACAACCACTTTGAACCAAGAAAAACTTCCATTGTAGAAGATCTAATGATGGGAGGAAATCAAACATGCATTTTGCAACATCTTAGACTATTGAAAAGCTGGAAGAACATCGTTAAAGAGTCAAGAGATATCCCACAAGCGTGATCAAGAGAACTATGGAGACCATTGGTAGAGATGTTGTAGTCCAATTATGGGAGCTTCAAAACAATAGATTTGAAAAGTTAAAATGAGAAGGATGAAACAAAAGAACCCAAAAAACACTGTCAAAATGTGTATCAAGAAGTGAAATATTGCATAGAAAGTGATAAACTTGTTTTATTAGCAAAAATGAGGTTGAATGTCTAGGTGAAATCATCAATTTATCAAAGACTCTACATTCGAAATTTGAAACACAAGAAGAGGTAGCCACCAAACATATAAATATCATCATTGAAAAGTATTTTCTCGATTTTTTTGAACATAGGATCTATATTTTAATATTAATTATGTAAGGATTAACATCCATATTTGAATATTTGTGCATACATTGAAAAAGAGGAAATGGAGTGTATCAAAAAATTTAAGAATCTGGAAAATCAGAAGTCCTCCTATTGATAGAATGAACTTGTTGGTTCAAGCACCACATGAAGAGGAATCGGAGGAGTACTCCATCCCGATTTAAAGCCCGAATTGTAATGAAGATGGTAGATTAGAAAATAATAGGGAGGATCAGTATTCACATAAGAAGATCTTGGGAAATGGGAATTGGGATGTCATAAAAAACGTAGAGGAACAATTTAATGAAAGCATTTATCTTAGTGCATAAGAAAAATCATTACAAAATGGGACAGAAAACAAAGTTGATAAACTCCTTGAAGTTGACCAGAGATCGCATGATCTGTTAAATAACACTTTTTTCAAAGATGAAATGCTAATCATTACAGAGAACGATATTATAGAATTCAAGGACATACAAACAATGTATTGAATGAATGTGGTGGAATAGTAATAAAAATATGAAATACACTGGACAATATATTGATTTGGCAATGCATTAACAATAATGGAATACTCATCCAATATTATACATAGCTTCATAGTACTTTTGAACCTGTTGTAAAAAAAAACTATAGTTGAAACTTTTTTAGGTTTTCATTGTTGTGAACATGACTTTTTAGATTGCATAAAATATATTTTTCCTCACACCTTCTTGATTTGTCTCCAAATCAAACAACTTGCAAATGTATATTAACAAAAGAGTTGTTTGATCAAGAAATCAAAACCTACCAAAACCTTCTAGAAATTAGTAACAAGAGTATAGTTCTTTTAAAGATAGGCTAGATGCATAAGATGCACAAGAGAAAGAAGATTGTGAAGAACTCATGCAAATGGATTCAAAGAGTTGTCACTTTAAAAAAAAAATGAGAATGGAAAAGCCATGTTTGGATTAACTACAAATGCAATACAATTAAAGGCAAAAAAGTTCAAAAACGTCTTTAAAATTAACTTCTTTCGCTTCTTCATCAATGAATATCTCAACACTAGGCTGGTAATAGGTCTTAGGCTCTAGAGATGTGGGGATGAAGCATAAGGCTACCAATGCAATTGAAGGAGCTTTGACATATGAAGGCAAGATAAAATTTTAACGAGGATTTTGAAGGAAATTAAGATGAACAAAGAATGGCACATGTCATCTTCTTGATTTGCTAATCTCTCTGTAGACAAAAACCAAAACATTAAAAAAAGCTAAAAACAGTGAATAATAAAAGTTGTATAAATAAAGGGATGCAAGCAAACTTACTCATAATCAAGATTATTTTTAGTTTTTTTTTTAATGGGAGAATTGTCATCAAGGTTGAAGACATGTCTCACAATATTCTCACCTAACTTTGCATCCAAAAGTGGCTTCAAAACTTCATTAAAGATCTTTGAATCAACTTCGAGTGCAAAGATCAGCCTTCCCAACGCCCAACAAGCACAAATATTATTCCCTGTAAAAACAATCAATGTAAAAATTAGAAACAAAAAAGGTTGCAGAAATAACTTAGAATCCAAAGCAACAAGAGAAGGATGAATGCAAGTGTCTATCCCACAATTAAGGTCCACAACTTAAAAATTTGGTGGTGAGAAAACATGAATAAGAGCTTGTAATGTGATCACATGGAATTCCTTCTTTACCCTGAAAGCCCATCCAATATCGGGTCTAGTCATTGAGGTTGCATCGGTGTAGTTGAAGAGGACATCTTCAGCTTCAAAATAAATTCCCCTTTCAACCAACTCGATAAAAGGGGCAAAGAACTAAAACCTCGAGGAAAACATGGCACTTGGAGCTGGATCTTTCACGAGAAAGGTGACATAGTTTAAAAGAGTTTACAAGAAAAAGGTAAAATTGACATCAATCCTAACTTTCAATGAATGCATAGTAAGAAGACATATGGAGAAAGAAAGATCCCTAGTACTTGAGAAGATGGATCTTTGTTACTCATCAAGGGGCTTGAACTAATAACAATCCACTTCATGCAAACCTTCAACTAGTAGCTTTCTAGGAAGGAATGAATCTCCTTCAACACTTGTGGGTCATATGCATGCATGATAATGACAACCCTTTTATTAGACAAAAAACTTGTCCACAAAAAACACAATAGATTCGACAAAATTATCCACTCGCTTGTTCCAAGGAGGAATGAGGGAAAGTGGCTCAGAGACGTGTAGAATTGGGAGATTGGATGGTACGTCTACTAAATAAGGTTGTCCTTATTCTTAGAAGACACTTGAAAAACATAAGCATTTATAAGAAGGATTTAGACAAATGAGTGTAGAACAAATTCAAAATCAATCCAATTAACATCAAAGAGAAAAAAAAAAAACTTTATTGCTTTATGCTCTTGATTCAATTTTCGGTGTTGAAAGTTGAAGACCAAGAGCATTGGGCTCCCGGTCTTCAACTTTTAATGCCAAAAGTTGGAGACCTAGAGCCAAGTTCTTTAGGCCTTCAACTTTTAATGCCAAAAGTTGGAGACCCAAAGCTAGGTTCTTTTGTCCTTCAACTTTTGGCACTAAAAGTTGGAGACCCAGAGCCAAGTTCTTTTAACTTTCAACTTTTGGCATTGAAAGTTGGAAACCCAAAGCCAAGTGTTCTTGGCCCTCAACTCTTGGTGTTGAAAGTTGATGCCCAAGAGCTTTTTACAAATGCACCTATTCTTGGAATAGAAAACATTGTCCTGACAAAAGCTATTTAAAAAATCCTAATCAAAACTCAAAAGATCAAATTGGGCAAGGAAATACCTCCTTCATGTAGTCTATAATGTTTGAATGCTCAAGTGGCCATACTTGAATCTAGATCTAGGATGCAAGAATTGAGGCCCAAGAAACATTCATCAATTTCACAATTGAATGGTAATGAGCATAATTGGGAATTAGCAAAGGAGTAAGCAATGGAATTTTATTCCCAATATTTGATGTTCCTGCATAAGGGGTGGTCTACTCCTATTGTCTTTTTTGGTGTTATTGTTGAGGAGAATGAAACTCTTGGATGTTTAAAGTCACGTCATCTACCTCGGTTAGATGGTCTGAGTGGAAGTCACTGGAACTTTTCGAAAAGATGGCACGACCAAACCAAACTTTGTTTCTTTTTAGGATTGAGTGGGGACATCTTCCTTTTCTTACATCTATGATTCAAACTCCTAAATTCGTCTCTTTCCCCTCCTTTTCCCCCCTCCAATCTCTTCTTACTTGGTGTCTTCGTCTCCAAGGCTCCAAGTCCTTGAAGAAATCTTGGCTCATGTTTTTCCCGAATTTCAAACTTTGATGGAGGAGTGTTCTCCTTCAAGTAGTCAAGATACCAACCATAATCCAAAAGATGTAAAGATGTCCAATCTCTCAACATGTCATTTTTATACATTGTGTTATCTATCTTTGGATCTTTCCATATCTCGAGGAGTCTTGGAATTTCAAATATGGTAACCCTCTAAAAAAACATAAAATGGAAATACCTATAGTGGTAAAAAAAAAAAACAAAGTTAGTGGGAATGAAATCCAGATGATGTTAGAAGATTAAAATGCAATTGACAATGGATGATACAAATCTCGAATGGTTGGATTCAAAATCACTTATAAACCACATGTTTAAGGTTTTGGTCCCACTAATTCGTTGCTCCCACAACTTACTTCTTCAAATCCCATCTTTGGACCTGAAATCCCTAAAGAAATGAGTTTTTTACAAAGAAATTTTCCATTCTTGAATGTAGTCTAATAATGTTGGCAAATTTTCATATTCGAAAAGCTGAATGGAAAAATCAGTGATGGTGGCAAAATTTAATTTTTGCACTTCCACCTCCAACTACAAAATGTTGAATGTCAGTTTGTAATTGCTTCAAAGACAAAATAATTCGAGTTCTCGAATGGGTAAGCATTTACCTAAGACTTGAAAGTTGCCTTGTGAAACCACTTATCAAAAGTTCCATTGGAAAATCCATGTTTTGGGAATTTTGCTACTTCCGTCAACACACCATATTGGTTCTAGAGTTTCAACCAAGATACCTTTTGCTAATTCATGACTTGTGCAGAAGGTTAACATCTATAGTTTCTCGGTGAGCATTTTTGGCTCCAAGTTCATATTGTAGTGGACCTAAATTTGTTTTAGGAACTCAAGACGAATAGTAGGGTCGCAAACTGGAAAATGTTTTGTGAAGGCAAAGGTATGATCCTTCCAGACCTAATCCATTGCCTTGTCCATTACTGCTTGTAGTTTGGAAGGTGACCTCAATTTCTCATCTAAAACTTCCTAACAATAAAGTTTTATGGCCACATCCACTATAGCCGAAAGTTCATGCTACACCAAGAAGAAATTATTTCTGTAAATCACATGTTTCAATCATAAAAATTGACAAATTCAAATGGAAAGATTGGGTAAGAATCAAACCTTGTACATATAGTTAAAAAAACTCTCTTGCATTAGAGAGTACCAAGTCTTCCTTGACTTATTTTCACATCTCTTGTAAACATCAAGATTGATCACATCCTTGAACTCGACCAATGGAATCATGCTAGTGCTCTAGATCTGAAAGGAATCATGCACTAGGTTAGCCTTCACATGATAAAATTCAATAGACCTGGGGGCTGAAACAAAATTGAAAAAAAACTTCAACTTTAATGCACAAAATAAAAACAGAAAGAAAACAAATTAATTAGAAGAAAGGATGAGAAATTTGAAATCCACAGTGTTTAGTTTGAATCTCACTTGTTCATGTTCATCATTGCAGTGAGGAGGTGGACAAGGCCCTTTTGCGTATCTAGCATGATGGAATCCATTGTAATGTGTTAAAAAAGGTCATCTATATGAACTCTAAAGATATAAGGCATCTAGGCTTGTAGCTGATGGTTGTCGTCCTAGACATAAAACATTTTCCCACTGAACCTCTACAAATCTTCATTCGCATTTAGCCCCTCCTCAAATGATGCATCATAGCCTTCCAATGATCATCCCACTCATGGATGTGATCTACAACAAATGCCTCCTCCCCCTGCCAGTTTATGGGAGAGACATATAAAACTTTGTCACCTTCTCGATAGCCCATTTGGAACACTTGTTCCATCTTGAACACATCAATTTTGAGGGTTGGCCTCACAACTGGCATGGATATCATGAGGTAGAGGGGTATGTTCATATGAGCCTTGGCTTTGGGATGAATCTTATGCCTCTCTGTCACCTTGATTGTCTTGACCTTATGTTCCATCTAGACTTGGAGGATTTCCTTGTCTCCAATTGTATTGATTGCCTCCAATTGTGTAAAAGGCCCAAAAGTCAAGCCAACCTCCTAAGTAGACAATGTCATGATGAAGTTAAGTTACATTGAAAATAATTCACAAAAATAAAAAAGTGAGGAACAAGATGCAAATTTTTTTCAAAATAAAAACTAGATAACAAGTACTTGTGTAGAGGTGGTTTTTGGCACAAATTGAGATTCATGGACATCCATTTCTACGCCTTGTTGTGAGTGAAAATACCTCTTTAGAATCCTCTTCCAACAACCTTTATTCGATTAACTCAGCACCTTCCAAAGATGGAAGAACCTATAGGAGATAATGAAATGAAAAATAAAATAAAATGCATAATTTGAAAACATAATGTGAAAAAGAAAAAGTCAGACATACCTCTTTAGATGGACTTTTAGTATCGACATGGCTCTTCAAAACAAAGAAATAAAGAAAATAAGGTTAAATAAAAATCATGAATTGCATTCAGGAAACAAATTTGAGGAAAATTTTGCACATTTCAAAGCTCCAAGCTTGGGAGCTCGATTTTTAGGAGAGCTTGAGATAAAATGTTCTTGCTTAGCCTTACCTTCTTCTAATGCCGAAAGTTGGAAGCTGAGCAAATTTATTTTTGACTGGCCTCTTATGGAACCCCTAATCACAAAGCTTGGGACTTCTATGAAAGGCTGAAGAACAAAATTTGCCTTGGCCTCTCATGGAGCTCCCAAGCTTGTTGCTTGAAGGATCCATGAAAGGCCAAACGTAAAAAAATGTGTTCAACCTTCAACTTTCAGCATTGAAAGTTGGAGGCCAAGTGCATTTTTTTTTGTTTGGCCACTCCTCAACACATCCAAAAATGGCCGAATGAAAACAAATTTGCTTCAACCCCTATTGGAGCTTTTGAATTTCAACTTTGAAAGCTCCAAGACATGTTGAGTGCAAATTATTTTACGTTTGACTTCCAACTTTCAGTGCCAAAGGTTGGAGGCCAAGCACAAAGAATTTTGCCTCGACCCCAAATTGAGCTTCCAAGCTCTAAGTTTGAAAGTTCCAAGACATGCCAAATATAAAAAAATTTGCATTCGACGTCCAACTTTTGGCCGAGTGTAAAAAAATTGCCTTGTCCCCTCTACGAGCTTCCAAACTTGGAGCTTAGAAGTTCCAACACATGCCAAGTGCAAGTTTTTTGCATTCAGCTTCTTTTGAAGCTCCCAAGCTTAGAGTTCAAAGGTTTCAAGAGAGGTTGAGGCAAATTATCTTGCCTCGGCCAAACTTTTGTGCAACCTAAAAAACTACAAAACTACAAAACTCAAAAAAAACTCAAAACAAACAAACATAAAGGAAAATGCTTGGAAGAGAAAAAATGAAAACATGAAATTGGAAAAGATTGGAAGCTTATTTCAAGTTGTTGTATTGTTTGTGGGCCCCGCCTCCTACAAGAACAAGAACACAAGGAATATATATGTAAAAATCTCAAGCAAGATATTAGGGTTTCCAACACACCTTTTCCAAAAAACTAAGCTTAGAAGCGTGATTTCAAGCATAATTTCATCTTCTTTTCACACAAGAAACATCTTTTCACTTATACTTGCTGTAGGGCCAAATGGACACAACTCAAATCCACTCAACTTGTTCTAGGAAGTTCTATTGTGCATTAGAGAACAAAATGTGCTTCTCATGGGCCTCTAAAACAAATGATCAATGGCTTTTTGTATTAAAAGCAAGCAAACTACGTTTCATAAACTAGGTAATACTCACTGCACTTTTAAAATTATGTTCTTACATCTTCAACCTAATGACCCCTCGTGGAGAAGAGGTTGCACTGCATATCCTCCATCAAGTATAGCTTCTTCTTGGCCAACATCTTTATATTTCGTCTTCACTACTTTGGATTTGTTCACTATAAACTTTGCTTTTGTCTTTTTCGTCTTAGAGTTCTAGAATTTTCTTGATCAACACTCTCTCCCTACATCTAAAATTATAGCTTTTCTTTTTTTAATTGTAACGCTTGACTAAAGACAATAGCTATTCCCTTCCCACAAACTTAAGGGTTTGGTGCAAAAAATGTCATTTAGTATTTTTTTTTCCAATCTTGAACACACATTTTTGTAGATATACAAATAAATATATATAGTAATTGGAAAATTTAAAAAGATAATTAGGTTTGATTAATAGTTATAGATCATAATTAAAACCAAATATTCAAAATTATATATTTATTATTTTAATAATTAAAAAAATATTGAATTTACATCTTCCTATTACAACTATTATTTTCATATTTATTTTTATTCCAGCTATTTTTATATGTTGAATCACCATGTAAAAGCCATTTTTTAAGGTTTATTTAATCATGTTAAATTTGTGTTCTCATAATTTTCAGTGTTCTGATAATGAATTTCAAAAAATTTGTTGTGTAATTTTTTTCAATATCATTTTCTTTAACACAATGAATTTCACTAACCTTGCCTATTGCCATTTCTATGAATCATAACTTTGAAAACTAACTATAACTGTAATTGTCCATCATGATAATGAATGCCATTAACATTGCATTGTTGTACTTTATTTTATTTTATTTTGTTTTGTTTTGTTTTATGTGTCACAAAAAATGATGCTAATGAAGAGAGGTTTTTGTTTTGGATATTGTACACTTAGAGGATGAATATACGATTTCCACAAAACCCACATCAAGATATTAATATGCATAGATGCAATGGGCCAAAGGCTGTTAATTTCCCTCCCACAATTGATTATATTGATTTTTCAGTATTTTAGACATGATGTTACAATCATGTTTAAATTTTATTATGAACTTGTGACTGGCTCAAAAGATTTTTCATATGGCTAGTAACCTTTTAGGTTAACCTAATTTAACCTATTTGTTACAAATAAATTCTACCACCAATCATGCACACCAAATTTCAAGGGATTTCATCAAGGCCCATAAATATTTGTGATAAAACATACACATTTTCAAGAGCACATATTTCACTTCTTTCCTTATAAAAATTTCCATTCCATAATAAATATATCTCCAACCTCTTCTAAATTTTCTTTCAAATTCCTTTCCACTAATTACTTGGAAATGACATTACAAATTCCAATGTTTTTTCCCCTTTTCATGAATTTTGTATAAATTTTACTTAATTCTAACTTTCACATGAATCATAATGAATTCTTATGTGTGTTATTCTATTGATTTTTGTTGAGATATGAAAGTTGTTGGGAATGTCATTTCCTCAATATTGTGTAGTTTATTTTCTATAAAGTACTTCCCATAATTCCTAACACCTAATGAAATTTAATATTACAAACATTAATTAAATCCTTTTCACACCATGTTCCAACTGTGTTTAATAAATATTCCTTCTGGCTTTTGCTTTTCCTATTAATATTTCGTCACAAAAGCATTTCACATAATTTGATTAATGCATAGTATGAACTGCATATCTTATCATTGATCTAACACACATTGCCATGTTCCAATGTGTTTCTTCTAACCTTATATGTAATTGTTGTCCTCCACCTATTTGCATGAGGCTATTACCCTATCAAGCTATGCCCTTTTCCACCATTCATTTTGCAACATTTTTTTTGGATTTGTGCACATTGCATAGACATCAACCCTATTTTTGTTAACTTGACTGCCAATTGCAAAATGATATATGTATTTTTCTTAATGTCCTACCACCACCAATCTATTAGAGTTTTTAAATGTTTATTCATTCCTTTTTCTTGTTCATCCGTCCTTCCAAAAGTTGATCCTTTTCAAAAGAAACATAATTTTATTTTCTAACGGCTCTTTATATTTTCCTTCACTTTTTCATTTATTTCCAAGTTTGCACCACGTTTATGTAGTTCACATAATGTATTGGAGTTTGTAAAAAAATTTAGGTTGGGTCTCCATTTAAACAACTTTCAAAGTGATCACCTCATCCCAAATTTCATTTTCTACGCCATATTCCACCAATAAAGATTATTTTTGGCTATAAGCACATAAGTTTTACAAATTTAGTCTAACACTTGTTATTACACTGCTTAACTTTTTTGTTTGAGGTTTTCATTATTGTTGTGCTTTGTCTAGTTTCAAATTCGACCCGCTCCTTTATATTTCCCCGATTCCTCTTCCTCTTCCTCCAAACCTTTCAAAATTTACCCCGGTGTTTAAATTTGCTTTTATTGATTCAAATCCTTATGAGTTCCTTCCCTACTTCCTTTGTGTTTTTTGTAACATGGCGACATTTCATGCTCCTAGATGTTTGGACCTCACCATCATGGTAGACAATTCAGGGATGATCATTGTTTCTGAACATTATTTGTGCACTATGTTTTTCAACAAGGTTCTTTACATATATCTAAAGACGTCTCATATGATTCCAATATTTTTTTCTGTAATTCTTTGTACTAGATTCCTACGACCTTTTCGTAAGGGAAACAATGAGTGGTTGGTTTATCATATCGTTGGTGATAATTTGGTTCATAATTTTCAAGAAACCATCCTTATGGCAAGAATCGCAAAATCTATGGTCAAGATTGTGAAGCAAAAATTTGAAGGTGATGACATTCTCCCTCAATGTTTTGATGCTTTTGCATCTTTTCTTTTCATTGAATTATCTGATTCCTCTTCAAGTGAGGACTTGACACCCCTTCGATGAAATTGCTAAAAGGCATTATTTAGTTTAATGCCTTTTTGTTGTTAGAGCCATCCACCCATGTGGGGAATATTCAGTTTGTTATCTTTTGCTTATGCACAATGGTATTGCCGGGACAAACCTCAAATGAGTTGTAGACTTTGTATCATGACAAGATCCCTTTGTGAAAAGTCCAATTCTTGCCAATTGTTTTTGATGAGGACATCTTGTTTAAATTATCGCCAATCCATTTGAATGCTCACAACCCTTCCCAAATGCAAGGCATGGACAAAAAGTACAATGGCCATGTTTAGTGTAAGCTGGTCACAATGAATATAAAAAATTCATTTGGGCTTAACTTTAGGAAGGCTTGTTGCTTAGTTCACTTGCGATGTGTGTAGGATGATTGTGAGAACTTTGAGTGTTTTGCCACTCACAATGAAACATTTTAATGCGGTGAATGTGCTCATATCCCATCCTTCGGTCAAATGATAATGATTCCATCTGCTTTCTCACTTAGATGCAAATTATGTCATTCTCCTCCCTTTTGTGTCACCAATTGCGGTGGGCGAATCTATTATGTTGTGCATAAACTTCAATTTATGTCTGTGAGGCGACTTTCTATCCCTTTACTCCTAGTTTTATGAGGTGATTATATTTGAAAGTACATATGTTATTGGTGAAAGAAAAATACAAGTGTATTTCTAGACATTAAATTGCTTTTGTTGTTGAAACCTAATAACTTGCCTCCTATGCATCATTTATGATTTAGAATTGATAGATCTATTTTCCAAGCTCAAACACCTCAAATCCTATAATTTTTATGTCAAATTGTCATTCATTTAAACCAACCTTTAAGGGTTTAACACCATGTTCAACTTAGCTGCAGACCATCAACCACTTGAAATATTATTCTTAACACATATGTTATTCAAATTTGGCTCGCCTTAGTTCATTAGAAAACTAATTACAAGGCGCACCTTGCTACCAAATCTTAAGTTCTACAATTAAAAATTAATAACAAATTATGCTACTAAACCCGAGAAGGTTTGTGTGATTTCTCTAAGATTTCAACCTCCCAACACTATCCTTATTCACTTCCATTATTTCAAAATTATTACAAATTTCCATTTTACTCTCCTTCTTCCTCCCATCTACTAAGACTAATAATTTTTTTTTCTTCAACAAGGTTGTGGGAACAAGTATCTCAATATTTGAATTGAAAATTATGTCCGGGAAAAAAAAGCCTCAATGATCCGAATTTGCCCTTTTAAAGAAAAAGAAAAGGAGAGATGTGAAAATAGATCTCAATTCGGTGGCCAATGGAAGGTTTCATGTTTGGTGGCCCTTGGAAAGTTCCATTGTTTGGTGGCCTTTGGAAAGTTCCATTGCTTGGTGGCCTTTGGAAGGTTCCATTGCTTAGTGGCCCTTGGAAGGTTCCATTGTTTGGTGGCCAATGGAAGGAGAATGAGAAAAAAAAAAAAACACTTTTTCCCCTCTTCCCATTTCCCCCCAACAAATTTTACTTAAACTTTCATTTTTTCCATTAATCTGAAGGTTTTACTTTACTATGGTTCTAAACCATTACTTACGCATTTCCTTCCTTTTCCTTGATCTATAAATTACAATCTTGCATTTCGATGTAATAAATCCTCCACACATTCATTGTTGATTTGATTTTGATTAAAAATCTCTTTTCCTTTCCTTGAAATTATGGCGTCGTGTATGGCCACGTTTTATGAGCCTCAAATTACACAAGGGAATGAAGAACCAGCTCCAAAAACATCTCTAGATTTGACATGGACGTTATATCCTCGTGATGAAGATCTTAAACCTCGAGAGGTGTGCGTTCGTCTTGAAATTGAACCCCTTCGAGCTTGGTATTATCACATCTCTCCAAACTTTCGCACCCTGGTGATTTTGTTGCAAGTCAATTTCACTTCTAGCGATGAACCTGAAATCATCTGTGAAGGTTGTTACGAGACTGAAGACACCTTTATCTTCGCATGGTCTCCAGTTCTTGGCATTGGACATTACCATTGGTTACGCGGTCCAATTCGTTGACTGCCTCTTAATAGTAAGGCGGACTACTTAGTTCACACCATTCGACGCATCCTAGATTTCTTGTAATTATAAACTATCACTAATGCATAGCCCATGTAATTGTAGCTCCTCACTGAGCTTATCCCTACTCTAAATAAATGTTTCATTCACTACGACATTCACGTTGCCTTTGCCATCCTATCACACTATTTATTTAATCGTTAAGTTATCTTAATTTAATCTTATGTTCGTAAGGTTTGAATATTATTCTATTTTTAATGGATCTTTCATTGACACCCCTTCAAATGTTTCATGAATTTCAAACATCCTTGCTACTCACTAAATATTATAACAAGACCAATGTTTTGCTGAACACCACAAATTTTGGTGTCTACTTCTACCCCCAACCCTCTAGAGATATCTCACCCCTAATTACACAATTGAGGTTCTAAAACTATGATTACCAACTTTTTGTTGAAAAAAATAACTAACCCAACACCTTATTCACCAATATCGTACTTCGAAAAAGAAAACAACCCCTCCATGCAACCACACGCATTCATCATTCCTTATGAAGTTGTTAAAAGCCCCTAATAACCTTACCACACTCAAATAACCCTAATGCAATTCTTAAAAATTGAGACTACCGCACATGGTTGTGTTGATATGGCTGACAATGTCGAAAGCAACGATTCATTTTAGTGTTCACAACCATCTTGTTATGGATGGAAAATGTTAAAAGTCTATCGATGAGATTAGAAGGTTGATCACAAAGGAGGTGGATTGCACGCTTGATGCAAAGATATCTTTGATTTCCCTAAGTGCTAATAAAACCTTATTGGCACACCTGATACAATTTTTTGTAAAAATTCCCTTAATGCTAGTAATACTTTCTTGGCAAGTTACTTGCTTGATGATTATAGGGGTGGAATAGTGGAGCTCCTCAAGAATGAGTAGCTAGAACAAATTTAGGACAAGTTCTGTGAACTTAACTCTCCCAACGTTCATAACTTTATTGTTTTTTTCAAGCATCATTCAAGAGGTGGCTATATTGATAACATACTTGAATTGAAATCCAAGAGTTAGTATGATTACATCTAGGAGTGCTCTTTCCCATGACAAGTTCATGGACAAAAGGTGTTCGTTTTCAAGATGTCATTAAATGGTGTCAGTAGTGGAATCAGCTTTATCACATGAATGCAACTTGTAGGGGATTTGTAAAATGTTTAGATCATGTTTGATCATGTTAAACATGTTGTTGGTTGGATATATATGGCTTGTCATGTGTACAATCTTTTATATTGTAAAGTGTTGACCATAGCAGTTTGTGATACGTATTTTAAAGACATCGAAGTTCAACGACTTATGTGGATAAAGCTTAATGAAACAATGCTAAAGCACGAGTTTCCAAAACCCAATTTCAAGGGATTCATGGTTGATAACGCATAAGCCAATTGGAATGCGATCAGAATTGTTTATGGTTCAAGGGACCCCTCTGTCATGATGGATGATAAGGAATGCACCTATTTATTCCATTGGACTCAATCACACGATAAACACAACAAATAACTAATTAGACCTGAATCGCAAGATGAACACAAGGCCTTTTGCCACTAGTACAAGAATGCCACATCCTTTGGGGATGTGACAGTCATTATGCTTTAATTCGTTCCTAGTGGCTTTCATTTGGGGTTGTTTTTGAAGTAAGTGTCCATGAGTTTAGCAACTAGTTTAGCTTTTGGCATTTTTGTGACAAACAATGGGGAGGTTTCATGGTCCATGTGAGTACTTCTTATGTGAATTTCCTATGATTTCCCTTCCCTTTTATGCATTCAAAACTATAAGATGTCCATTTTCACTAAACTTCCATCTGCAATCTATCTCCTTCTCCATTATAACATTTCAGATTTTTCTAATGCTTCCTTTGCTTTGATCTATGAAAGTTTAATGATGAGGAGTGGTTGGACATGCCCACTTGCAATCTAGTCAAAACTATGCATAACATCTGGTTGTAACAATTAGGAATCACGACACTTATCTTTACACATCAACATTTGACGATTACGTTTGGGCTTTCAAACAGTCTACATTGTATAGATAATATTTGCGAGGGGGTCTAGCTGGTCATGGACTTGATAGGAATGAATTGTTGTTGAAGAAGGCCCAACAACTTAGTGATCTTGCTAGACTAGCAATTGTTATGGCAAATTACATGTCCGAATCTTCCTTTTCTCGTTACACTCTGCACCTCAAAGGGGAGGAGGTTTTTGGGTCTGCCAAGCAACCCGTTGATTGTTTTCCTAGTGTAAACAATGATTTTCATTGGCTTGATCGTGTGAATTTTTTTCATCCATAAGTAACAATTCATGTTGTTCAACCTAATGTTGTCAGGAATGTAGGCATGTAACAACCGCCATGTTGTTCCAGTGCTTGTTTACCTTTGGCATCTTGAAGTGGCTTGGAATTTAAGGAAAATATTTGTGTTGATGGCTAGTGGCAGATTGAATGCTACCCACCCAATTTTGCAATTTGATGTTCTACGTTCTAAGAAACCATGGGGCTCGAATGCAAAGCAAACATCAATCTTTGCAAATTTGTAATTGGAAATTTTTCTCCATGTTATTCAAGGTTCTAGGTATAATTTCATATTCGAACACTGGAGCACCATATGCACTAGTTTTGTCTTGATGAATAGAACCATTGTGTCGGTGGGACAACATGAAAATATGTAATTACTAGGCCCTTAGTTCCAATTGTATAGCCCATCCAAGAAGGTATTAACTTAACTCAAAAGGAGGTAATAATTCTTAAAGAAGTGGGGTTTTCCTTTGACCATAGTTGTGTTTAAAGTTTATTTGGTTCCCAATCATCTAGTTCAAATATTTCACATGTGTTTGCTATGAATGCTCATAACATTATGCGACCAGTCGATGCAAGTTGTTGGCCCACAACTCGTGGTGGCAAGAAGGTGAGATAGCCTTTCATCTTCAAAATAACACAACAACACACCAACAATTGGGAGGTTAACATCTTACTTACCCAATGCATTATTTTCCTTGTTGTTGATGGACCTTTCACCTAGGTATGGACAAATTTACAAAAAAAATTTAGATGACCAAAAATATGATGTGACTATTGGAAATTTCCCTAGATGTTCATGTGTTTACTTTGTTAGAATGTTGGTAGGTTCTTTGGGTGGTCATGGGGTGTATGTGCATTATAAACATGTGTATTATGTCTTGTAAATGATCATGTTCAATGGGTTCACAAAAGAGTTCATTCATCACTATACATGGAGTTGGGATGAAGTTTAGCATTTGTTGAAGCATTCTAAAGTTTTTAGACTCTTGTGATAGTACATCAAAATCTCATTCATAAACCCTTCTATAGTTAGTTGGACTATGTAATAAGTTTAGATATTAGTTTCAGCCCATTCATTATTCTCCACTTTGTAATTAACTTTTCAATCATTGTAGAACGATGTTTATTTATGTATAATATTTTGGCCATTTTAACACATGTTTGTCAAATATTTAATATATACTTTGAAAAGTTAATTTTTATCAAATATTTTTCAAGTATTCAATTCCCACCCATTTCAACATTTTTGAAAATATTACAATTATTGTCCAAGAGCATTAGACATTTGGAGCATTGTTTACATTAAGGATGGTAAAATGCATTAAGTTAAATTACCAAGAATGCTTTAAAATAGTCATATGATGTTGCTCTTGACGACTTTCTTGGTCAAATTGATGTTCAAAGTCAATAAACCATTGTTCATCTTAGAACAAACCATGGATGTGACATGGCAAAATATTCCATGGCTTGTCAAAGAATATTTTGCCATGTCATAAAATATTTCGGGACATGGTAGAATATTTGGCCACATCATTTAATAATATCCACATGGCAGAAGAATATATAAAAAATATTCCATGACATGGCATGGAATATGCTTTAAGATTCCTTTCATGTTCACTAGAGCAAGTTCACCTACTCATGTTCATTCGCTCACTTGCTCACCTACTAGTGTTGTTGCATGGGGAACAATATAATTTGTAACTTCTGAACTATATGATTTCAAACTTTGCTAACTACAAGTTTGGGGTTTAGGCACATAAAGGGGCATGTGTTCTTGGGTTAAAAACAAAAAATTCAAGAGTGAACACAAATCATTCCATAATATCACTAATCATAGGAATATGTGTGGAATTCAAAATCCTTATCGCGAAATGAACATCATACCACAAAATTGCCATATCTAATCAATCATCGTGAACAAATATGGTAGGTGTTTGCAAGTGAACACCCCCAATCCATTGAAGAAAAAACATATGATGTTGGTATTTTAGAAAATAGCCCACAATGTGACATGTTGGGGGGGTTTAAGCATAACACCTAAAAGGTGTTCGTTAGCCCTAAACAAATTTTCCAAGAGTGCACACACACCTTTTTGTAATCGATATAAACATGGGGATATGTGAAGAATTTAGAATTTTTTTCTTGAAACAAACATGGTAGTAGAATACCGAATAATATTCAACAAGGAAGAAAAACAAGTGTTTGAATCAATGATCGTGGACAAAGATTGTGGGTGTTCATTAAAAAACATCCCACAATTCAATGTTTAGTGTTAAAGACAAAATCATATAAAATTGGTATTTAAAATAATGAACATAATGAAAAATTAAAATCAATATTGATGGGTTGAAGCTCATGTCCTTATAAACCCATTTTCAATATAACCATATAGGATGGCAACTTCGAAACATGTTATTGGAAACTTAACCCCACACAAGTATTAAGAGGCATTATATATTGAATAAAAACAACAATAGTGTAAAATAGATTTTGTCACATAATGGAGGGAATGGAATGTCTATTCAATATTTTGTCCACCTCAGTGATTGCCAAAGTTCCTTGATGAGTACAATATTTGTTGTTGCAGCAAAGGTGAGTGTTGTATATCTAATACAAGTGCTTACAGGGAGAAAATCTATGACACAAATCGTGCGGCTTCATGGAGTTAGGGCATGTACATGATAGTTTTTGGGAGATTGAGACATTGTACACACCTCCATTTGTCTACAAGGTGTAAACCCTATTGACATATGGAGTTTTCAATTCTTTGGAACCCAACATTGTGACAAAAAGATGTTTTGCTTATTGTATTCGGGTTTCATTATGTTCATTCATGCCATACTAAAATGCCCTTCCCTTCGTGCCCGGAAGAATGTTTCCCAGGTGGAAGTTCCCAAAATCGGGACTATTGCATATTACTCATAGAAGTAGAATCTTTTTGAGGCCCAACCAACACGAAACCAACCATTGTAAGTTCATCAAATTCTTTTTGAGTAAGGTTGGTTCCGATTTGCATAGGCCACATAGGAGGCTAAGTTAGGGGCTTTTGGATCCATTCAAAAATAAGGGCTACAACATAGCAGTTAATGTTGTTTGGGCAAAAGTGGAAGTCATATGTTTTTAGGTGTGTCTTATGTGGGTTTCTCATGGCAGCCTTGAAACACGGGGCTGGACGACCGCCAAGTTAATTATGGACATTAGTTATAGGGGTTGAACATAACACACGAATCTTTACAATGGATGTTTAACAAGACCCCTTGGACATCCATGGGGTTTGTTGTATGTGGTACTAATGCACCCCCAAACTCCTTGAAAGATTCAAATGTGAGTTCGAAAGTGAAAACAACAGAAGAAGGAGTTGGGGTATGTTCCCTAACTTGCAACACTTCAAGGTCAAAAGGCGCATGCTAGAACTCTAGGATGGGGACTAGGACAAGTGACAAATAGGTCAATTATTCATATGGACCTACACAAATCAAACAACAAGTTGGTTAATGCATAGTTGGAGCATTTTTTGTGCATAGATGAACCACCAGTATACACATATTCACAAGATTCACCATGGCCCGAACTTGGGGGAAGCCACCATCTTCCCCTTTATAATATTCTTTGTGATTAGCCATGGGGGCTACATCCAAATGTCATTTTTTTGGGATTTCCAACTTTTAGTGGTCAAGAGTAAAATTGACACATTGACTCCTAACCTTCGTTCGGCCATAACTTATGTTATAAGTATTCAAATGGATCATGCAAGCCCATTTTAGACATCTAAGTTTTAAGAAATTTCCAATGGTATAAGGAACTCTTTAATCCAATGAATTTTGACCCCTCAAATCCATTTCTAAAGATTCAGAAGTCCATAGGGACTCCAACTCCCAAAGTGGGAGTCCATTTGGGAATGTGTGGGTTCATTCCTTCACACTTTCTCGCATTGCCAAGAGTGTGAATGTGACTCTCGGGTTGCACTTTCAACCCATATCTTTCCATGCCCTTGCCTTGGTCATGAGCCTAAAGTTAGGGTCATGATAAGTATTTTTTTTCATTCACTTTCATTTCCACAATCAATCGTCTATTCTAAATGATAATAGATGGCACCATGTCCTCAAATTGTTCGAGGGGTGTAGTGGCTCGAAAAGTGGATGATTTGGGTGCCACAATGTGAACACTAGTCAATACAACCTTATTAGTAAGAGACATTGCAGAGGCGATAAGAGGTGATGGAAATTGGGTTGGCATGGAAACATTAGATGAACAACACAAAGGATCATTTGGTTGCATAACCGGCGTGAAGTGTGGATGCATGGTGGTGGGTGCATCATGTTTTAAAGAGGTTGACGAGTTGGAGAATAACATCCAACTTGTTTAGCAAAACCCAATGGAAGAAGATTCGTCCTTTGGGCTTTCTCCATATACATGTTCTTATTAAGGCGATGGGAGTTTCCATCATATAGTTTCGGTTTGGTTGTGTGAGGACGATCATCTCCTTCTAGGCCCACACTTTTTCCATGCATGGATGTTCCCATGCCAATATCTTTTAAAGCATCCGTAACCTTTTTGGCATTGTTGGATCGTCATGCAGCTCTAAGATGCATCTCTTATGCGACATGTTCATGAGGAGTTAGGCCATTTTGGGGTCCAATGGACATACAATTTGCTCGAGACACAATATTGGTGGCAAGGGATGCAATTGCAAGTTCAATAATTTATTTCTAGGTGTATGGTGTGTGATTGAATTTGGGCATTTTTGAATGCACCTACATCGCACCTACAACTTTTACCAATTACGAGGCTTGGGTACCGATGGAGTTTGGATTTTGCCAGCCCATTGAATTTGACACCTCAACATAATTGATATGTTTTGGTTATGATTGAACATTTTTCCAAGTGGTTGGAATTAATGTTGTTGTCAGATTATAGCAGTGAAGGGGGTAACATATGCATTTTTGGATAGGGTAATTAGTAAGTTTGGGGCTTCAGTTGAAGTTCTCACTGACCAAGGTACAAAATTCCACGGGGAATTCCAAAAGTTGTGTGAGAAAACACTTATTGATCATTGCACGACTTCATGAGATCATCTTGAAGCAAACAAGTTAACTAAATGGATGGTGCAAATGGTGGAACATGGTTTGTGGAAGTATGGAATCCATAAGGGCCATACTCGAGATGGCATTTATAATTACCATGGCTAGCCATGGGGTATACGTTTAGTCAACAAGCTTTTCTTTCATCTTTTTCACCATACTTATTATTATTTGGCCATGAGCCCAAATTTACCAACTTCAATATGATGAAATGTGATGGTAGTAATCAACATGGATGATCTTAATGTGTGGATTCAAGCATGTGAGAAACAAGCCACGTTGTTTCGATGTGTTATGCCCATGGCTATAGAAAAATTGGCAATTGCCCAACATTGAGATAGATTGCGCTATGCCATTATATGTGGAAGTGGTTATCGACTTCGAATTTGAAGGTTTGAGTGAGGAGATTATGTTTACTTGCAGCAAATGACACTGACTATTTTGGATGTGATTGTAGGACGTGTTATTTTACATGTGTGGAAAGGTTTTCCCTTTAAGAATGTTATTGGAGAGCCGAGATGGTTAGACATGGAAAAACCATGTGCGTAATTGTGCACCATGTCATCTTCCTAATGTGGATGGCCAAATTGACCCATCCTTAGCTGTGGTTCTTGCCACCCTACGATGTATGTTGTGTGGATGAACTTTAGGAACCACCATTATGTTGATTTTTGATAAGTGTTTTCGAGTTTGCCATATGGGATTCTTGAGTCACCAATGGAGGAAGTGCCATTTGGCAAATGGTTTTGCCCTTAGTGCACTCAATAGATCTAGGTTCCTAGGGTCACATAGTAGAACTAGTTTAAGGTTTTTTCCCATTGTAATTCACATTTGGTTAGAAACTTGAAGGATTATAGCTAGGCGACTAACGATGGGGCTCCCATTTGCACCTGGCCTAGTGGTCCTTTTGCTTCGGAACCAAAGTGTTCATCCATGGTGGATTTCCAATAGGTAGTTTTGTAATGTTATTTGGTTTAAGAACTTTAGCCCTAAATAAGAGGGTGGTTTGGATATGGTGTACCATTTAAGGTATTTTATGTTATGTGTTGTGAGTGCACAATGACAAAAATGATTATAGGTGTCGACATAGGAGTGCATGACAATTGTCAAGTGTGTTAGTTTAACTACTTAGTTACATCCTAGTTAGTTAGGGATAAACTAGGTTAGTTAAGTTAATTAGTTAATCTTGAACTAATTCAGGTGTGAAGGGGTTTGAGATATTTGTCATGGGATATAATCCCATCTTGTGTGACCTTAAAACACTTTTAGTGATTTGAGATTCCAAAACATAGTTTTTGTTCTATAGTTTTTTTATTATGCAAATGTTTTGGTTTTTTATGTTTTAGGCTTAGATTTATGCTTTGTTGTAAGTGAGTCAATTTTTGTGTTTAGATGTGGTACGTACCATCCAAGGTATTTTTATGTTATGTGTCATGAGTGATGGTTATATGTCCCCAACACATGAGTGCATGACATATGATCAACATAAAACACAAACTTATTACCAAGTAAGTAATAGATGAACTTATGGAGTGCGAATACCATTACTAAAGCTTCACATTTTATGGTACTATAGTTTTTTTCTACATTATTCAATAATTTAAAAGCATAGACAATAGGCCAATCATGTTTTCTTGTCAAGTTTTATGTTAACATAACACCTACAGTTAACAATGATGCATTTATATGAACATGAAATTCCACATCCCAATCAAAAGTTATAAGAATAGGTGCTTCTATATACTTTTATTCAATCAACTCCCAAGTTGTGTGACACTTTGCAACTCGCATAAACTACTTTGTTTTCTTCATGAGTTTAATAATTGGGGCCATTGTGAATGTAATTTTTTTAATGAAGCATATATAAAACTAAACCATTTTGTTAAATACTTGAATTTGTTGTGGATTTATGGGTACATGCATCTGAACTATGGATTGGATTTTCTTAAGATTTGGTAGTTTACTTTCTTTTGAGACTATAAACTCTGGGTATCATCCTTGAAAATACCATAAAAGCACACTTATTTGGGTTTAGATTGATCCCAAATTTTCTGCATTTTTGGAAACACAGTATGGGCTTATCCATATGAGTGTCCATATAATGATAAACAGTGAAATCATCTAGAAAAATCTTCATGATTTTGTTTAGATAATCTTTGAAGGTTCTACTCACTACCCTTTGATAAATAGGAGGTCAAATTTTCACTCCAAAAGGCATCACTACCCAAGTAAAAACTCCCTAATCTATTACAGAGGTTGTCTCGTATTTGTCCTCTGGTGCTCTAAATATTTGGTGATATCCAAAATATTCACTTAAAAAGGAATAAACATCATGCCATGCAATTATATTTAAAATTTCATTTGTAAAAAACAATGGGTATGGATCTTTCTTGGTGGCTACACTCAATTTTCATAATGTTAAGCGTAGAATTGTACTATCTTTGTTGGACATACTAGATGGAAGTAGTGAATAGGACCTATGTTGTCCTTGTTAAACATGTTGGACAAAGGTGGTGCTAGTAAATGATAAGGTGGATAGAAGTAGAGGATGATTAGGTAGGATTAGGAGTTTTGATATTGGATTCAAATTAGTTTATGGTGGGATAATTGAGTTGATTTAGGGGCATTGTGAGGGATGAAGTTCTAGGTTTTTGAAAGATGGAGAAGAAGCAGCTCAAGGAGATTAAAAAACAATTTTTAATGAGGAAGAACAACATTACTCTAATATGTTTTGTTTTAATTTTTTTTCCACAATCTGTTTTTTTCATTGATATGAAAACTAGAGTTTGTTGCAAAATTATTACATAGTCAGAACTATGTTGATCTATATGTTATGATGGAGTTTTGGGGGAATTTTAATTTGATTCCTATAGCTGTTTCAAACTAGATTTCATATTTGCAAAATAATATGTTAAATAATAGATTCTAAATTTAATACAATGTTGGAACATTAGTATTTATTACTTTGCGACCATCCCTGGGATGAATTTGGGGTAGAAATTTCAATTTTTATGAAATGCCTTGGATTTGGTTGTTTTGTGTGAAGCATAGAAATGTTAGTATGAAGGATTATTATTTTTTTCTTGTTTGCAGATTTATAATTGGTGAAAAATTTGTTAAGAATTAGATCTAAGCAAACAACTATTGTAACGATTTAAATTTGTGGCAATTTTTTTTTCCAAAGAAAAGGAATAGAATGGCAACAAACATAAATCAAATGGTGATTTGAAGTGTATAGAGACAATTGGATTAGGTAATAATGTAACAAAATGAAGAAAAAAATAATAAAGGAAGAATTGTTGTTTATAAATGATGTAGCGCAATTTTACATTCCAAAAATAATATAGTATATTTTGCCAATAATACCCAAGATAGAGGAGTAGCTTGCAAAATATAAGACATTGTTTGCAATAGTTATGAAACCTTGGGAAACATTTGTTGGTAAAGTAATGAGGCGACCTAGTATCTAAACAAGGTTGCTAATGAGGCTAGAACCTTTGAACATCAAACCATAGGGATGGAGAGACAATGTAAACATGGTTATCCTTATAGTTTATAACAAAGGGTATGGGAAAGAACATTGATGAATCTGTTAACCCAAAGACATGGTGAATTATACAAATATGAGGAGATATTACATGTTCATTAAAAGGTATAGGAAGGATTAGAGACAAGATCCATAGATAAAGGTTTTGTTTGGTAATTTGTTTCACCTCGATATTGTTAAACCCATGAGGAATGGAATGAAGACTTAGACAATGATGAAGTTGAACATGCAATATTGCAATATGTTGAAACTACATTGTAGACCGAGATTTAAAGGAACATGCTTTTGTAATGAAAATAGTTAACCAAACAAGACTAGAGAATAAAGTTGAGCACAACATTCCACCAATGATGATGATCAACACAAAAATAAGGCCAACAACCAATGTTAATGTGCTAAAAAATAATGAGTCTAGGATTAGGCATAACTAACAGCACATATTACTACTTAAAAAACAAAGTATGGAGTAGATTTGGTTAACAAATTAATTGTTGTAGTTTTTGCAGACATGAAGGCCATGCTCTTATGGAATGTCTTTTCATTGGAAATTATGTATGGGATGTGACGATCAACCATATCTAAGTGCAGATTAATTGGAATTCGAAAGATGAACACAACCTATTGGCCATTCTATAGAACGTACAAATAAGATGACCACATAACTATAGAAAAGTGTAAAATTTTACAAAGAGGGGTGATGTACAGAAGACTCTTTTTGATGTTAGATTACCTTGAACCACCAAACCATTCGATTCTACTCTAGAGAAAATTAGGATGACTGCAACCCATCTTGTTATGAATAATGCACTAGTAGAAATTGGCCAAAATGTAACAACTTTTTTTGCGACTACATGCAACTATTAATTATTTGCAACTACATTTAGACATTTTTGCAACTATTTCTTGTGTTGGTCATATTTGCGACTATAGTGTTGCAACTATTTTGGTGTTCATCCTTCTATGTGAACAACATTTAGTTTAGTTTTCATCTAAGAAAAACAATTTATGTCCCATTAGTTATAAATGTGACCAATTTAGTTGCAACCTTATGAGTATATAAAGGTGTATTTTGTGAATTTTAAAGAATATAATTAGGTGTATTACTAAGAAATATTAATATTAAGTTTTTAAAATTTAAATTTATAGTTGATATTTATTAATTATTAATAAATCAATGATTATAATCATTTACTCATATATAATTTTTATTTTCAGTTCTATTATTTTATAATAATTATTGTGTTAGTTAGAATGGAAATCTAATAAATTATTATACAAATGCAGAAATTATTTTCGAAGGGAAAAATATACTTATTAAAAATATAAAATATTTAATGTAATAGCTCATAAATAGATTTAATGAGTGAATTAATCATAAAAATAATAAAAATAAAATAGTTAACCTTGGATACCAACTAGACACAATAATAATTGAATTAATGTTATTGTTACTATTAAATATTTACATTTATATTTATTATTAACTATATAAATGAAAATAATTATGGGAATAATTATAATAAAATAGTTAGCCTAGGCTAGGTTTTAATTATATTATTAGATATTAAAAAGCTAGTACTCAATATTTATAATTAATAGTTAATAATTATTAAATACTGAATATTTCAGTTATTATATTTTTATTTGGTTACAAAATAGTAATTGATTACTTATTAATAATTAGCTAAATATTTCAATATTAGCCAATTATTAGTTAATTAAATTGCTTGATAGATTATTATAGTTAATATATAATTATAACTAAATACTATTACTATTTATCTAACTAGTAATATTTAATAATAAATATTAATATAACTAATTCAGTAATAATAAAATATTGATTAGTATTACTATAAATAAATAATTAGTTGGATAGTTTATAAAGTGAATTAGTTAGTTTCTATTTTAATTGTTAATTAATTAATTAGCAAGTTTATTAATTTATTTTTTATATTTTATTCATTAAATAATTAAGTTAATTAGTTAGGTTTCACTTATTTATTTAATTATACACTTTTCAAGATGGGAATGAAAGCCAAAGCATATGGGATAAACTTTTAGTTGTAAGTCGTTTGTAATTAAAAATGTTTAATCACAAACGACTTGCAACTTAAAAGTTTATCCCATATGTTTTGGCTTTCATTTCCATCTTAAAGAGTATATAAACAAGGTGTTTTGTCCTACATTTTCATGTTAAAATAGATGGGCATATGGGATGAGTCATTAAATACGACTTGACCCAATATAAAATATAAATATTCATGTATTTACACCTAACTACATACTTCCCTAAATTTGCCTACCTACTTTTTTACCTACCTACTTATTTAAGTAGGTATTTGGCCTAGGTAGGCAAATAAGTCCTATCTAGATATGTTTAGCCTAGATGGGTAGGTAGGTATATAGGTAGGTAGGTACCTAGTGCAACCTACATACTTAAATATTTATTTAAATTTAATTTGGAAATTTTCAATTAATATGCCACATGGGAAATTTTTATTGCACCACGTGTCACAATCCTAAACCATCCAAACATAAAAATTTAACATTTTAGATAATAAAAAAATATTTTTAATTATTAAAAGTTGAGACACGTGGCAAACATAACTTGTTCGCATTGTTCACTAAAAAAGTTGCATCTTAGTTGCAAGAGACAATATGTACACGATTAGTCAAAAGATGAAAACGTATTTTGTTGATTTTTTCTTTCATCCAAAATTCATTGTCGTTTGTGATTAATGTCAATGCGATTTGTCCAACGCGACTATTAAGATTTTAGTTGCAAATGTCGCTTGCAACTAAAAATTAGTTGTATGGACCAATTGTAAAATGACCATTTTCTACTAGTAATGTAAGACTTGTAGTTTTCAAAAGTGTAGAATCTATGCCTAGAATAAGAAACAAATGGTTGTTAGATATCACAACTAAGCAACATGGTAATATATCATTTCATGGAGCAATGACTAAAATAGTTCCACAATTTCTTATAGTAGTTAATGATAGGATGTAAAGATTCCTTACAATGGCAACATACCCAATTAGATTTGTGCCTATTACTGAGGCATGATATCCAATATTTGTGAAAAACGATGGAATTTATGCATTACCAATTGAAAATAGTTTTGAACAATTCAAAACATACAAAACTTGTTGTGATTGAACAAGGAAATTATTTTAATGGTCTTAAAATAATACCTATTATTTTTAGTGTAAAAAAAATTGTAATAGTTGAAGCTGATGTAGAGATACTGGTGCGTCTAACCATAGGAATACCTTTTCACAGTGTAGTTATGACAAAATTAGTACCACCAAATCAAAGAGTTGATTTTTCACCCCTAAGAGGTGTTATAGTAACATTTGTGCAACTTGTAATACTTTATTCCAAGCCATTCAGGAAACCATTGAAATATCTTGAATATAAGAAAAATAATAATTTGGATGTTGATGTATGAGTATTCAAAGCTACTATCAAAGTTAATGGTGAAACAATAGATGAAGAAATAACTAATCTATTCAACTTTATGTTAAAAGATAATGCATTAGACTAGTGCAACAATTACAAGCGAAATCATACCAATTATAAATTTATAGATTTAGAATAAACCTTTTGTAGACACTATCGAATTATGTAGGATGATGAACAAGAGTATGTATAATCGTATATATTAATTCACTACGTCCGTCCGTTTGTCTGTTTGTCTGTCTGACGGGGGTTTTGGGGGGTGGGGGAGGGAGAGGCCGGTGAAGCAGCGGGCGATCGGTGTCAGTCTTGTGGCGGGGGGTGGACCGCCACGGTTTCCGTGTACAAATCGTCTCCACAAAGCATTGTAGCCGTCCAAAGGGTAGGAATGACGGTCGGATCACATCCCTCTCCCACCGCACTAGAGGCGGATATAAAAACCTTCCCCCCCCCCCACCTACCGAAA
>Ga0116229_10001785_pt1 | contig 34284 bp, 20 predicted proteins | sample S1TSphgellanicum_3_FD_87313 | JGI IMG/M metagenome (GOLD analysis project Ga0116229, IMG submission 87313) | Host-associated microbial communities from peat moss isolated from Minnesota, USA - S1T2_Fc - Sphagnum magellanicum MG | ecosystem: Host-associated > Plants > Peat moss > Unclassified...
GCTGCCGGTCGTTCCCGGTTTGGAATTTCGGGTGGTCGGCCAGTCGCGCCGCGTCGAGATCATCAACGGCGCGATCATCGCCTCGACCTCGACCGTGATTCGCGTCACTGCCGAAGAGGCCGGTGTGTTCACCATCCCCGGGCTCACGCCGAATTCGCCGCCGCTCGTGCTCCGCGTGAATCCGGGCGGCAGCGCAGGCGCTGCGCCGCCGCCCGACGATTCGGCAGCCGGCCGCAACCCACTGTCGCCCGGCGGAGCCGACGTCGGCGGCGTTCACCTGAGTCCGGACGGTTCGACCTTTGTGCGCCTCGAGGTCTCCAAGCACGAGGTGTACGTCGGCGAAAGCGTTCCCGCGGAAATTCAGGTCGGCATGCGCGACGGTTTCGCCATGTCCATCAATGGCCTGCCGAAACTCAACAGCAGCGACTTCACGCTCGACAACCTGTCGCTGCAGCCGGAAAAATCCTCCAAACTCATCGACGGCAAGCCATTCACCGTCTATACCTGGCGCAGCGTTCTCGCCGCCATCAAGCCCGGCAGCTATTCCCTCGATTTCTCGGCGCCGGTCACCGTGCGCGTCCGCACCCAGCCGCGACGCGATTCGCTGCTCGACGACATGCTGGGCGACCCCTTCATGCAGAACGTATTCGGCTCGTTCGTCACCAAGAACATCACGGTAACCAGTCCGCAGAACCCGTTCACCGTGCTGCCGCTGCCGGCCGAGGGCAAGCCCGCCGATTTCGCGGGCGCCGTCGGTTCTTTCAAGGTCAGCAGCGACGTATCGTCGCCCACCAACACCGCGGGCGATCCGCTGACGTTGCGTCTGCACATCAGCGGCACCGGCAGTTTCGATCGCGTCGACAGCAACATGCTCACCGGCGATCCGCAGTGGAAGACGTATCGGCCCAAGGCCACCTTCAACAAGGCCGACCCCACCGGCTTTCGCGGCGAAAAAATTTTCGAGCAGCCGATCATCGCTTCGCAATCCGGCGCACAGACCATACCCCCCCTCTCGTTCAGTTATTTCGATCCCAACGAACGCCGCTATGAGACCGCCAAGAGCGCACCGCTGCAGGTCACGGTCGCGCCGTCGGCCGCGGACAGCGCAGCAGGACCGCCGCCGGCGGTCGCGAACGCCGCAGTACCGCCCGGTCAACCGCCGGCACCCGGCCAGCCGCCGCCCGCCGCTCCATCGCGCGACGGTCTGCGGCCCGATCACGTCGTGACCACAGCGCGCACCGATACACTGACGCCCCTGTATCTTCGGCCGGAGTTCCTGGGCGCCGAATCCGCCCTGGCCCTGCTGCTCGGCGCCGGCTGGATCGCCGTGCGCCGCCACGAACGCAATGCGCGCGATGTGCGGCGCCGGCGCGAACGCCTGCGGCGGGAGACCCTCGATGCGCTGCTCAAACAAATGGCCAAGGCGGCGGCGGCCGGCGATGCGGCGTTGTACTTCAATTCCGCGCGCGCCGCGCTGCGTCAGGCCTTGGGCGACGCGGAACTCGAGGCGCAGCTCGCCGCGGAAAGCGAGGACGTGAAGCGGATATTCGCGCTAGCGGACGAGGCCAACTACTCAGGCAGCAAGCCGCGCGCGGCCGACTTCGAACGCTGGACTCGGGCGGTGCGTGAGCGCGTGCTCACCGAGGAGACGGCATGACCCGATGCGCAAGGTGCACGGTTTTCGAACGCTGGACCCGCCGGGCGGTACGTGGGGTAGTTTTCACCCGGACACGGTGGTCGGTTTCGGCGACGCTGTTGGCGCTCGTCCTTTCTGCGGCGCAAGCACAGACGCCGGCGGCTCATCCACTATCGCCTGCGGCGCAAGCACAGACTCCGGCGGCTCATCCACTATCGCCTGCGGCGCAAGCACAGACACCGGCGGCCAATCCACAAACACCACCGGCGCCCGCCGGCTACTCGGCCGCGGCGCTGTATAACGCGGCGAATGCCTACGCGCGTGCCGGCAATACCGGCCTCGCGATTCTGAATTATGAACGCGCCAAGCTGCTCGACCCGCGCGATCCCGACATCGACGCCAATCTGCGCCATGTCCGCGAGCAGGCCGGGTTGCCCATGCCTCCCCCGACGGCGCTCGAGCGGCTTGCCCGTCTCATCGATCCCACCCTGTTGCCTTGGCTTGGGATTCTCGGTTTGCTCATGACCGGGGTGAGCCTGATGCTGCGGGAAAAGCAGCAAAGGCACCGCGGCAAGCTGCTGCTCTGCGCGTCGGCCGGCTTGTGCCTGCTCGCCGTGACGCTCGGCTGCGCGGCGAGCGTGTGGCCGGCGCTGCACGAAGCCGTGGTGGTCGGACACGCCGTGCCGGCACGCGTGTCGCCGACGCTGATCGAGGAGCCGCTGTTCACCGTACCCGAAGCCGAGGTGGTCAACGTCGGCGCGGAACACGATGGCTTCTCGCTCATCAAGACCCGCGCCGGCCGTACCGGCTGGGCGCCGAGCGCCAATCTCGCGCTCATCGTGCCGCAGCGCTGACGGATGAATCGAAGAGCGTCAGGCTGCCGGCGGCTTACTCGAGTTTGCCCGCGGCGGCACGCGGAGCATGCCTCATGGCCGTTCCGCGTTTGAGGTAGGCGCCTGTGGAAACGCGCGGCGAATCCACGCTCGGCTCATCTTCACCGACGTATCGATCGAACTCCTCGAGATAGCGCTGCGTGAGCTTGCTCTGCTCGGCCAAGGGCACCTTTTGCATGAGTTCGATGAACCACGTGGATTCCTCCTCATAGATGTGATGCGCGACCGCGCCGCGAATGTGCTCCAGCTTGTCCAGGTAGTCCTGACTCATCGGCGGCAGCTTCTCGAGCAGCGCCATCTGTATTTTCGCGGCCGCCTGTTCGGCATACGCCGCGGTGGCATGCGACTTCTCGTGCGCTCCCGCGAGCGCCGGATAGAGCACCGACTCCTCGGCGTTCGAGTGCCCGGTGAGAATCACGGCGAGCGTCTTGTGTGCAGCCAGCCTCGCACCCGCGGTGGTCGCCGCCTTGACGTCGGCAAACGCATGTTCGATCTGCAGGTGATGCTCGAGCACCATCGACAGCCAATCGCCCGGGCTCGCCGCCCGCCGAGCCTTTGCTCGCGCCTCTTTGCGCGCCTCGGCGCTCTCCGGGGGTGTAACCGCCGCCACGACTTTGTCCAGTATCGACATAGCAAACCCTCCAAAGTGGTCCATTCAAGTTCAGCCCGCTCCGGGACGAGACTGCCCCCTTGCCGCGTGCTCCTGCAGGTATCTACGGCTTTCCCCCGAGAGACGCCATGTTGATCACGTACCGGAAGCGAACCTCGCCATTCTCGACGTCTTTGTAGGCGTCGTTGATCCGCTCGATCTCGATCAACTCGATGTCGGGACCGATCCCATGCTGAGCGCAAAAATCGAGCACCTCCTGCGTGTCGCTCAAATTGCCGATCAACGATCCGGCGACGTGCTTGCGGTGAAAGGCGACCAGCATGTTGTTGACGGGTTCGAGCGGCTCCAAGGCGCCGACCACGCACAGCGTCGCGTCTCGTTTGAGCAGGTCGATGTACGGATTGATGTCGTGCTTCTCGGGGACGGTGGATAGGATGAAATCGAACCGGGATTTGAGCCTCTCCAATGCCTCCTTGTCCTTCTCGAAAACCCCGTTCACACCGAGGCGCCTGGCCTCTTCCAGCTTCTGCGGGGTGCGCGTGAACACGGTCACCTCGGCGCCCATTGCTTTCGCGAGTTTTGCGGCCATGTCCCCCAGACCGCCGAAACCGACGATCCCGACGATGTCGCCCGGCTTGACTCCCCAATGCTTCAATGGGGAATACGTCGTGGCCCCCGCACACAAAATCGGCGCCGCCACTTCCGGCCGTAGACCGGCGGGAATCTTCAGGGCAAAGTCTTCGCGCACCACCAGGTTGTTGGAGTAGCCGCCGTAGGTGTTGTCGCGTTCGTAGTGGTTGCTGCGGTCGGGCGCTTTGCCTGCCGGGATCATCGGACCGTTATAGGTGGCGAGCCAACTATTGGGACCCTCGCAGTAATTCTGGTCGCCCGAGCGGCACGGGGCGCACGTGCCGCATGAATCGATCATGCAGCCCACACCGACGAGATCGCCGACCCGGTGCCGGCGCACCGCGCTGCCGGTGCGCGACACGCGACCCACCACCTCGTGCCCCGGCAGACAGGGATACACGGTGTTCGACCACTCGTTCTTTACCTGGTGGATGTCGGAATGGCAGACGCCGCAGAACAGCACCTCGATCTCGATCTCATTGTCCTTCGCCGCTTCGCGCTCGAACTCGAAGCGCTTGAGACTGCTGAAGGAGTGCTTGGCCGCATATCCCACCGCCTTGAGAGTCCGCGGCAGGATGCTCGGTGTGTCTTGCTCTTCGCTCAAATTCAGGGCTGGGTCATTCATCACGCGTCTCTACGTCTGGATAGTGACCCGCACAGTGGTTGAATCACCCGACCCCGCCCATCGGTGGCATTCTCAACCAAATGTCGGCTGCTTCCGACGCAGGCACGTCAGGCGCAAGGATTCACCAGTGGGGGCGAACACTGCGCACGGCTCCGTCGTCTCCGACGTCTACCAGTCACGCAACGGCGCGGCGGCTGAGCCACGCGCGCAGCAAGGCACTGACTCGGTCGGGATCCACGGGTTTGGTCAGATGTTGATCGAAACCGGCGGCGGTCGCGCGCTCCTTGTCTTCTGCCTGTCCCCAGCCGGTGATCGCAATCAAGTACATCGCGCGTCCCTCCTCCAATTGCCGAATGGCGCGCGCCGCCTCGTAGCCGCTCATATCCGGCATTCCGATGTCGAGCAGGACGATGTCAGGCCGATGCTGCTTTGCGAGCGTCACCGCATCCTGGCCGGTATAGGCCACCGTCACGTGGTAGCCGGCCAGTTGCAGCAGCATGGCGAGGCTATCCACCGCGTCTCGATTGTCATCCGCCATGAGTACCTTGCAGCCCGCGCCTCCCGCATCCTCCTCGGCCGGGGTCGGCAGGGGAGTGTTGCCGACCTCGCTCAACATCGAGCGCGGCAGATAGATGGTGAATTTGCTTCCCAATCCCAGCCCGGCGCTGTCGACTGCAACGCGTCCGCCATGCAACTCGACCAAGCCTTTGACCAGCGCCAGACCTATCCCCAAGCCGCCTTCCGCACGGTCAATGGCCGAGTCGAGCTGGGAGAAAATCTCGAACAGCCCCGAAATGGCCTTTGGGTTGATGCCGATCCCATTATCCTCGACCGCGATTTCGAGTTCGGACTCTGATAACTCGACGGTGAGCGTGATTCGCCCGCCTTCGTCCGTGTACTTGGCTGCGTTGGTCAATAAATTCGACACGGATTGCGACAAACGCAGTGAATCGCCGGACACCATGATGCGCCGCTCCGGCAGCGCGACGATCAATTGGTGCTTCTTGGCCTCCATCAGCGGTCGTGCGACCTCCAACGCGGCGTCCACCACCGAGCGCAGGTCCACCACGTCGATTTTCAGGTTGAGTTGACCGCGGGTGATGCGCGACACATCGAGAAGGTCATCCAGCAACAATGCCATGCGCTGTATCTGACGGCCGATCACCGAGCGGCCCCACTGCTGCTGCTGTTCGCTCGCGCTCTTGGCGCCGAGCAGCTTGACCGCATGGCGGATCGGCGCCAGGGGATTGCGCAGCTCGTGGGCGAGGGTGGCCAGGAACTCATCCTTGCGACGATCCGCCTCGAGCAGCGCCGCTTCGCGGGCTTCGACCTCGTCCAACATGCCGTTGAAGGCAAGCACCGCAATGCCGATCTCATCATCGGTGGTCTTTGACGCGCGCAACGAATAATCGCGGCGGGAGACGATTTGCCGGGCGACTCCGGTCATCGCGTCCAGGGGATCGGTGATCGCCTTCTGTAGACGGCGCGAAAGCACATACGCGACTCCGAGGCTCAACACCATGACCAGTGCGAAGATGCTCAAGTAGGCCTCGAGACGTCCGCGTACGTCATAACGCGCCACCAGATAGAGGGTGCCGAGCACGGCGCTCTTGCGCACCACCGGTTGCGACAATGCCACGCGTTCGCCGGAAACCACTTTTCCGTACGGCGGCGGTAGTGCCGGGACCACGGATCGTGAATCGCGGGCGTACGAGGCGTACAGCCGCCCTTCGGCCGTGTACAGCGCGGCCACCAAGACGCCGGGCCTGACGCGCATCGCCCCCAGATTGCGATCCGCGACCTCGTGATCGTCAAACTCGAGTGCCGGTGCGACGGATACTCCGAGGATTGCGGCTTGATTGGATAGTTCCGTGGTCCAGGAGCCCCGATAGACGCTCAAGTCATAGGTCATCATGGCTGCGCCGGCCACGCATACCGCGACCGCCGTGGTCACCAACACGAGAGCCATCAGCTTTGCGCGCACGGTACGGCGCGGGTCTGCGAAACGGTGCCGGGGCACCGGATCCAGCCTGAGCGCCTCGCCGGCCGATGCCGTTTCGCGGGTTGATGATGCGACGGGTGCAGCCATGCAGTTCCTGGTCACGCTCCGGCGTCGCGTGGCGTCGATTTCGCCCGCCACCACGCGAGCAGGAAATCATCGCCTCGGGGAGCGGATCGCCTACGATCCGCCTGACGAATCTCGCACGGTACATCGTTGTCCTGCGGCAGCGCCGAAGGGATGCAGAATTTGTCCGTCTGGCGCCGTCCGCCATGAACCCGGATCGCGACCGACAGCAGGTCGGCACTGATTTTGAGCTGCGCACGCTCCGCGGCGGTCAGCGATATCTCGAACCGTACCCGTTTATCGATGGTGACGAAATTGAGCATCCCGCCGAGATCGAGCCCGTGCTCCTCATCGGTGACGACCAGCATGGACGCAGTCGCACTGGGATTCAGCTCGCGTAGAAAATCCGCGTGTCCCGGTCCCACGTACAGTATCCGGGCGCCCGCCACTTCGCGCACGCTCGAGATTTCGCGCACCTGCACGCCTTGGGTGTTGTTGGAAGGGCGCAGATGCCGGAGCTCGCGTGCGACGTCGGGGGCCCCCTCGACCTCGATGACGAACGCTCGCCCGGGGACGGCTTGCTCCGGCCATTCGACGTAATCGGCGAATCGATACAAATAGGCGGCTTTGACCGCCGCCTCGGAATGCGCTTCTTCGGCATGCGCTGACGCGGCCACGGCGAGCGCCAGCAACAGTGCCGCGCCGCAGGCCCATGAACGCTGCCGAAGTTGCCCTGAGATATTCAGAACTTCCACCGTGCTTCCGCCATCACGCTGCGCCCGATCGCCTCGCCCCCGACGTCGGGCAAGGGTGGTAACTCATAGTGCCTCGCGTGCAGCAGATTGAGACCGTTGATCGACAGGTCGACCGAATCCGAGGCTCGCCAGCCCAGGCGCCCGTTCAATTCGACGTAGTGGGGTAATGCCGGACTGGGGAGCGCGCCGACGTAACGCAAGGTCGCATCGAGGGTGAGCCTGTGGTTCAGCTGCATCGATGAGGTGATGTCGGCATGCGAACTCGGGTCATCGGCTGCTTGCGCGACGCCCAGGATGCCGCTGGCCCCAGGTTTGAAGATGAAGTGTTCCCGCAAGGCGGTAAATCCCGACGCCAAGCGCCACCAGTCGCTCACCTGCCAGCTGGCCCATGCTTCCGCGCCGTAGGTGTCGCCCTTCATGGCATTGCCCCAGAAATACGTGCCCGTACCGGGGTTGAACTCGATGGTCCGCAAGTCGTCGTGGTCGTTGTAAAACAAGGCCACGGAGGTCGACAAGGAAGCCGAGACTTCGATCCGCGTTCCGCTCTCGTAGGCGAGCACCGTTTCCGGTCTAAACAGGCGGTTGCCGGTCAGCGCTACCACCCCGGCCGCGGTTTCTTCGATGACGTCCTCGTCGAACGGTGTGGGCGAACGAATCGCCTTGGACGCCGCCGCCCAGACCGTGGTTCGCGGGTTCATCTGCCAGGATAGGCGCCCGTCCGGCAAGGGCGTCCAGCCCCAGTAGGCGTCATCTTCCATCTTGATGCCTGCAACGAGAGTCAGGTCCCGAGAAAGCGACAGCGTATCCTGGATGAATCCATCGGCTTGCGTCAGGTTGCGCCGCTCGGGTTCGAACAGCAAATGCGCCTGGCTGGTGATGGCAAAATCGTTGAGGCGCTCGCCGCCCCCCAGCACGATCCGCTGCGAAGATCCCGCTTCGATGCTCTGCTGAATCTGCAAGTCGTACGTGTGCAGCACGAAGGCCCCGCCGCCGGTGCCGGCGGGTCCAAAGCGCTCGGTTTGATCGATGTACGCCTGCACCTGGAATTCGGATCGCTCCGTGCGGTGCTGATATCGGGTCAGTACATTGCCGCCCGCGATGGAGCCGTCGGTACTGCCCGGTTGCTGCTCCGCGGCGCGATAGACGTCGCCCTGCAGCGTTGCGGAATCCCGATCGGTCGACCAGTCGGTGCGAAATCCGCCCTGCCCCTTGTTCCAGGCGTCGTGCGCGGAACCACCCCCCGCCATATCCTCGGCGGCGCGGCGAAATGCCAATCCGTACACCCGATACGACAGGTCACCGTCCAACCGGCCGCCGTAGCGGGCGTTCAAATCCTCCTCTTGATTGCCGGCGGCCGCGTCGAGAACGGCGCCCTGAGTGAGGTAGGACGGGCGCGTGATCACGTTGATGACCCCGTTCATCGCGTTCGCACCCCACAGTGTGGCACCGGGTCCGCTGATCACCTCGATGCGGTCGACATCCTCGAGCTGCACATCCTGGGCGTCACTGTAGATGCCCGAGTACAGCGGCGAGTAGACGCTGCGGCCGTCGATCAGCATCAGCAGCTTGTTGGAAAAATTTTGCGCCATTGGATTGCCGCCCAAACCGCGCGCCGAGACGGTGTAGCCGGTCGCGCTTGTCTGCGTGACGAGCAAATTCGGTGCGAGACGCAAGGCTTCCATGAGCCGGGTGGCGCCGGACCGCAGGATGTCCTCGTGAGTGATGACGTAAATCGATGCCGTCGCGCGATGCAGCCCTTCCGGCGCCTTGGAAACCGAAGTGACTTCCAGGTTCGAGAGTTCTTGCAGCGATAGTCGGCTCAGGTCGTCGCCCGAGGCGGCGGTGGTTTGCGCAGGCAGGATCGACGGCGCGAGCGCATAGCACGCGGCCGCGGCCAACAGATCGAGACGACGGGTGCACGGCCGCCGCGCCGGCGCCGGAACCGACCCTGACACCGTCATGGACTTGCGCGCATTCGCCATGATCCCGTAGCCACTCGTGAGGGTTGAACCAATAACCCTGCTGCCAACTTTTGCGGTTACGGCGTCTCACCGTAGGCCAAAGAGGTACCAACCCGATCCGCGCCCACACACTAACGGTGCTCCCAGCGGCGAAACCATCCCTGCGACTTGTTCGAACCCCGTGTAGCGTGCACCTGCGGGTTCGGTGTCTTGATTTTCGGTGTCACAATTATTGTGGCGCAAGCAATGCGGTGTCAAATATCTCACGGGTGATTTGCGAACGCCTGCGATGTAAGGTGCTACTGTATTTTTGCGCCGACGGCAACTGCCGACTATGTCTGACAGACGCGAGGTACCTAGGGTGAAAGGACGTGTTGCGCTGGTGACGGGTGGTGGCCGGGGGATCGGACGCGAGGCCGCGCTGCTGCTGTCGGCGGCGGGAGCGCAAGTGATGGTCGTGGCGCGCAGCGCGACGGAATTGGCCGCCGTCGGCCTCGACTACGTGGCGGCCGATCTCGGCACCACCGAGGGCTGTGCCCTGGCCGTTGCCGAGACCGAACGGCGGCTCGGGCCGATCGACGTGCTGGTGGTGAATCACGGGATCGGCTCGGCGCACGAGCGACTGGTGTGGGAGCAGGACCCCAAGGTGTGGCGCGAGACGATGCGCGTCAATCTCGACGGCCCGTTCGAACTCGCACGGCTGACGTTGGGCGGGATGTGCGAGCGCGGCTTCGGCCGGCTGGTATTCACCAGCTCGACCGCCGGCGAGAAAGCGGAACGCTGCGGCAGCGCGTACACCGCCTCCAAGCATGGAGTCATCGGGCTCGCACGCGCCATCGCCCAGGACGCCGGGCCGTTCGGAGTCACCTCCAACGCGGTGCTGCCTGGCTGGGTGCGGACGGCCATGGCCGAGCACTCGGCGACGACCGAGGCCGAGCGGCGCGGGATCAGTGTCGAGCAAGTGTGGAGCGAGCGCGCGGCGCTCTACCCTCGCAAACGGGTGCTCGAGCCGCTGGAAGTCGCGGAGGTGATCGCGTTCCTGTGCAGCGAGGCCGCCGGAGGTGTGAATGGCGAGGCAATCACCGTGGCGCTCGGTGGCTTGTGGTAGGCGCGAGCCCGACTGACGCCGTTGATCGCATGCGGGTTACAGGCTCGATCGCCTGCGATTGTGCGAACTGCTTTCCGGCGCAAAAATGGAAAGTGACTAACACAAGAGCCGAGGGGCATCGGCAGGGCTCGCGCGCGTCGGCGGGATCCCTCACCGGGTGAGCGTGCGCCGCAAGGCCAGCTGCCATCCGGCGACCGCCTCGGCGCGGCGCGCAGCCGGCATCGCCGGAACGAACTCGGCGCCGGTTGCCCAGGTCGCCGCGACGGCGGACAGATCAGGCCAGACGCCGGTGGCGAGACCGGCCAGGAACGCCGCGCCCAGCGCGGTGGTCTCGAGCTCGGTGGGACGTTCGACGCGCGCATCGAGCACGTCGGCCAGGAATTGGCAGAACCAATCGTTCGCGGCCATGCCGCCGTCCACCCGGATCGTCTCGGCGCGAGCTGCGCCGTCGCGCGCCATCGCGCTGACCAGATCCAGGGTTTGATAAGCCACCGATTCGAGCGCGGCGCGCGCCAGTTGCGCCGCGGTCACGTCCAGTGTCAACCCACAGACCAGTCCGCGCGCATGGGGATCCCAATGCGGCGCCCCGAGCCCCACGAACGCCGGCACCATATACACGCCGTGGCCATCCGCCACCTGCGCCGCGAGTGCCGCGGTGTCCGCGGCATTGCCCACCAGCTTGAGGCCGTCGCGCAGCCATTTCACTGCGGCGCCGGCGACGAAGATCGAGCCTTCCATCGCATACGTGGTGCGGCCACCGATGCGATACGCCGGCGTCGTCAACAGACGGTTTTGCGATGCCGTCGGGGTCGCGCCGGTATTGAGCAGCATGAAACAGCCCGTGCCGTAGGTCGACTTGACCATTCCCGGTTCGAAGCACGCTTGACCCACCAGCGCGGCATGCTGGTCGCCGGCGATGCCGGCGATCGGAATGGGCTGATCGAAGAGTCCCGCCGCGGTCTCGCCGTACACTGCGCTGCTGTCTTTCACCTCGGGCAGCAAGGGGCGGGGGACACGCAACAGCGCCAACAGCTCGTCGTCCCACTGCTGCCGATGAATGTCGAACAGCAGGGTCCGGGAAGCGTTGGTGACGTCGGTCGCGTGCACGCGACCGCCCGTCAGGCGCCACAGCAAGAAGCAGTCGATGGTGCCCATGGCGAGTTCGCCCCGCTCCGCGCGCGTCCGCGCACCCGCCACATGGTCGAGCAGCCAGCTGATTTTGGTGCCGGAGAAATAGGCGTCGAGCAACAGCCCGGTGCGCTCCCGGACCAGGTCCTCGGCGCCATCGCTTTTCAACTGCGCGCAGGCATCCGCGGTGCGTCGGTCCTGCCAGACTATCGCGCGGTGGATGGGGATGCCCGTGGCGCGATCCCAGATGACCACCGTTTCGCGCTGATTGGTGATGCCGATGGCGACGATGTCCCGGGCGCTCGAGGCCGAGCGGGTGATCGCCTCCCGCGCCGTTGCCAGCGTGTCCCGCCAAATGTCCTCGGCATCGTGCTCCACCCAGCCGGGGGCCGGGTAATGCTGCGGGAATTCGCGCTGCGCCATCGACACCTTGCGAGCTTGGTCGAACACGATGCTGCGGGTCGAGGTGGTTCCCTGATCGATGGCGAGTATGTACCGCGGGCGACTCACGGCGTGGCCCTCGTGAAGCCGCCCCGCGCGCCTTCATGCTGTCGAGACGAGTGATTGACGCCGCCCGCTTCCATCCGGTACCTCCCACCGATGTTTGTCATATACCAGCCCCGCATCAAGCCCGTCAGCGCGTCGCTTGAGCGTCTTCACGCGCGTACCTTCCCAGTCCCGTGACGTGCCGTACATCTACGCGGCTCACCCGCGTCGGTCAAATACGCCGACCTTCCGTGTAGGTTTCCGCCTATTGAAAATCCAGAATTTTTGTTGGGTAATAATCAGCGCTCTCGAGGAGTGAGGGCAAGCGGGCTGATTTCAGGAAGAGCGCATAGGTAACAATGTCTAACAATGTCCTTGCCGCACCATAAAATCCATCAGACCGCTGCCGGCGCCGCGGCTGCGACCGAGCCGAGCTTTCTCGCCGGCGGCGGTGAAATGGGTGCGCGGATGCGCATCCTCGACTGGTCGCGGACTCCCCTGGGGCCACCCGGTCGCTGGCCGCAATCCCTCAAAACCATCGTGCGCGTCATGCTGGATTCGCGCTACGCCATGTGGATGCTCTGGGGACCCGAATTCACGTTCTTCTGCAACGATGCCTACCTGCCGACCGTCGGCATCAAGGGCGACTGGGTACTGGGTGCGCCCGCAACCCGGGTGTGGGAGGAGATTTGGCCCGACATCGGCCCTCGGATCGCGCGCGTGCTCGAACTCGGCGAGGCCACGTGGGACGAGGGCCTGTTGCTGTTCCTCGCCCGCAGCGGTTTCCTGGAGGAGACCTACCACACCTTCTCGTACAGCCCCGTCTATAACGACGAGGATCGAATTGCGGGAATGCTCTGCGTGGTCACCGAGGTGACCGAGCGGGTCATCGGAGAACGCCGACTCGGCGTGCTGCGCGATCTCGGCGCCCGCTCGAGCGGTGTGGAAAGTGTCGAACGCAGCTGCGCGCGGCTTTGCGAGGTCTTGAGTCAGTGCCCGCTCGATGCGCCGTTCGCAGCCATGTATCTGCTCGACGGTCCGCAGTCGATGCTGCACTGCGTGGCGCACACGGCGAACCTCCGCTCCCACCGGTTGACGGCGCCGCTCGCGAGCGACACGGCGCTGCTGCCCGTGCGTGCCCTCTTGGACAGCGGGACGACCCAGCAAATTCATGATTTGCCGGCGCTCGGAATCGGTGTCTCCGCCGGACCTTGGCCCGACCTGGTTCAGCAAGCCCTGGTGCTGCCGATCAAAGGCTCCGGAACGGAGCCGCTGGCGGGAGTTCTGCTGGTCGGAGTGAGCCCGCGGCGGCCGCTCGACGACGCCTACCGATCGTTCATCGAACTCATCGCGAGGCAAACGGCCACGGCGATCGCCGATGCCCGGGCGTTCGAAGCGCAGCGTCTGCGCGCCGAGGCGCTGGCGGAGATCGACCGGGCCAAAACCACGTTCTTCTCCAACGTCAGCCATGAGTTTCGCACCCCGCTGACTCTCATGCTGGGGCCGGTCGAGCAGACCCTGGCCGATCCCGGGCTCACGCAGGAACTGCGCGAGCGCTTCTCCCTGGTACGGCGCAATGCGCTGCGCCTGTTGAGGCTCGTGAATTCATTGCTCGACTTCGCGCGCATCGAGGCGGGCCGAGTGCAGGCTTCGTTCGAGCGCACGGATCTCGTGGCGCTGACGCGCGATCTCGCGAGTACTTTCCGCTCGGCGATCGAACGCGCCGGCTTGACGCTGCGCATCGACTGCGAATTGCAGGAACCGGTCTACGTCGATCGCGAGATGTGGGAGAAGATCGTCCTCAATCTGCTGTCGAACGCGTTCAAGTTCACGCTCGAGGGCGAGATCAGCGTGCGCCTTGCCCGGGAAGATGAGCGGGCCGTGCTCACCGTCGCGGATACCGGAGTCGGCGTTCCCGACACGGAGATCCCCCGGCTTTTCGACCGCTTTCACCGTGTGCAAGGCACTCGGGCGCGCACCCAGGAGGGGTCCGGTATCGGGCTTGCCCTGGTGCAGGAGCTGGTCAAATTGCACGGCGGAACGATCGACGTGAGCAGCACGCTGGGACGCGGCACCACCTTCCATGTGCGGCTGCTGCTCGGACAGTCACATCTCCCGTCGGAGCGGCTCACGCCTCCGCGCGCGCACAGTCTCGCCGCGCATGGCGCGCAGGAATTCGTGCAGGAAGCGTTGCGCTGGCTGCCCGACGCGCCGAGCGAGGCGACGTCGGCCCTGCGCATGCTGCCGGAAGCGGCGAATTCCGTGCGCGATCCCCGCTTCGCGACCACGTTCGGCGCCCGCGTCATCGTCGCCGACGACAATGCGGACATGCGCGCCTACCTGCGCGAACTGCTCGCGCCGGTGTATGCGGTGGAAACCGCCGCGGACGGCGAACAGGCGCTGGCGGCCGCCCGTGAGCGGCGCCCGGACCTGATCCTGACCGACGTCATGATGCCGCATCTCGACGGGTTCGGTCTGCTCGCTGCGATACGCGGCGATGAGTCGCTGCGCAGCGTGCCGGTGGTCCTGCTCTCCGCCCGCGCCGGGGAGGAAGCGCGAATCGAAGGATTCGACGCCGGGGCGGACGACTACATGACCAAACCCTTTGCGGCGCGCGAACTCATCGCACGCATCGGCGCCGTGCTCGAACTCTCCCGCATGCGCCGCGTCTCTGAAGAAGAACTGCGCCGGCGCAACGCGCAGTTTCAGACACTCCTCAACGAGGCGCCTCTCGGCGTCTACATGGTCGACGCGGACTTTCGAATCCGCGAAATGAATCCCACCGCGAAAGCGACTTTCGGCGACATCCCGGACCTGATCGGCCGGGACTTCGACCCGGTGGTGCATATGATGTGGCCGAAGGCGCACGCCGACGAGGTCGTACGGTTGTTCCGGCACACCCTGGAAACCGGCGAGTCCTATGTCGCGCCGGAACACATCGAGCGGCGCCTCGACCGGGGAGTCACCGAGTTCTACGAGTGGCAAATCAATCGCATCGCCGGCCCCGATGGCCGCTACGGCGTCGTCTGCTACTTTCGCGACATCTCGACGCACATCCTCGCGAGGAACGCGCTGCAATTCGCCGACCGACAGAAGGACGAGTTTCTGGCGATGTTGGCCCATGAACTGCGCAATCCCCTTGCCCCGATTCAAAACGCGAGTTCGCTCCTCGAGGCGACGACGCTGCAAGAACCGCGGGCTCGATTCAGTGTCGGCGTGATCAAACGCCAGGTGACCCAGCTGACGCGCCTGGTCGACGATCTGCTCGATGTATCCCGGATCACCCAGGGGCGCATCGAACTCAAGCACGAGCCGCTCGATCTCGGCAGCATCATCGCCCAGGCGGTCGAAGTGGTGGACGGTTTGTTTCGCGAGAAGCGCCACAAAGTGTCGATCGCCTCCGGCTATAAACCTCTGCATGTGCTCGGCGACAACGCGCGGTTGGTGCAATGCATCGGCAACGTTCTGACGAACTCCGCCAAGTACACCGATGCCGACGGTGAGATTCAAATCCGGTCCTTTCAAGAGGGCAGGCACGCGGTTCTTCGTATCACCGACAATGGCCTCGGCATCCCAGCCGAACTGCTGCCCCGGATCTTCGACCTGTTCGTGCAGAGCGAACGCACCCTCGACCGGTCGCAGGGCGGCCTTGGAATCGGGCTGTCGGTCGTCAAGCGGCTCATACAGATGCACGGGGGAGAAGTCATCGCGCGCAGCGACGGTATCGGCCGCGGCGCGACTTTTGAAATTCGCCTGCCGCTGATCGAGCGTCCGCACGCAGTCCTCCAGGAGATTTCGCCGCCCCGCATAGCGCCTCGCAAAGTGCTGATCGTCGACGACAACGTCGACGCCGCCGACACGCTCGCCATGCTCTTGGAATTGGAAGGCCACGACACCAAGGTCGCCTATGAATCCAACGCCGCGTTGACGGTCGCCGGAAGCTTTCGACCCGACATCGTTCTGTTGGATATCGGCCTGCCCGGCATGAACGGCTACGAGGTCGCGGGCGCCATGCGCGCCATGCCGGCACTCGAGGGCGTCTGTCTCATCGCCCTCACCGGCTACGGTAAGAGCGAAGACCAACAGCGAACCAAGGCCGCGGGATTCGACGACCACCTGGTCAAGCCGGTGGAACCCGCGACATTGTCCCAGGCGTTGCTGCGCGCCTCGTCTCAGGCGTCGCTGCGCGGGTCGACCGAACACTTTTGAGCCTCGCGCCGGCCCGGCTGCGGGCCGCCACACGATCCCTCGCTGCGCGTCGTGTCGCTTTAAACATTCTGCGCCTTCCCATCTCTCTCAACGCCCGTCGCACATGATGCGGCCGGTCGCGAAAACCGCGATTTCGCGCGGAAAAAACAGCGTCGGCGCGCGCGGGCATTGCATCGAAACGGTGCGCCGCGCCGTTCTCACATAATGCCTTTCTCACATAATGTGGCCGGTGTCCAGGATCGGGATTTACGTCAAGACGCCGGCCGGAAGAGCGGGATTTCCGTCAACAAATGGCGGCACGGACGCGATCAAAATCCACTTGTTTCAATCAATACGTGAAAACGAATCATCGCTCTACAACAACTCGGGTTACGGCCCTTTACCACCCTTCAGGAGATTTGAATGTTTAGCAAGACCCCTGCCAATCGCCTCCGTGGCGTCATCGCCACCGCGCTGTTCGGCGTCGTCGCCGTCAGCTTCACCGGAGCCGCGGTTGCAGATAGCGGCGATGCGCCGCAAGTTACCGTCAAGTACGGCGATCTGAATTTGTCGAGCCCGCAGGGAACAGCGGCCCTCTACGCTCGGATCAAGTCTGCGGCCAAGTCAGTGTGCTCGCAGTTCGATGGCCGCGACCTCAACAGCCATATGCAGTTCAACTCGTGCGTCGACAAGGCGACCCTGGGCGCCGTGGTCGATGTGAACAACACTGCGCTTTCCGCGCTCTACAACGAGAAGACCGGCAAAGTGGTGCCGACCCGTCTCGCGTCCAATTGAAGTGATCGATGAGCTGCGCCCGTTGAAAGCGGGCGCAGCTTTTTTTTTGAGCGCGGAGTCAGCTGCAGTACCCATCGGGCCCCGCTTTTTTAAGCGCGGAGTCAGCTGCAGGACCCATCGGGGCGCCGCTTTTTTGAGCGCGCCGCGTCGCTTGCGGCCGGCAACCCAGCCGCCTCGGGCCATCGGCATTCACCGCTGTCAACCGGCTCCCGCATTCCCCTTGCGCTCCGTGCTTTGTCCTACACCGCGATTGCGCCCGCACCGATAGGCGGCGAAGTCGCGATGGCGATAATGCTCCGAGCGTTGCCGCGCGGAAGATCGCGATCGGGACAGGCCGAGTGTCGCTCTCTACACCGTCTGATTGCGCGCCGGCCGCGCTCGCCCTGTATATTCGCCGGTGCCATGCGGAGCAGGACGTCCAGACAATCTCAGTGACCCTATGAGTGAACTGCAAATCGGCACACGCGACCTGCTGTCCTGGGTAAGTCCTGGCACCCTGCTGGGCGCCATCGTCTATCTGGTCATTTTCGTTTTCGTCGCGCTGCTGCTGTCGCGTGGCCTGCGCAGCGCCGTCCACGCCGCCATGACACGCGGCGGGCACATCGACCGCACGACGATCAGTTTCCTGCAACAGATCACGACCGCCATGATCTGGGTGATCATGCTGATCCTGTATGCCCATCTCATTCCCGTGCTGCGATCCATGGGCACGGCGCTGCTGGCGGGCGCCAGCGTGGCGTCCGTGGTCATCGGGCTCGCGGCACAAAGCACCCTCGGCAATTTGGTGGCCGGGGTATCGATCACGATCTACAGACCGTTTCGGCTGGGCGACACGCTGCAAATTGCCGCACCGACCGGCACCGAGATCGGCGTGGTGGAATTGATATCGCTCGGGTATACGACGCTGCGCGCGCCCGACGGCCGCCTGATCGTCGTGCCGAACAGCATTGCCGCGAGTCAAATCACCATCAACTTGAACACCACCTATGCACCCTGGCCGATCGCCGTCACGATCCGTCTCAGCCGCGACGCCGATGTGGAGGCGGCGAGAAAGCTTGCGATCGCCGTCTCAGCCGAGACGGCCGGGGAGAAATCGGTGGTTGGATGTTACCTCACCAAGGTCGAGGCGGCGGCGTTCACCTTGGAACTGAGGCTCGCTGCGCAGGATGGCGCGGACCGGGCCACGCTCCGCTCCACCCTGCTCGGCAAACTCGCCGAGCGGTTCGCCGCCGCTCACGTGGGTTCAGCCGGCCCCGACACGCCCACCTTCTCCTGATCTCGCCGCACGGATCTCCACGGGGGTGAGTCGCCCGGGGCCTCCATCGGAGGCCCGCGTCCGGTGTCACTGAATCGTCGTCCACGACGTCGCGACCACGCCAAAATCCGTCGACGTCTCGACGCTGCCGCCGTTCATGAACCAGACGACGGCATCACCATTGGAGTTGCGCCAGAGAATGTCCGCCTTGCCGTCGCCGTTGAAATCGCGCGTGACGGCCAGGGTCCACGAGGTCGGCACCACGCCGAGATCGGTCGAGGAGGCGATGGTCCCGCCGTTCATGAACCAAATCACCGCATCGCCATTGACGTTCCGCCAGAGGATGTCGGCCTTGCCATCCCCGTTCACATCGCCGGTGTCGGCCACCGACCACGCCGTCGCTACCACGCCGAGATCGGTCGAGGACGCGATGGTCGGGCCGTTCATGAACCAAATCACCGTGTCGCCGTTGCTGTTGTGCCAGAGAATGTCGGCGTCGCCGTTGCCGTCGAAGTCGCCCGTGCCGGCAACCGTCCATGACGTGGGTATGGTGCCGAGATTGGCCGATGAGGCGATGGTCGGACCGTTCATGATCCAGATGACCACCTGGCCGTTTGAATTGCGCCAGAGAATATCGGTATGGCCGTCGCCGTTGAAATCGCCGGTGCCGGCGACGGTCCAGGCGGTGGGCACGATGCCGAGATCCGCCGAGGAGGTGAGATTGCCGCCATTCATGAACCACAGGACCACGTCGCCATTCGAGTTGCGCCACAGGATGTCGCGCTGGCCGTCGCCGTTGAAATCGCCGGTGCCGGCGATCGACCAGGCGGTCGAAATCACGCCGAGATTGGCCGACGACACGATGTTGCCGCCGTTCATGAACCACAGCACCGCCTGGCCGCTGGAATTGTGCCAGAGAATTTCTGCAAATCCGTCGGCGGGCGCCGTGGCGGTGACCAGGAAGCTCTGCGCCGCCGAGACGCCGCAGATGCTGTTCGACGCGTTGGTGATGTTGTTGCTGACCGATATCTCCTGCCCGCCGGCATTCGCCAGATCTCCCGCCGACAGATGCATCGTGATTTGGGTCGGGCTGACATAGGTGTTGGCCCGCTGACTGCCATTCCAGTAGGAATCGGTGGTGGGCGTCAAGCCCGTGCCGATGATGGCCACATCCAAGGGGCCGGTGCCGGTCGCCGCGGCCGTCGACGGACTGAGCGCAGTGATCGCAAGCGGCGTTGAGTTCACGTTGAAATTGGCGGTGGGCACGAATTGGTCGTGGATGGTGGTGGTGAGCGGATTGGTGCTCCCCGCGAGGCTGCCGCTCCAGCCGGCAAACTCCATCCCGGGATACGTGGAGTTCGGCGTGGCGGTGGACATCACACTGGTGCCGTCCTTATAGAACAGGAAGGTGCCATTGAGCGCGTAGGTCACGCCGGCTGGCGAGGTGGTCACGCCGCCGTAGCAGCTGCTGTTGCCGCCCCCCAATGCCGCCGGCAGCGTGTACGAGGCATAGAACGGGGTGTACGAGGCGACGATGTTCTGGGTGGTGCCCGTGCTCGGCTGGGTGATGCTGTGGCTCAAGCTACCCGAGTCGCTCCAGGAATTGAAGTTGTAATACACATTGGTGGTCACCGGCGACTGGGTCTGCGTCACCAAAACGGGGTGAGAGGATCCAGGAATCCAATTGGCGTTGTTGCCGTATTCCGGCGAAAAGGACGAGGGCAGCAGCGTGAAATTGCCATCGACCGTCGCCGAGAGACCCGGATTCCAGGTGTTGGGCCCCGTCAGCGATTCGCCGATATGGGTCACCGGCGTGCCCGACGGCCCGGTGGGCGCCAGGGCGACCTGCGCTGTCGTCGGCGCCTGGATGAGGAAGCTGTAGGGATTGCTGCCGGTCGGGTAGTACAGATCGTACCAAGTGTCGAATTGATAGCCGGCATTGGGCGCCACCGACAGCTGCACCAGAGTCCGATCGACATAGAAATTCCCGCCGTACTCGGCGATCGGCGCCGGGCTCGGCGTGATCGTTCCCGCCGCGGCGTCGGGCAGGACCGCGGGCGAATCATAGGTGAACGGCTGCAGGCGGATGAAACTCGCCTGATATACCGTCACCGCCGGGGCATTGGCCGGTGCGGTCAAACCGCCGGACCCCCCCTGCACCGTGATGCTGTGGGTGCGCGCCCCCAGATCGTTCCAGTTGCCGAAGGCATACGTCGATCCATCGGCCGGCGTGGTGAGCTGCGGATCGGCCGGCAACCCCAAGGTGTGGACCGAATTGAGCGGCCAGCTGAAGGATTGCGGCGCCGTGTAGGAAGTTCCGTCGACGACGATTTGCAGGCCCGTCGGATTGGTCGTGATCGTGACCTGGGACGGCGCCGCCCCGTAGAGGCGCTTGATGCTGTCGATGTCGCCGGTGGAGTATCCCGTGTCGTTGCTCATCGGAATACCGGCCGGGATCGACTCGAGCACGGGCAGTCCGGCCTTCGAGAAACAGAAGGCACAGTAATGCATCACCGAGGCGATGTCGTACAGCCCGATGGTTTGATTGGCAAAGGAGATGGGGGTGAAATTCCCCGGTTCGTTCGGCAGATCGCCGTTCGCCGGATTGAACGTGATGAAATTGGCGCGATCCGGACGCTGATGCTCGTGAAACAATCCCACCGTGTGGCCCATTTCGTGCAGCCACGTGGTCACCGTACAGTCGCTGCCGCAGGTCAGGATTTGCGCACCCCCCACCATGCCGACATTGGACATTCCCTCCCCGCCGCCGCCGGTCATCACTTGGATGTTGGCGTAGTTGGCCTGGGTCGAGCGCAGCACGAATTTAATCAATCCCGCGAAGGTCGCATTGAAGCTATTGATGGCCGTGGTCAGATTCGCGCTGCTGCCGGTGATGCTGTATGGCACTTCGTAAACCCCACCCACCGAGGGCCACAGCTGAGAGACGTAGCCATCCGCGAAGCCGTCCGGCTTGATCACGGGTCTCGACTGGGATTTCGCACCGGCCGATGCGGACACAGCCGCCGGATGCGGTGCAGCTGCGGAATCCAGCGCAGCTGCCGGATGCAGCGCGGCCGCCTGATCCGACGCGTCTGCCGGATCCAGCACGATGTCGCCTTCGACCACCTTCAGGCCATTCCAGATCTGATAGACGATCGGGCGATTTTGGTAGCTACCGGTGCCCACCGGCAGCGCTGCGGGCAACGAGGCGGGGTCAGCGGTGCGATCGATCGCCAGATGCAAGGTCGCGCTGCGATTCGAGCGATCGACCACGGTCACCGCGAGCGAATTCACCCCGACGCGCAGCGGCACATTCGCCAGCGTCCATGTCACCGTCTGAGCGCCGCCAATCCAGGTTCCCGAACCTCTCTGTCCGAATTGATTTACCCACAGCACGTTGCCCAGCCCGCCTGCGGACCCGGCAGTTCCGGTGAGCGTAATCGAGGAGCGGTCGGTCTGGGATTGTTGCTGCGAGGGCGCGCTGAGGCGGATCGAGGGACCGGTGGCTTGTGCGAACAGCACGCCACTCCACAAGAGGACCGCCATTGCTCCGAGAATCCGGCTGTGTAATCGTGTCGGCATGGTGCTCCCCCGGATGCCGCATGCATCCCGCCGCGAGACTCGACTCTAGTACGACCGTCGTTTCAATTGCGTTTAACTTCGTTCAACAGTTTAACCGTTTATTTGATATCCGGCCGCAATTCAATTCCCGCCCACGCCCGCGACGCTCCAGCTCGTCGGCACCACCCCGAGGTCGGAGGACGTGGTGATGGTGCCGCCGTTCATGAACCAGATCACCGTGTCGCCGTTGCTGTTGTGCCAGAGCATGTCGTCCTTGCCGTTGCCGTTGAAATCCCCGGTGCCCGCAATGCTCCAGGCCGATGGCACGACGCCGAGGTCCGCCGACGAGCTGATCGTGCCGCCGTTCATGAACCAGATCACGACATCGCCGTTGCTGTTCCTCCACAGGATGTCGCCATGGCCGTCGCCGTTGAAATCGCCGCTACCGGCAACTTTCCAGCTCGATGCGATCACGCCCAGGTTCGCCGACGAGGATATCGTGCCGCCGTCCATGAACCAGATCACGACATCGCCGTTGCTGTTGCGCCACAGGATATCGGTGTCGCCGTCGTCGTTGAAATCGCCGGTGCCGGCGATCGTCCAGCTGGTCGCCACCGTGCCGAGATCGGACGAGGAGACGATACCGCTGCCGTTCATGAACCAGATCACCGTGTCGCCGTTGGAATTCCTCCACAGGATGTCGGCGTTGCCGTTGCCGTTGAAATCCCCGGTGCCGGCCAGGGTCCAGGTGGTCGGGATGATCCCGAGATTCAACGAGGACGTGACCGTGGTCCCGTTGGTGAACCAGACCACCACGTCGCCATTGGTGTTGCGCCAAAGGATATCGGGACTGCCGTCGCCGTTGAAATCCGCCGTGCCGACGATGCTCCAGCCGGCCGGCACCGTGCCGAGGTCGGGAGCCGAAGCAATCGCCGCGCCATTCATGTTCCACAGCACGACCTGGCCGCTGGTGTTGTGCCAGAGAATGCTCGCGTCCTTGGCGGCCGTCGCTTGCTGAATGCCGAAAATGTAAGCCTCGCCTTTGGTCTGGTTGAATTGATACGCGCCGATCACGACGCTCTCCCCGTCCACCGCGACCGCAGTGCCGTAATCGTCGCTGGCCGAGACGTTCGGATCGGCCAGCGTCAGGGTGGCACCCCACGCATTCGCGCCGCCCTGATTGCGGTTGAAGACATAGGCCGCGCCTCCGCCAAAAACGTGTGGGGATCCCACGACCACCGTATCGCCGGACACCGCGACGGCGGCGCCGAAGTTATCGCCAATCGCCGTCGCCGGATCCTCCAAGGTTGCGATGATTCCCCAGCCGGACGACTGATTACCATAGACGTAGGCGCGGCCGGTCGCGCTCTTGTAGTCCGGCGCGCCCACCACGGCGGTGGCGCCGTTCACCGCGACGCTGCTGCCGAAGCCATCGCCGGTCGTGGCCGCTGGATCGGTGATGGTCACGACTTTGCCCCAATTCTCCGCACCGCCTTGATTGCGGTTATAGAGCGTGGCCGCCCCCTGAAAACTGTTGCTGCCATACGCGCCAACGATCAAGGTATCGCCATAGACGGCCACGGCGGAGCCAAACCAGTCGTTGCTGCCGGCCGTGGCGAGCGGGTCGGCCACCGAAACGAAGAGTTGCCAATGACCGCCTTTGTTCAGCTCCCATATCTGCACTGCCGGCCCAGCCGACAAGCCCATGCCGACGGCCAGCGTGCTGCCGTTCACCGCCACGGCGTCGCCAAATTCAGCGCCTGTGGCGCCTGACAGCGATTGGACGAGTCCCCACGCACCTAAGCCGTTCTGATTGCGGCCGTAGACATACACCGCGCCTGCGGAATGATTGGTGCCGTACGCGCCCACCGCGACCGTGTCGCCGTCCACGCTGACGGCGTAGCCGAAGTAATCGTATGCGGTTGCCGCCGGGTCACCGAGCGTGGCGGCGATACCCCAGGCACCCGCGCCGCCTTGATTGCGTTCGAAGATGAAGGCCCTGCCCTGGCTGCTCGCGACGCCGCTCGCACCCACCACCGCGGTGTCGCCGTTCACGGCGACGGCATATCCGAAATCGTCGTTGGCGCTCGCCGAGGGATCGGCGATGGCGGCCTCGGTACTGGAAGTGCCTCCGCTGAGATCGTAGATGTAGGCCGAACCGTTGTCGGGTAGGCCGACAATCAAAGTATCGCCGCTCAGGGCGAGGATCTCGCCGAACAAGGACGCCGTGTCGGTCGGATTGTTCAGTGTGGCGGCGAGTCCCCAAGCGCCGGCGCCGCCCTGGTTGCGTGCGAACACATAGGCTGCACCATGACTGCTGTTGACGAGGGTCGAGCCTACCACCACGAAATCTCCGTCGACCGCGACAGCGAAGCCGAAGTAATCGTCGGCGGTTGCCGCCGGATCCGCCAGGGTTTTCACCAGGCCCCAGGACCCGGCGATGCCGTTCTGATTGCGGGTGAAAACGTAGGCCTTGTTGGCGAATTCTGCACCCACGACGATCGTGTCTCCGTTCACCGCGACCGAGGTCCCGAAGGAGTCACCGGCGGCTGCCGCCGGCTCGCTCAACGTCGCACTGAGCGTCCAGTTGTTGAAGCTCCCTGGAGAAAGACTGTAGACATATGCCTGGCCGGAGGTGCCCGCGTTGTAGGCGCCGACCACCACGGTACTGCCGTTGAGCGCAACCGCACACCCGTAGCAGTCACCGGCGCTTAGGTTGGGGTCGCTGAGCGTCGTCGTGAAATCCCATGTCCCGGCGCCGTCTGTGTTGCGATCGAAGATAACCACGCTGCCGCCGACCAAGGCCACCGCCCTGTTACCGTAGACCGCTGCTGAGTCGGCTCCCCCAGAGGTGCCGGAGTTGTACGAGTAAGCGAGACCCCACGCGGACGCGCCCCCTAAATTACGCTCATAGATATATATCGACGCATTGTTGTTCGCCGACCTGAGCGACTTCAGTGCCACCACGACGGTGTCGCCGTTGACGGCGACCGAACTGCCGAAAAGATCGTTGGCCATACTGGCTGGATCGTTCAGCGTGGCGACGAGGCCCCAGGCGTCGGCGCCGCCCTGGTTGCGGCTGAAGATGAAGGCCTGTCCCAGATTGCTATTGACATTGGGCGCACCCACTACAACCGTATCGCCATCGACCGCCACCGCGTTGCCGAACCCCGCGGCCGATTGGCTGAGCGCGATCTCCTGCGTCACCGTCAACGTCGGATCCACGCTGATCGGATATCGGGCACCCCGGTCATCGACCGCGATGTCGATGCGGCCCGATCGGGCCAGGTGCAGCGTCGCGGGTATTGCCCGATGATCCGCGTCCCAGGCTTTCAGGCCCGCGTAGCGGTAACGCAGCGTGCCGTTGCGGTCTTCTATGCGCACCGCGTCCGCGCCCTCCGCGATGGTGCGGGCGCCGCCGACCTCGATACGGATGCGAGGTGCCTTCCCGCCGCGCGTGGGCCCATCGAGTGTCCAACCCTGCTCGACGCCCTTGGCGTCATTGACGTACCACTCGATATAACCCGCGTGGCGGTATTCCACCCGATTGCCCGCGGCAACGGGCGCGACGCACGGCGCTGTCAACCCGCCGATGCGCGTGCGCAGATGAAAAGTTGTCGCTTCGGAGCGAGTCGCTTGGGAAGGACCTGTTGCCGCCGCGCGGGCCGCCTCGCGCGCGCGCTGCGGCGCCGAGAGGCGCTTGCCGGAAGCGGACTGCGCGCGCGCCGTGTCAGGCTCCGCCGTGGTAAAAGACACCGCGCTACGCGCAAAGCGCACGGTCAGGCGCTGCGCCGGATTGTCCGCGAGCAAGGTGTCGTGCTGCTGCGGATCCGGATGCGGCGCGTAGGTCTGCGCCTCGACTACCGCCATCATGTGGGTCCAGGCTTCCGAACTGACGCCTTTGGGCGTTTGCCCCGGCGCGACCGACTGGGATTCGCCGCTCGATGTGGGTGCGGGCGGGAGTGCATCCTGGGGGGGGGCCGGGCATCGCTGCGGTCGGCGGCGCGGTCGGCGCCCCGGCCGGCGTGGGCGGCGCAGCGAAGGCAAGGCCTGCGCACACCGAGACCAGCGCGGCGGCCGTCACGACTCCCAGGCGACCCACACACACCCGGATCGGGCAACCCGGGGCCGATTGGCCCGAGTTCGAAGCTCGCATGTTCACCCCTTCATCCCCTTCAGGGGTAAAAGCCCCGGGTCACTACATTAAGCTACCTCGATTTCATGATTGCAATGTCCGCGCAGCGTCCCTCCCGCACGTCACCCGGCAATCGTAAGTGTCGGTCATTCGCAATACACATGTCGTTCGCAATACACTTGGCGCGCTCATGGCCCGCTGCTATTTGCCCTGGCGCGACTGCGCGACCCAGTGCTTCAGTTCGTTGACGTCCGCACTGCCCGGCAACAGCTGCCGGCCCACCAGGATGCCCGGCGTTCCGTCCAAGGCCAGCGCGCGCGCCTCCTCCGCGTTGCGCGCCAGCAGCGCCGCTATGGCCTTGGCGTGATCGACGCGATCCTTGCGCAACGCATCCATATCGAGTCCCGCACGCTGCAGAATCTCGTCCACCTGCGCGTTCTGCGCCAGGCGCGGGCCGCTCTGCAAAGCATCATGCGCCACCAGGTACTTGCCCTGATAGCCCGCCGCCAGCGCCGAGGTCGACGCATACACCGAGACCGTGCCCAGAATCGGCCAGTCCTTGTAAACGACTGCCACGTTGGGATCCTGCGCCACCAGCGATTGCAATTCCCCGCCCACCTTCTTGCAGAACGGGCAGTTGTAATCGAAATATTCAACCACCGTCACGTCCGGCTTGCGCGCACCCGCGGGCTGGCTGCCCGGGTTCGCGAGAATTTGCTTCTGCCCCGCGACGGTGATGAGCGCCACGTCTTGCGCGCCCGCCACGCCGGCCGGCGACGCGCACAGCCACACCGCCGCCGCGCCGCGCAGCGCGTGCATGGCCCACCGCAACACGGTCATCACGAATGGACCGGCTGAATCAAACCGGCGTCGTCCGGCGCCGTGGAGTTGATTCGCGGGCTGACCCGGTGAGCCTGCATCCATTCCGGCTTGTACGAATGCAGCGCCGCGTTCGCTTCGACGGGCGTGCCCGTCAACCACGTGGCGTAGTCCCGGCGCCGCAGGATGGCGGGCATGAGTCCGTCGGAATCCGCGATGTCGCTGAGCAGCGCGTTCGCGGGCACGCGGATGATCGAGCAGCTTTCGAACACATCGTCATCTTCCTCCCCGTTCCAGCGATCCCACACAGCCGCCAATCCGAATACGTTGCGGTTGTTCAGACTCACGAAGTACGGTTGCCGATAATTGTCGCGCGTCAGTTGCCATGCATAAAAACCTGCCGCGGGTAGTATGCAGCGCTGGCTGTTGAGCCACAGCGGCTTGTACGTGCTGGAGCGATGCAGCCGATCCACGTCGACCGACGCCCGCGAGATTCCTTTCGGCTCGGTCTCGGCGGTCGAGGGAACCAACCCCCAGCGCATCATCATGCCCTGCGACTCGCCTTCGTGTACCCGGATCGCCGGTACGTATTGCGGCGGTGCGACATTGAATTTCACAGTGAAGTTCCACCACGCCTGGGTCGGCAAGAACTCGCGTTCCGCCGCTGTGGGGTCGGGGAGGACGTAGCGATCACACATTATGACGATAGATTAAAGTCATGGAAAACCCTGCGCTGTGACGGATCTTTGGTCTTGGCAATTTCAATCGCAGGCTAAGCCGCAATGCGGCGCCCGGCAAGGCCCCTTGTGGTCCCCTCGCCGCCTTGCCCGACCGCGCTCTAAGCGGGCTGCCGGGCCTAGGTCGCCCGCAAGTCCTCGAGCACCTTGCCGACCCTCGAGATGTCCTCGTCGTGCGGCGCATCGCGCAGCGTCTCCGCAAGCGCATCGGCATACCAAGCACGCATCGAGCGCGTGCCCAACAGACGCTGCGCGTAGGCGGCCGCAGCCGTCTCCAATTTCAAACCATAGGTTTGGATTCGAAACGCCACGGGTCCATAAAATGCGTCGACCGCGCTGAATGCGCGGCCAGCGAGGAACGGCCCCCCGAAGCGATGCAGCCCATCGTTCCAGAGGATGCCGAGCCGCGCGATCTCGCTTTGCAGACTCACGGGAATCTCATCGAGTTGCACGCGTTGGCCGCAGCTCATCGAACACCGGTTGCGAAGCTCGCTGAAACCCGAATGCATTTCCGCCGCCGCGCTGCGCGCCCAGGCGCGGGCACGGGCCGCGGCGGGCCAGACCGTATCGTGCCGTTCGGCCAGATATTCGGTGATCGCCAGCGAATCCCACACCACGGTGTCGCCGTCGATCAGGCACGGGACCTTGCCCGTCGGCGAGATCTTCCGAAACTCGTCCCAGCGCAATTCGTCGCCGAACGGCAACAGGTGCTCGCGAAACTCGATGTCGAGCTCGCGCATCAGCACCCATGGCCGCACCGACCAGGACGAATAATTTTTGTTCGCGATGAATAATTCATACATGGTGCATGCCTCCGTCGGTCGCCGTTACCCGCCTCGCGGCCGGCGCAGCGATCCCGGTGTTCTTGATGTAGATTTCGAAGAGCTGCTGTATGCTCTTGTTCTCCCACAAATGTAAGGCCCTGAGCGCATCGTCCAAGCGGCGGTGATTTGATATATGACCCTCTGGTCACGTGTCAAATCGTTCATGTGGCGCGAGAGCGGGCTTTGATATTTTATGGCCAGCGCTCACTCTGAAGGCTTGGGCCGCCTGACGGACTGCTCACGCGTGATTTTGTTCCTGAAGTTCGAGCTCGGCCCGAAGTTGCTCCCGCATCAGATACTTCTGCACCTTGCCGCTGACGGTCAGAGGGAACAATTCCATGAAGCGCACGTAGCGCGGTATCTTGTAATGGGCGATCTGTCCGCGGCAAAACTCGCGAATGTCCTCTTCGGTCACCGCCGCGCCGCCTCGCAGCCGGATACAGGCGCACACCGCCTCGCCGAACTTGACGTCGGGGACGCCGACCACGGCGACGTCGAGCACCGCCGGATGCCGATACAGAAACTCTTCAACTTCGAGCGGCGAGACATTCTCGCCGCCGCGTATGATCATGTCCTTCAGGCGCCCGACGATGTTGCAATAGCCCTCATCGTCGATGACCGCCAGATCTCCGGTATGCATCCAACCTGCCTCGTCGATCGCTTCGCGCGTGCGCGCCTCGTCGTTCCAATAACCGCGCATCACGCTGTAGCCGCGGGTCAGCAATTCACCGGCCGTGCCGCGCGGAGTGATGCGGCCCTGGGCATCGACGATCTTCACCTGCACGTGCGGGTGTACCCGGCCGACACTGCCGACGCGTCGTTCGAGTGGATCATCCGGCCGGCTCTGGAAGCTCACCGGACTGGTTTCCGTCATGCCGTAGCAGATGGTCACCTCCGGCATGTGCATTTCCGCGACGACTCGCCGCATTACGGCGATGGGGCACGGCGAGCCCGCCATGATGCCGGTGCGCAGCGAGGACAAATCGAAGTCGCGAAAGCGCGGATGCTCCAGCTCCGCGATGAACATCGTCGGCACGCCGTGCAACGCGGTACAGCGCTCGGCGGCGACGGTTTCCAGAACCCCCAGTGGATCGAAGGCATCGCCGGACAATACGCTCGCGGCCCCATGCGTCATTGCAGCCAGCACACCCAGCACCATGCCGAAGCAGTGATACAGCGGCACCGGGATACACACCTTGTCATGCACGCCGAGACGCAACCCCTCCCCCACGAAGAAGCCGTTATTCACGAGGTTGAAGTGCGTGAGCGTCGCTCCCTTGGGCGTGCCGGTCGTGCCGCTGGTGAATTGGATGTTGAAGACTCGGTCGGCGTCCATTCCGTCACCGTCGAACCGGCCCTTGGCGGCCGCAACCGGATCCCGCAGCGCCGCCGCGCTCGTGAAGTCCTCTCCGCGGACATGCTCTCCGCTTACCTCCTTTCCTCGGGCATGCAGACCGCTGACACCCTGATCCCTGACGCCCCGTTCCGTGACGTCCCGTTCCGTGACACCCCGTTGCGTGATGCCCCGTTCCCTGACATCGAATTCCGTGATACCCCGTTCCGTGATGCGCCGTTCCCTGACATCGAATTCCGTGATACCCCCTCCCGTGAGATCCTCGAACGACACCGTCCCGGCCGACGGCGCGTCGCCCAACTGCACCAGCCAGCGCAGGTCAGGGAATGCGCTGCAGGCCAAGCGCCCGGGAGCGGCCGTGGAGAGTTCCGGAATCAGCGACTGCAGCATGGCCACGTAGTCGCTGCCCTTGAAGCGTGGGGCAAACACCAAGGCGCGGCAGCCGACTTGGCGCAAGACGAAATCGAGCTCGGAGCTGCGATACGCAGGATTGATGTTCACCAAGACCAGTTCCGCACGGGCGGCGGCGAACATGGTCAAAATCCATTCGGCGCAGTTCGGTGCCCAAATGCCGATGCGCTCGCCCGGCCTCAATCCGCAGCGCTTGAATGCGCCGGCAACCCGCTCCACCCGGCGATTGAGTTCGGTGAACGTCCAACGCAGCGATTGAAACGGCACCACCAGCCCCGCAGCCTCAGGGTGCTGCCTGGCGGCCGCCCGCAACACGCCATCGACCGTTCGATACAGCAACGGCCGATCGCTGATGCCGGAAACGAAACTCCAGGGGGAGCCGTGGGATTCGCGGTTCGTGGTGCTGAGCATCGAAGAGGAACATACCCGGTGCGCCGGCCGACGTCACTAAACGGGAATTCGCCACATCGGAGCTGCGCCCGGTGATGGCCGCTTCCACGACTGCCGCCGCCGGGTTATCGTGCAATCCATGGACATGGTAATCGACGCTCACCGCGTGCGGCGCCTGTACACGGTGAGCGATGCGCATATCGACGGCCTCGCCGAGCTCTTGATCGACTGCGTCGACGGCGACGCCTCGGTGAGTTTCATGCATCCGCTACCGCTTGCCAAAGCGCAGGACTTCTGGCGGCAGGTCGCCGCCGGCGTGGAGCGTGGCGAACGTGCGCTGTGCATCGCGGAGGATGCCGAGGGCCCGATTGGCACCGTGCAGCTGGTGTTCGCTCAACCGGAGAATCAACCCCACCGTGCCGACTTGTCGAAGATGCTCGTGCACCGCCGCGCACGCCGCCGCGGCGTCGGCGCCGCACTGCTGCGCGCCGCCGAACTCACTGCCCGTAACTGTGGAAAATCGCTGCTCGTGCTCGACACCGCCAGCTCCGATGCCGAGCGCCTGTACGCGAAACTCGGCTGGCAACGCTGCGGGGTGATCCCGGGCTACGCGCTGCTGCCGCGAGGCGGCTTGTGCGACACGACGGTTTTCTACCGCACGCTCGACCCGGCTGACGGCGGCGCCTAAGGACGCCGTTCAGTCGTACTTGGCGACTTTCGCCTTCTCATTTACCGCGTCCATATGCGCATTTGCCTTGTCTTTGCACGCTCTTTGCGCGTCGCCTCCCAGTGCCTCGCACTTCGCGAGCGCAATTTTTGTGTCGCCCTCGGCTTGAACGACCGCTGAGTCCGCCAAGGCGGCCACACTCTTGTCGGCCGCTTTGGCTGCCGCATCCGCACGGTCGTTGGCGGCCTCGGCCTCGACTTGCTTCACCTTCTGGTCCGACTTGGCGTTCTCCTCTACCGCATCGCTCTTCGCCTTGGCGATGTCCGCTTGAACGATCTCGGGGGAATCCGCCTTGTTGCAGGCAGACAGGCCGAGAAATACGCTGGCAAGCAGCGCGCAGGTTGACGCTAGTCTCATTTGAACTCCGGTGTTGATTCGACGCGGCGAGATCTCGAGTTGCTGGAGCTCGCCCGTGGTTCGCGCAATCCACCCCGCAACACCCAACTCTGTAGTTGGATTACCTGTGTATCACGCGCTTATGCGCGGGGTCAGTGCGGTAGGGCACTCTGGAAGAATGGGTTGCTGTTGGCCGGCACTTGCCGCTGCGCAGACATTCACCCCGCATCGAACGCAGCGGACGAATTTCTCCACTACGTGCCCGTGCCCGTGCCCGTTGCAGTGTGTATGCAACCTATCGATTGGCAGCGCTCAAGTGCGATGGGATGTCGGCCGATCCCGGCGCTGAAGCCCGTCGTCGGGGCGACGTTTCATGATTGAAACGCCGCCCCGACCCGCATGTCGGATCAGGCAAGGTCGAAGCGATCGAGACGCATCACCTTATCCCACGCAGCCACGAAGTCGCGGACGAATCCCTCCTGCGAGTCGCTGCACGCATAGACTTCTGCAATGGCCCGAAGCTGCGAGTTTGACCCAAAGACGAGATCGACGGTGGTGCCGGTCCACTTGAGTGCGCCCGACCGCCGGTCGCGACCCTCCAACACGTCGTCGGTGGTGGAGGACTTCTGCCACTTCGTACTCATGTCGAGGAGATTCACGAAAAAATCATTCGTCAGCGTTTCGGGCCGGTGGGTGAAAACGCCGAGTTTGGACTGTCCGACGTTTGCATTCAGAACTCGCAGGCCGCCGACCAGAACCGTCATCTCGGGAGCGGTGAGCGTCAGCAGGTGCGCCCGGTCCAACAACAGGTCCGGGGCCGGACGCCGGATTCCATTGCCGAGATAGTTGCGGAACCCGTCTGCCTTCGGCTCGAGCACGGCAAACGAGTGCACGTCGGTTTGCTCCTGCGACGCATCCGTGCGTCCGGGCGCGAACGGCACCCGAACGGCGTGCCCGGCGTGCTTGGCAGCCTTCTCGACGGCTGCGCACCCGCCCAAAACGATCAGGTCGGCGAGCGAGACCGCTTTTGCGACAGGCTTTGCGCTGTTGAACTCCTTTTGGATCGACTCCAGGGTCTGCAGCACCGTCGCCAGTTGCGCCGGCTGGTTCGCTTCCCAATCCTTCTGCGGTGCGAGCCGAATGCGCGCGCCGTTCGCGCCGCCACGCTTGTCGGTGCCGCGGAACGTTGCCGCCGACGCCCAAGCGGTCGACACCAGTTGCGAAATGGACAGTCCTGATTGGAGGATCCGGCCCTTGAGGGCGGCGATGTCCTGCTCGCCGATCAATTCATGAGCGACCGGGGGGACGGGGTCCTGCCACAACTGCGGTGGGGGAACCAACGGGCCGAGACACCGCGTGATGGGCCCCATGTCGCGGTGCGTCAACTTGTACCAAGCCTTCGCAAAGGCGTCCGCGAACTGCGCCGGGTTCTGGTGGAACCGCTTCGATATCGGCGCGTAGATCGGGTCCACCTTGAGTGCGATGTCGGTCGTGAACATCATCGGAGCGTGCTTCTTCGACGGATCGTGGGCATCCGGCACGGTGCCCGCACCCGCACCATCCTTGGGGGTCCACTGCGTCGCACCGGCGGGACTCTTCGTCTGCACCCACTCGTAACGGAACAAATTGTCGAAGTAGTCGTTGTCCCATTTCACCGGGTTGGTGGTCCATGCACCCTCCAGGCCGCTGGTGATCGTTTTGTCCGCATTGCCGCTGCCAAAGGTGTTCTTCCAGCCGAGTCCTTGCTCCTCGATGCCGGCACCCTCGGGTTCGGCACCAACGTACGGTCCCGGCTCGGCCGCGCCATGGGCTTTGCCGAACGTGTGTCCGCCGGCAATGAGAGCCACCGTTTCCTCGTCGTTCATCGCCATGCGGGCGAACGTCTCGCGAATGTCCCTGGCTGCAGCCAGCGGATCCGGTTTGCCGTTCGGTCCCTCCGGATTCACATAGATGAGCCCCATCTGAACGGCGCCGAGCGGCTCCTCGAGCTGCCGATCGCCGCTGTAGCGAGCGTCCCCGAGCCAGGTGTCCTCGGGCCCCCAGTAAATGTCTTCTGCGGGCTCCCACACATCCACCCGACCGCCGGCGAATCCGAAGGTCTTCAATCCCATCGAGTCCAAGGCGCAGTTTCCGGCGAGGATCATCAGGTCGGCCCAGGAGATTTTCCGGCCGTACTTTTGCTTGATCGGCCAAAGCAACAGGCGCGCCTTGTCGAGATTCACATTGTCGGGCCAGCTGTTGAGAGGTGCGAAGCGCTGCTCACCCGAGCCTGCTCCCCCGCGGCCATCGCCGATGCGGTACGTGCCCGCGCTGTGCCATGCCATGCGGATGAAGAGCGGTCCGTAGTGCCCGTAGTCCGCCGGCCACCAGTCCTGCGACGTGGTCATCAAGGCGAAGAGATCCTTCCGCAGCCCCTCCAGGTCGAGGCTCTTGAATTCCTCGGCATAGTTGAATTCCTCGTCCGTGGGATCGGACAAGGGAGAATGCTGGTGAAGAATCTTCACATTCAACTGATTCGGCCACCAGTCTTGATTCGACTTCGGCCCAACCGCCATGCGCTTGTGAGCCCCACCCGCCACCGGACACCTGTTTTCGCTTTCCATGATTTCTCCAATTGAAATTTGCCTGTCAAACATCGGAACGTTCACACCGTGGCGACAGTTGGCGCCTTTGCCGCCGCGAAAGCCAATCAATCTTTTCACGAAAATCCATAGAGCGACTCTATAGGATGGAAAATCGACCGGCGGTATCCCACGGTGCCGAGCGCGGCGTTTGGCTGGTTTCGCGGATTCAACCGATTCATCGCGCAGTCCGTCAGTGGGCGGGCGGCGTGCCGCGCGGCTTCTGCAGTTCGA
>Ga0116229_10001787_pt1 | contig 34279 bp, 48 predicted proteins | sample S1TSphgellanicum_3_FD_87313 | JGI IMG/M metagenome (GOLD analysis project Ga0116229, IMG submission 87313) | Host-associated microbial communities from peat moss isolated from Minnesota, USA - S1T2_Fc - Sphagnum magellanicum MG | ecosystem: Host-associated > Plants > Peat moss > Unclassified...
TGAAGTCGCCCCGGAGATGCTTTGAACTCATCACCACATAAGCGCCGCCATAGGCCTTGCGCGTGATCACGGTGATCTTGGGGACGGTGGCTTCCGCGTAGGCGAACAGGAGCTTTGCTCCATGCTTGATCAGGCCGCCGTACTCCTGCTTGGTGCCGGGCATAAAGCCAGGCACGTCCACAAACGTCAGGATCGGGATGTTGAAGGCGTCGCAAAAGCGCACGAATCGCGCCGCCTTGCGGCTGGCGTCGATGTCGAGCACGCCGGCAAGCACCTGCGGTTGGTTGGCGACGATCCCCACCGTCTCGCCGTCGAGGCGCGCGAAACCGGTGATGATGTTCTTGGCCCAGTCGCTCGAGATCTCGAAGAAATCCGCCTCATCGACGACCTTTAAGATCAGCTCCTTCATGTCGTAGGGCTTGTTTGGATTGGACGGCACCAGGGTGTCCAACGACGGTTCGGAGCGATCTACTTCATCATAGCTCTCGCGCACCGGCGGCTTTTGCCGGTTGGACAGGGGCAGAAAGTCCACCAGACGGCGCACCTGAGTCAGGGCCTCAAGGTCGTTGTCGAAGGCGCCTTCCGCCACGCCCGACTTGCCCGCGTGAACCCGCGCCCCGCCAAGCTCTTCGGCGGTGACGATCTCGTTGGTGACCGTCTTCACCACGTCAGGGCCGGTGACAAACATATAGCTCGTGTCGCGGACCATAAAGATGAAGTCGGTCATGGCGGGCGAATAGACATCGCCCCCGGCGCACGGCCCCATGATCACGCTGATCTGCGGGATCACCCCCGAGGACAAGACGTTCTCAAGGAAGATGTCGGCATAACCTGCGAGGCTCTCGACACCTTCCTGGATGCGCGCCCCGCCGGCGTCGAACAGACCAATGATCGGAGCCCCGACCTTCGCCGCCTGGCGCTGCACCTTGATGATCTTCTCAGCGTGGGCCCCCGAAAGCGAGCCGCCAAACACAGTGAAGTCTTTGGAGAAGACATAGACGATCCGGCCATTGATCGTGCCCCACCCGGTCACCACCCCATCGCCCGGAACCCTCTGGGTCTCCATTCCGAACTCATGGCTGCGGTGCTCGACAAACATGTCGAACTCCTCAAACGAGTTCTCGTCGAGCAAAAGCGCAATCCGTTCGCGGGCCGTCAGCTTGCCCTTGGCGTGCTGGGACTTTATCCGCCGCTCGCCCCCGCCCGATCGGGCGTGCGCGCGGCGACGCTCAAGTTCTTCCAGGATATTCTGCAAAGGGCCCTCACACACAACGCACCGACCTCGTGGTAGAAGCCGATCGCGTGGCTGACAAGTTCACGCCTCTCATGTGGGCGCAGGTTTGAACGCAGAACGGGGGAAAAGCGCCGTGAAACATCATGCCTTAATCGTCTTGGTCGTCATCGGTCTGTCGGCCTATGCCGGCGTATCGCAGGCTTACAAGCGCCTCGGCCCCGAAGCTGCGGCGACGGGCCAGACCCCTGCAGCTATGATCCCGCCTTCGGGCGAACAGCAGAAGGCCGAAGCGGCTCTGCGTAAGACCATCGCGGGGTTTCAAGCGTCAAAACCAAACCTCGAGGATATGGATGCGCCTTTGGCCGGCGCCGTGACCTCGCAGAGCGCGGCCCTCTCCGCTCTGCTCACCGGCTGGGGCGCCCTGAGCGGGATCGCCTTCAAGGGCTGGGACGCTCAGAACGGTGTCTGGGCCTTCGACGCCACGTTTGAGAAGGGGCGAGCCCAATGCCTGATCGGCTTCAGCAAGGCGGGCAAGATCCAAACCCTCTGGTTCAAGCCCGTAGCGGGCTGAGCCCTACTCCGCCGCCCTGACGAGGCCTGCAAGCCGGGTCAGCTCCGCCACGTGAGCGGCGAAGGCGCTCCGGCCCTTGGGCGTCAAGCTCAGCCAGGTGCGCTGGCGACCCTCTGCGGTCGCCTTTCGAGGCCGGACATATCCGGCCTCCTCGAGCTGCCTGAGGTGTTTTGAAAGCACCGAGTCAGAGACTGCGATCGCGTCACGGATCATGGCGAACTCAGCTTCTTCGGACGCCGACAGCAGAGCGCAGATCTGAAGCCGCCCTGGGGCATGGATGACAGGATCGAACGTCGGGGGCGAAAGCGGGCCCTTCACCGGAGCATGACCCGCCGCTTCAATGCGATAAGGCCAGGCGACGCCATCAGGGCGATCGCCACGCCCATGAACAGCCCCACGATATAGGGGTCGATCCTGCGCATCGCGAGGACCCCGGCGACGAGGGCGCAGGCGAGCCCGAGGCCCAAGAGCAGCCACACCCAGGGTCGGCCGCCAGAGGATAAGACCTCGACACCCGTTTCGACCTCTAAGCGGAACATGCGCCGCCAAAGCCGGGACCCCAAGAGCGCCACCAACCCGACGAGGGGCCCGAGCGCCAGGGCGACCCACGTCTGTCCCTGCCGGCCCTCGATCGCCGCGCCAAGGGCGGCGATCCCTGCGATCAAGCCTATGCCGAGTGCAGCCCAGCGCGCGCGCTTTGGACCAACTCCGCTGATCCAGACCCCGGTTCGCGCACGCTGCCAGCGGGCCAGTATCAGAAACGCCGCGACAATCCCTGCGTCGGCGAGCGTGTTGAACGGAAGCGGCAGGGCCTGAGCCATCACCACGCCCGCGGCCAGGACCGAATAGATCAGATCATAGCGCCAGGAGCCCTCCTCCGCCCGCTGCAGCAGCGCCGTGCGCGCCTTGTCGACCGCGGCGAGGGCCTCGGATGCGTCATATTGCCTTGCCGGATCGTCCATGAGCGCCTCACTTTCCATGATGGAAACTATCATGACTTGCCAACTTGGCAAGTGATAGTTTTCCGACATGGAAAGTCAGCCATTGCGTCAGGTAAGGGCGTCGAACCAAAGCTCGAGCATACCCGCTTCGCCGCGGAGGCCTGTGGTCCGAGCTTCGGCCTCGGCGTCCAGACCCCACTGCTCGGCCTGGAAGACCTCCTCGAGGCGCGACAGATCAAAGGCCTCGAAGGCGGTTAGAGCCCGGCGCTGCACCGCCAAGGCGAGGATCGCCGAACCGTAGAGGCCGCATGCGAACACCAGTCCCGCAAGGCTGAAAGGATCGAGCTCAGCGGCGAGCTTTTCGACTGCCTCCAGAGTGTTCTGCGGCTGCAGCCGGTGCAGAGCCGCGCCTGCGTCCTCGAACCTCAGGTCAAGCGTGTCCAGCGCCCAGGCGCGCCAGGGCGTCCAGAGCGCGTCCTGCCGTTCCGCCAGCGCGCGCGGCCGCTCCACCGGGTAACACAGGGTGTCCGCACCCGCGTAGCGCGCGACTTCCCTGGCCAGATCAGGGTGCACGGCGACGCCGCGATCGATGACCGTGAAGGCCAGCCGGGTCGCGGGCATGGCGGAGAAGTCGATCAGCTCAGCTTGCGCCGCCCACTCGGCGGCGACCACGTCGGCAAGCTCGGGCGTCGGCAGAGCGAGCACGGACCCGCCGGCAGTTTTCGCCGACCTGCCGTCGAGGAGGACGACATTTTCGCCGGCCCGAACGCCCCCGACCGCCTCCCGATAGAACCGGCGCACGCCCATCACCCGCTGCCCCAATCCGAAATCGACATACGAAACCTTATCCAAGTTCGACGGAAGATAGCGACAGGGCCGTTATCTAGATCCAAGGGCTTGGGGAAGCGAGGAGCGAGCTATGGCCGACAAGGCCCTCATTGGCGCAATCGCCGTCACCCGCTTCGGCCTTGGCGCGCGACCGGGCGACATCGAGGCCGCGAGCGAAGATCCTATCGGCTGGCTGCGGGCGCAGATTCAGCGCGAGGGAGCCGATCAACCGGTGAGCTTTCCCCTGCCGGCCTCCCCGCCCCCCAAACCCTTGGCGCCGACGCCGGTGGCGTTTGGCGCCATGACGAGCGCGGGTCCAACGCCGCCCGAGGCCATGGCTAGGATGCAAGGGCAGGCGGCGAGCGCGAGTTCGGCCCCACTTTACTCAGCAGCGCCGCCGCCGTCCGCTCCCTTGGCGCCGATCCCCCCCAGATCCGACTTCGGCGCCGGCCGGCCCCTGCCGACCATGGAGGCGGCGTGGCGGACCTTTCAGCAGTACCGCGACGATATCAAGGGAGCCAAGGCGGACCCGGAGGCCCGGCGTCTGGCCGTGATCCCGATCAATGAACTCGCCGCCGAGGAGGCCCTGGCCCGAGCTCGCCTCGCTTCAAGCGCCGAGGCCGGGTTTCGCGAGCGCTGGGCGCTGTTCTGGTGCAACCACTTCACGGTTGCGGCCAAGAACCAGGACACCATGGTTGCGGTCGGCCCGTTCGAACGGGAGGCGATCCGCCCTTATGTGTTCAAGAGCTTCACCGAGCTTCTGCTGCGATCCAGCATGCATCCTGGCATGTTGCTCTACCTCGACCAGGCCCAGTCGATCGGGCCCGCAAGCGTGGCCGGCCAGCGCCGAAAGGGCAGCGGGCTCAACGAGAACCTCGGACGCGAGATCATGGAGCTGCACAGCCTTGGCGCAGACGCCGGCTACACCCAGGCGGACGTGACCGAATTCGCCAGGGCCCTTACCGGCTGGTCGATGGCGAACACCCCGAACGCGCCAGAGGCGCCGCCTGGCGCCTTCCTCTATCGCGACAACTTCCATGAGCCCGGCCCGCGGACGATCATGGGCAAGACCTACGCCGACGAAGGCGGACAGCAGGCCGTCAAGGTGATCGTCGACCTCGCGCGTAAGCCGCAGACCGCCCGACGGCTCGCGCGCAAGATCGCCGTCCACTTCGTCGCCGACGATCCGCCGCCGGCCGTGGTGGACCGTTTGGAGCAGACTTGGCTACGCACCAACGGCGACCTGGCTCAGGTCGCCGTCGCCCTGATCACCGCCCCCGAGGCGTTCGATCCCACGGCGCGGAAACTGAAAACGCCGAACGATTTTATCATCTCGAGCTATCGCGCGGCGAACTTCATCCCGGTGAACCCGGCGCGCGATGTGGTCGGGCCATTAAACGCCCTCGGTCAGCGTCCGTTTGGGGCGCCCCAGCCGAACGGATGGTCAGACGTGGCGGCCGACTGGGCGGCCCCGGACGCCATCGTCAAACGCCTGACTTGGGCCCAGGGCTTCGCCAACGCCAATGCGCCGCAGGGCGCGCCGCAGGACCAAGCGCGCGCCGTCCTCGGCGAGCGATTGACCCCAAGGACCCTCCTCGCCGTCTCCCGCGCCGAAAGCCGATCAGAGGCCTTCGCCCTCCTCCTCCTGTCACCCGAGTTTCAACGCCGATGACCGCGCCTCTCCCCTCACGCCGCACCGTCTTCACCGCCGCCGCCGCCGCCGGGGTCGGAGCGAGCTTCCTCGGGCTAGGCCGCCCTGCAGCTGCGGGCGCGTTCGCGGGCAGAAAGCTTGTGGTGATCATCCAGCGAGGCGCCTGCGACGGCCTGTCGCTCGCTCCACCAATCGGCGATCCGGACTATCACGGCCTGCGCGGCGATATCGCTATCTCGAGCGACAAGGCGCTTGCGATCGACAGCCAGTTCGGCCTGCATCCCAAATTGGTGAAACTCCACGATCTCGTTATGTCCGGACAGGCGCGCATAGCCCCCGCCGTCGCCCTTCCCCAGAGGATCCGCTCGCATTTCGAAGCCCAGGATCTGCTCGAAACCGGAGGCGCTCAGCTCTATCAGTCAACCACAGGCTGGCTGAACCGTACTCTGCAGGCCGTCCAGCCAGGACAGACCCTTACCGCTCTGTCGATCGGCGCGCAGGAGCCCCTGATCCTCCGGGGTCCGGCGCAGGCCCAGTCCTGGTCGCCCGGTGGACGGCTCAACGACCAGACCAATCGCGTCGCCAACGCCCTGATGGACCTTTATGCCGGCGACCCTCTCCTCGGCCCCGCTCTGGCGAGCGGCCTGCAGACCGAGGCTGAGGCGGATGCGATCAACGGCGGCAAGCCCCTGAACGGCGCCGACATTCAGGCCTTCGCCAATACCGCCGCCAAATTTCTGGTTGCGCCCGGCGGGCCGTCGATCGCTGTCCTCAGCCTGGACGGATTTGACACCCACGCCAATCAGGGGGCGGAAACCGGCCAGCTGGCAGGGCGCCTGTCTCTGGTCGACAATGTCATCGCGGGTCTGCAGACCGGGCTTGGCGAGCCGTGGAAGGACACGGTGGTGGTCATGGCGACCGAATTCGGTCGTACCGCGCGCGTCAACGGCACCCATGGCACCGATCATGGTACGGCCTCGTGTTTGGTCCTGGCTGGCGGCGCCCTTAAGGCAGGCGGAATCATCGGCGACTGGCCGACCCTGCAGCAGGCCAGACTGTTTGAGAACCGCGACCTCGCGCCGACGCTGGATCTACGCGCCGTGTTCAAGGGCGTCCTGATCGACCACCTTGGCCTTGACCGCCGCCGGATTGAGACCGCCGTTTTTCCAAATAGCCGCGAAGCCCAGCCGGTCACCGGACTGGTTTAGGGCCCTCTCGTGGACGCGCGAGGCCAGCCCAGGGGTTTAGCGGCTTAGCGGCCCCCTGCGCGAGGTCGGCTCGCCAGTGTCGAGAAACGGGCGCGACAGGCCCGGTCCCAGGTCAGCCTGGGGCGTAGCTATCGCCGTCTTGGGCCCTCGAAGGGGTCTGCCGGCGCTTCGTGTTCGTCGAAACCGAACCGTTCAAACCCGGATTTCATTTCTCCGCTCAGGGGGGCTTCCAGGATCAACTGCCCGGCGGAGGGATGGGGCAGGATCAGGCGGCGGGCGTGGAGCTGCAGCTTCAGACCCTGAGACAAGCCCGCCGAGCTCTCGTTTGCATATTTGGGATCCCCGAGGATCGGATGTCCGATCGCCAGCATGTGGGCGCGAAGCTGATGGGTTCGGCCGGTGTAGGGACGAAGCGCCAGCCAGGCGGCGCGATGCGCTGCGCGCGCGATGGTGGCGTAGTCGGTCTCGGCAGGGTCTGCACCGACGTCTTTAGGATCGGCGGGCGCCACCATTTCCCGGTCTCCGACGCCCTTTTTTACCAACGGCAGGTCGATGTGGCCCTTCGGCGGTTTCGGATTTCCGACCACGATCGCCCAATAGATCTTTTGGGCTCGGCGCTTGGCGAAGGCGCCGGCAAGCCGCGCCGCCGCATTTGGGGTCTTGCCGAGGAGGAGCACACCTGAGGTGTCGCGGTCGAGGCGGTGCACCAGGCGCGGGCGATCGACGCCCTCGCCCCAGGCCGACAGGAGCCGATCGATATGATTTGCGGTCTTGGTGCCGCCCTGGACCGCAAGGCCCGAGGGCTTGTTCAGCGCCAGCACCTCCTCGTCCTCATAGAGCGTCAACGACTTGGCATAGGCGATGTCGCGGGGCGACAGGCCCTCGCGCTTCTCACCAACCTCGACGGCGTCCGGCAAGGGCGGAACGCGCACCTGGGCGCCAACGGCCAGGCGTGTGTCGGGCTTGGCCCGGCCGCCGTCGACGCGGATCTGGCCAGAGCGCGCCAGCTTTTGGATCATGACGTGGTTCAGATGCGGCCAGCGCCGCTTGAACCATTTGTCGAGCCGGACCCCATCCTCCCCGGCCGAGACGATCAGGGTGCGCACCTCCCTCACAGAGGGACCCGGCGCATGATCCAAAGGCCCGTCAGCAAGCCCAGAACCCCGAGCGCCACAGAGCCGCAGATATAGGCGGCGGCGACGAGATAGGCCTTGCGCTCGATCATCATCACCGCCTCGAGCGAGAAGGACGAGAACGTGGTGTAGCCGCCCAACACGCCGACACCCAGCAATAGCCGCCACCGGTCGGCGACACCGGCGGTCTTGGCCAGAAAACCAATCAGGAGACCCATCAGAAGACTGCCGGTCACATTGATGATCGCCGTCGCCAGATAGGCTTGGTTAGGCCCGTTAAGCCTGGTCCAGCTCGTCTGGACGAGATAGCGCAGGAGGGCTCCAAAGCCTCCGCCCAAAAAGACAATTGCAAGGTTCATAAGCCGGTTATAGCAAGTCCGGCGGCGCTGGCGACCGCTGCGAAGTCCATGGGCACGGGCGCTTCAACCGTTTTCGCACCGCCGTCAGGATGCGGGAATTCAAGCCTTAAGGCGTGCAGCATCAGCCGCGGCGCCGCCACGCCCGCCGCCGTGAGGGCGCCGCCATATCGGACATCGCCGAGGATGGGTCGCCCGATCGAAGCCAGGTGAACGCGCAATTGGTGCATGCGGCCCGTATGCGGCTCAAGGACCACGACCGCGACGCCCTGGCCCGTCGAAAGCGTGCGATACCGGGTCAGCGCCGCCTCCGCCCCTGGATGCGCAGCATGGGTCGGCCGCATATAGGCCTCGTGGCCGATTTCCTCGCGCCTGAGGGGGGTGTCGATGGATCCGGCGGCAGGCTCCGGCGGCGCGGCCAGAAGCGCGACATAGGTCTTTCTTATCTTGCGTCCCATGATCGCCTTGCCAAGGAAACCGGCGGCCGGCTTGGTCTTCGCCGCGAGAATGACCCCGGATGTGTCGCGATCCAGTCGATGCACCAGTTCCGGCCGCTTGCCATTGGACCGCGCGAAGGCCCACAAAAGATCATCCAGGGTATGCGCCCTGGCCCGGCCGCCCTGGCTTGAGAGGCCGGAAGGTTTGTTCAGGGCCAGGATCGAGGCGTCTTCGGCGATGACCAGGGAACGGACGAAGGCGATCTCATCGCCTGTGAGCACAGCCGGTGTCCGCTCGGTGCGCAGCCCAACTCGCATGGACCTAAACGTCTCCTCCCTCGACGGGGCGCCCCATCTTGAGCGGCACCATAGGCCAGGACCCTCGCTGGCGTGAAGCGACGCCAAACCGGGGCGCCGTCGGCCCTGGCTGCTATTTCCGTCCCGACCTCAGATTCGCCCAGCGGTCCAGCCGCTCCTTGATCGCCCCCTCGCGGCCCTCGCCCTTGGGGTCGTAAAAACGCCGCCGCTCCATCCCCTCTGGGAAGTAGTTCTGGCCAGAAAAGCCGCCCTCAGCATCGTGGTCATATTCGTAACCGTCTCCATAGCCGAGTTGCTTCATCAGCTTGGTCGGTGCGTTGCGAATGTGCGCGGGCGGCGTCAGCGAACCCGTCTCCCGCGCGGCGCGGCGCGCGGCGCCGAGGGCCTTGTAAACCGCGTTGGACTTGGGCGCCGTGGCAAGATGAACCACGGTCTGGGCCAGACCGATCTCGCCCTCCGGCGAGCCTAGAAAGTCGTACGCCTCCTTGGCTCCAAGGGCGATCAAGAGGGCGGTCGGGTCCGCGGCGCCCACATCCTCCATCGCCGCGCGGATCAGGCGGCGCGCGATGAACAGAGGTTCTTCTCCCCCCTCGAGCATGCGCGCGAGCCAGTAGAGTGCGGCGTCGGGGTCTGAACCGCGGATCGACTTGTGCAGGGCGGAGATGAGGTTGTAGTGCTCCTCGCGGTCTTTGTCGTAAGCCGGCGCGCGACGTTGCAGAACGCGCGCGAGAGCGGCGTTGTCGAGGGCGGCGGCCCCAGGCTCTATGGCGAAGAGGGTCTCAGCCAGGGTCAACACGTAACGACCATCGCCGTCGGCCATCGCGATAAGCGCCTCTCGCGCCTCGGGCGTGAGCGGCAAGGGGCGTGCTTGGTAGGCCTCGGCGCGGCGCAAGAGCTCATCCAATGCGGCATCAACCAGCCTGCGCAGGACATAGACCTGCGCCCGCGACAGAAGGGCGCCGTTGAGTTCGAAACTGGGGTTTTCGGTCGTCGCGCCGACGAGGGTCACGTCGCCCGCCTCCACATACGGAAGAAAGCCGTCCTGCTGGGCGCGGTTGAAGCGATGGATTTCATCAACGAACAGCAAGGTCGCCTGGCCCGCGGCGCGGCGCGCTCGGGCCGTCTCGAACGCCTTCTTGAGGTCGGCGACCCCGGAGAATACGGCCGAGAGCTGTTGGAACTGATAACCGGCCGCGTCCGCCAGGAGCCGCGCGATCGTGGTCTTGCCCACGCCCGGAGGGCCCCAAAGGATCATCGACGACAATCGGTGCGCCGCGGCCATCCTCCCGATGGGGCCCTCGGGGCCCAGGAGGTGCTCCTGACCAACGACGTCGGCAAGGGTTTTGGGGCGCAGCCGGTCCGCGAGCGGGCGCGGCGCCTCCGGCTCAAGCCCCGCAGCCTGGAAGAGATCGCTCATACGCCCCTATATGCCCCCTCGAACCGGCGCGCGGGAGACCCAAGGTCCAGCGCCGGAACCTGAGGCCCTATTTTGTCAATTCGCCGCAAACCCTACGAGGATGGCGGGGGGTTTTAGAGCTCAAAGTCCACGGTGATGCGCTGGCCTTTGCGGTCAATCGTAATGCGCCAACCCCCGCCTTGTGGGTTCGCCAGGGCGGCGGCAAGGCCCGCTGCGGAGGTTATGACGTGACCGTTCACCTGTCGGATGATGTCGCCGGGCTGGAAACCCTGACTGGCGGCGAAGCCCTCTGAAAGCTTTATGATCATCACCCCGCTCAAGGCAGGGTCCAAGCCGTAGTCGTCGGCCACTGCAGGCGAGAGGGTCACCACGGTCGCGCCCGCCAGAGGCTCGTGGCCGTCAAGGACCCGGTCATCTCGGCTTGCGGCCCCTGGCGGGGTCTCGAGCCGAACCTCGACTGTGCGCTCGGCCTTGCCGACCTTGACCGAGAGCGCGATGGTCTCGCCGGGCTTATGGGTCGCGACCCGGTAGTTCAGCACGCCCTCGTCCTGAACCGGTTGGCCGTCAGCGGCGACAATCAGATCCCCTTGCCTCAGTCCAGCCCGCGCGGCGGGACCGCCGGCGTAGACCTCGGCGATGAGGGCGCCGATCGGACGGTCCAGGCCGAGACTGCGGGCCATTTCAGGCGTGAGACCCTGGGTTCGGGCGCCGAGCCAGGGCCGCCTGACACTGCGTCCGCCGCCCAAGGCGCTTTCAACCACCCGGCGCACCATCGCCGCAGGTATGGCGAAGCCGATGCCGGTTGATGAGCCGGTCCGCGAATAGATCAGCGTGTTGATCCCGATCAGATTGCCGTTCATGTCGACGAGGGGGCCGCCGGAGTTCCCCGGGTTGATGGATGCATCGGTCTGGATAAAGAAGGAAAAGTCCGAGGCGCCGACGTCGGTTCGGGCAAGGGCCGAGACGATCCCGTTGGTCACGGTCTGCCCAACCCCAAAGGGATCGCCGATGGCGAGGACAAGATCTCCAACCTGAACGTCCTCGCGATCGGCAATGGGAAGCACGGGCAGGCGTTCGCCTTTGACCTCGATTTTCAGGACGGCAAGGTCTGAGCGTGGATCGGCCAGGACCACCTTGGCCGGAAACTCGCGCCGATCGGCGAGGACGACGATGAGCTGTTGACCGCCCTCGATCACATGGTTGTTGGTGACGATCAGTCCGTCCGAACGGACGATCACGCCAGAGCCGAGGGACCCCTCGACCCGGCTCTGCGGCACGCCCATGCCGCCGAACAGCTGCCAGAAGGGATCGATCTGCTGGCGCACGACGCGAGTGGAATAGACATTGACCACCGCAGGCGCCGCGCGCTTCACGATCGGCGCGAAGGACATCTTCATCGTGGCGAAATCGGGCGGCGGCGCCCGGTTGGGCGTCGCCAGCTCAGGCGCGGGCGCTCCCAGGCGGGAGGTCTGCGCATCCGAACGCGCGGAAGGGTCGGAGCAGGCGGCAAGCAGAGCTAGAAGCAACAAAGCGAGGCGCGAAGGGCACATGAGGCGTCTCAGGTCCGTGGGGTTGTCTGAAGGGAGTTAGCCAACTGGATCCGTCGAGGAAAGTCCCTGGAACGTCGTGTCGACGTGGATCAGCCGGAGCAATTCGGCGTCATGATGGCGAAGGCTCCGCGTCGGCCGTCGGCTTGGCGAGAAACAGGGCCGCCGCAAGGGCTGAGACGCAGAAGCCCGCAGCGATCAGGATCGGCAGGCCCGGCGGGATGGAGGCCTCGTGCTGGACCGCAAAGCTCAGGGACGACAGATAAATCACCGGCCCAAGGATCGAGCAGGCGCCCATGAAGGCTGAATTCACCCCCTGAAGCCGGCCTTGCTGATTGCCAGGGACGCGGCGTGACATCAGGCTCTGCGCCGCCGGGCCGATCAGGCCTCCAAGGGCCCCGAGGGGCGCCGCCGTCAGAAACATGATCCAGTTGGGGGCAAGGCCGTAGACTAAAAAAGCCGCCGCCGCGCAGCCCAGACCGATCAGGAGCGCGCCCCGTTCCCCAAGGCGCCTCACCACCCGTCCGACCACGAAGACCTGGACGAATAGGGATAGGACGCCGGTCAGCATCATGGTCAACCCGGCGAAGCCCGGCCCCCAATGCCAGCGGTGCCCCACGAACAGGATGAAGATCGAGGGGAAGACATTGTGAGCGATCTGGAACAACACCATCACCAGAGACAGCCCGACAAGGGTCGGAAACTGAAGCAAAAGACCAAAGGCTGTGATGGGGTTGGCGCGCCGCCAATTCAGCGCCGGGCTGCGACGCGCCTTGGGAAGGCTCTCGGGAAGGACAAAAAAGCCGTAGAGCCAGTTGATCAGCGCCAGGCCTGCGGAGACGTAGAACGGGAGGCGAAGATCGATCTGGCCGAGGGCGCCCCCGATTGCGGGACCGATGATAAACCCGATGCTGAACGCAGAGCCCATCAGTCCGAAGGCCTTGGCCCGCGCCTGCGGCGCCGTTACATCGGCGACGTAAGCGTTCGCGGTTGAGAAGCTCGCGGAGGTTACTCCGTTGATGATCCGGCCCACGAAAAGCCAGCTCAGGGTCGGCGCCAAAGCCATAAACACGTAGTCGATCCCAAGCCCGAAGATCGAGATCAGCAGCACCGGCCGGCGCCCGAATCGGTCAGACAACATGCCCATGACCGGGCCGCAAAAGAACTGCATGCTCCCCCAGGTGACGGCAAAATAGAGGGAGTAGTGAGCCGCCTGCGCCGTCGCGGCCGCATCGGAAAGACCGGCGCCGACGAAATGCTTGATCAGGTTCGGCAGGACCGGAATCATGATGCCGAGGGCGAAGATATCCATCAGCGCGCTGAAGTAGACGAAGAGGACAGCCGCCTGGCGAACGCCCCGCGTTGGCGCGGCGTCGATCGCCTGAGGCTGGGCCGAGCCAGTCGCTTCGTTGACGGACGAGCTGCTCACGGCGTCTGCCATTGGACTAATCGGGTCCTTCCTGATCGGCCCGGTACGCGGCCACAAGGGACTTGGGCGCCGCATGCCGCCAGGCCGAAACGATAAGATCGGCCAGGAGACCAGCGGGGACAAGGTCTGTCCGCACGAGCGTGGCGCCCCCACGCCCCCACGCCCCAGCCGCGAGCGTTATAGCGTCAGGATGCTGACCTATGACAGCGGCTTGGATCTCCAGCGGCAGCCTGACCATCGCCAGCCGCTCTTTGCGGCGCGCCGTGCAGAAGATGCGGCCGCCGACACGAAAGTCCGGCGTGTCGAAATGCTGGCCCTGCACCGCACCCGGCAGACCAAGGGCCGCCCTGGCGACCTCCTCCACGCTCCCGCTCATAGCCGCTCTCCAAACGAGACCAAAAGGCGCCTCCACCAGTCGGCGAGGCGCCGGGTGAACACCGGCTCCGGCAGGGCATGGCGCGCCACATGCACGGGCGGAACGCTATCCCAGCCCGTATGCTCGACGGTGACCCTCGTCTCCGTGCCGACGGCCTCGAAGCGCACCTCAACCTGAGTGGCCTGGTCGGGCGCGAAGCTCGCCTGACGCCAGCCGAACGCAAGCCGCCGGCCGGGCTCCCAAACGGTTATCTCTCCGATCAGGAAGACCTTGCCGTTCGCAAGCCGCTCGACGACCCGTCCGGAGCTCGCGCCGTCAGGCGGCTCAATGGCGATCTCGCCGGGCGACCTCGGGGTGAAACCGAAAAGGGGGTTTGGGCGCCACCAGGCGCCAATCTCATCGGTGAACACCTGAAACGCCCGCATCGGAGATCCTGGCACGCGGAGCGCGACGAGGATGCGGGAGGTCATGGCGTTCCGGTCCGATCGCGCGCACGAAGGTGGTCGCTAAAGGCGGAGAGCTGGGCCGCCCACATCGCCTCGGTTCCCCTGAGCCAAGCGGCGAGGTTCGCCATCGGTTCAGGCCTCAGCTGATAGACCCGGACACGGGCGTCGAACCCATCGTGCCGCTCCTCGACCAGCCCGCACTCGCGCAGGGCGCGCAGATGCCGGCTCATCGCCGGCGGGCTCATCGTGAGCGCCTGGGCCAACTCGCCCGCCCGGCGGGGTCGTTCACTGAGAATTTGGACAACGCGACGCCGATGCGGATCGGCCAGAGCTGCGAGGGTGCGCCCCAGCGCCTCGTCCTCCGCCTTCGCTCCTTCGGCCATCACCAGAGCTTGGTCTTCAGACCGGTTTGGACGTCCCAGTCTTCGGGTGCGACGCTCGTCACCGTCTGTCCGAAGGTCCAGATGTGTCCCTCAAGGTCGCGCGCTCGATAGGTGCGGTCTCCGTAAAATTGGGTCTCGGGCTCCATCAGGATCTCGGCGCCGGCTTCGCGCGCCCGGGCGCAGTGCGCGTCGATGTCGCTGGAGACTTGGACATGCACAGTCTGGGTGCACTTCCCGGCGAGGCTGGCGGGGCTCTTGTGGTCATCAGACCATTCGCTGCCGACCATGATCCATCCGCCGTCAAACGCCATTTCCGAGTGGGCCAGATTGCCGGCCGAGTCGGTGATGAGCATGGTCGGCTCGAATCCGAACGCGGTCTGCAGCCAGGTGAAAGCGGCCATGGGGTCGCGATAGCAGAGCGCGGGAGTAACGGTGGGACGTTGATTAAGATCGACCATGGTTGTTCCTTATCGCCGCAATATTTCACCCACATAGAAACTAAATCGTCAAGACCCTGCCGAACCGACGGGGCGTCGCGCCTTAAGGCTCGGTCTATTTCAAAGCCGGGTAGAGATCCTCCACATGACCATCGCCAGGAAGGGGCTGGATGTCGAGGAGGCGGGCGAGAAGCCCGTAAACGTCGGTATTGGGAAACGGCTTCAGCACAACGTGCGCAAAGAACCGGGGGCCATTGGCGATGAACAAAGCCCCCATGGCGGGATCTTCCGGGTCATACCCGTGCTCACCCAGAAGCGGGGCATGTTCGCTGGCGTCGCGCGCGTGCGTCGTGAGCAGCCAGCCCACGTCAGCGATACAGACGACAGGCGGGATCCGCGGGTTGGAGCCGTACTGAAAATGGCGCGGTATGTTCGCCTTCGCATAGCAGGCCACGTGAGGCCGATGGGCGAGGAGCTTGGCCTCGATGGGTTCGGAATTCGGCACTAACCCTGCCACGGCGCCGGCCGTGACGATGCGAAACTGGCTGGGGTCGGCCCAGTCGTCCATGAAGAGGTGTTGGCTGGGCGGGGTCTGCGCCATGCCATGGTCGGAGACGATGATCAGGTTGGCCTCAAGACCGCGCGCCTTGAGGCCGGCCATGAGCCGGCCAATGGCGGCGTCAACCGTCTTCAGCGCCTGGTCCACCTCAGGCGAGTTGGGCCCGAAATGGTGGCCGGCCGTGTCGACAATGTCGAAGTAGAGCGAAAGGAAACCTGGCTTCTGGTCGCCGGGTAGATCGAGCCAGGTCAACACCTGGTCTACCCGAGCGTCGGAAGGCACACTCTGATCAAACGCGGTATAGTGGCTCGGGCGCACGCCATGGATCGGGGCCTCGGAGCCCGGCCAGAACTCCGTGGCCGTGCGAATGCCGGCGCGTTCGGCCGAGACCCAGATCGGGACCGCCTCGTCCCATGACCGCTCGTCAGTCACCGCAGCCTTTGAGGCGATGCGGAAGCTGCCCTGCGGCAGGGCGGGGTCCTCGAAGGTGTTGTTGACGAGGCCATTGTGGTCCGGAACCTTGCCGGTCACCAGGGCGTAGTGATTGGGAAAGGTCAGCGACGGGAAGGCGGGCAACATACGCTCCGCCCGCGCGCCACCGTCCGCGAGCGCCTTGAGGTTCGGGGTTACACCGCGGTCAAGATAGTCGGCGCGAAAGCCGTCGATCGAAATCAGGATCACCGGGATCGGCGTCGCCGGCGGCGGCAGGGGCGTGCGAGCCTCCTGATGCTCGTCGCCGTTGAACCTGTGATAGAGATCGTCCGCCGTTCCACAGGAGGTCAACAGGACCGCAAGCGCCCCAAACAACGCACAGCGCACCCAAGCCTGCATCGACCGCTCCAGATATAGCCACCCCGGAAGACATAACCTCCGCGGATTCGCTATAACAGGATTGTGGCGATGTTAGTCTTCGCTGGCGTCCAATGGACCAGAATCGAGTCCCTTGGCGTCCGGATCTCGATCAACGAACTCAATCACCGCCATCGGGGCGTTGTCGCCGTAGCGATAACCGGCCTTCAGCACCCGGGTGTACCCACCCTGACGCTCGGCGTAGCGCGGGCCAAGGGTTGAGAAAAGCTTGCCGACCTGGGCGACGTCGCGGACCTGGCTGATCGCCTGGCGACGCGCATGCAAGTCGCCGCGCTTGGCCAGGGTGACGAGCTTTTCCACGAAGGGACGCAGCTCCTTGGCCTTCGGCAGGGTGGTGACGATCTGCTCATGCTTGATCAGACTCGCCGCCATATTCGCGAACATGGCCGTGCGGTGAGCCGTCGTCCGGCCGAGCTTGCGGTGGGCGTTTCCGTGACGCATCCTAGTCTACTCCTGGGCCTTCGCCCCCTCGGCGCCGCACGGGCGACCTTCGCTGCAACCTTTTCAGCCCGCGTCCCAGACTGACCATCGTGAAGCGCCGGGGCCCTCCGCCGCAGTGCGGCTTCAACAGGCCCGGAACCGGAACTCCGGTCCCGGAGGACAGCGCCAAGCTAAGCTGTGACTAGATCTGGTCTTCGAACTTTTTCGCCAGATCGTCGATGTTCTCCGGCGGCCAGTTCGGCACATCCATGCCGAGATGAAGGCCCATGCCGCCGAGGACTTCCTTGATCTCGTTCAGGGACTTGCGCCCAAAATTCGGAGTGCGGAGCATTTCGCCCTCGGTCTTTTGGATCAGATCGCCGATGTAGACAATATTGTCGTTCTTCAGGCAGTTCGCCGAGCGGACCGAAAGCTCAAGCTCGTCGACCTTCTTCAGCAAGGCCGGATTGAAGGGCAGCTCGGGCTTGGCCTCCCCTTCCACCTTTTTCTTCGGCTCGTCGAAGGTAATGAAGAGCTGGAGCTGGTCCTGGAGGATGCGCGCAGCATAGGCCACCGCGTCCACCGGAGAGACGGCGCCGTTGGTCTCGACTTCGAGGATCAGCTTGTCATAGTCGAGCGACTGACCCTGGCGGGTCGGCTCGACCCGGTAAGCGACGCGCTTGACCGGAGAATAAAGGGCGTCGACGGCGATCAGGCCGATCGGGGCGTCTTCGGGGCGATTACGCTCAGCCGGGACATACCCCTTGCCGTTCTGAACCGTAAATTCGATCCGCACTGACGCCCCTTCATCCAGGGTCAAGAGCACATGATCGGTGTTGAGGATCTCGATATCCGACGGCGCTTCGATCTGGCCTGCGGTGACCGGGCCCGGACCTTCCGCGCGAAGGGTCATCCGTTTCGGACCTTCGGAGTGCATGCGAAGGGCTAATTGTTTGATGTTGAGGACGATGTCGACCACGTCCTCGCGAACGCCCTCCATCGAGGAGAACTCATGCACCACGCCGTCGATTTGGACAGCGGTGACAGCGGCGCCCTGCAGAGAAGACAGCAGGACACGGCGGAGGGAGTTGCCGAGGGTCACGCCGAAACCGCGTTCAAGCGGTTCGGCGACCATGCGGGCTTTTCGCTGGGCGTCCTGTCCGGTCTCGATTTGAGGCTTTTCGGGACGGATCAGCTCTTGCCAATTTCTTTCGATCACGGGGGGTCTCTCGAACGGATAGCGGCGCGAGCCGGGGGCGCCCGCGCCTCAAACGGGTAGGCGAAGGCGGATCAGACGCGACGGCGCTTCGGCGGACGGCAGCCGTTGTGCGGGATCGGGGTCACGTCGCGAATGGTAGAAATCGTAAAACCGACGGCCTGCAGGGCGCGAAGGGCGGATTCGCGGCCCGAACCCGGTCCGGCGACGTTCACTTCCAGGGTCTTGACGCCATGCTCCATGGCCTTGCGGCCCGCGTCCTCTGCGGCGACCTGGGCGGCGTAGGGGGTCGACTTGCGCGACCCTTTGAACCCCATGGTGCCGGCGGAAGACCAGGAGATCGTGTTCCCCTGCGCGTCGGTTATGGTGATCATGGTGTTGTTGAACGAGGCGTTCACGTGGGCGACGCCGGAGGTGATGTTCTTGCGCTCGCGCTTTTTGACGCGCGCCGGTTCTTTGGCCATGGAGGCTGCCTTACTTCTTCTTGCCGGCGATCGGCTTGGACGGGCCCTTGCGCGTACGGGCGTTGGTATGGGTCCGCTGGCCGTGGACCGGCAGTCCCTTGCGGTGACGCAGCCCCCGGTAGGAGGCGAGGTCCATCAGCCGCTTTATGTTCATCTGCGTCTCGCGGCGCAGATCGCCCTCGACGGAATAGTCGCGGTCGATCGCTTCGCGGATCTGCAGCACTTCGGCGTCGGTGAGTTGGTTCACGCGACGAGAGTCTTCGATACCAACCTTTTCCATGATCTCCTTGGCGATCCTGGGACCAACGCCGTGGATGTACTGGAGCGCGATCTCGACGCGCTTGTTGGTGGGAATGTTGACGCCTGCGATACGGGCCACTTTGCCTAGTTCTCCTGGTCGCGCACAGACGCGAAAAAAACTCCGGCCCCACCCGAAATCAGGTAAGGCAGGAGACTGGCGCGAGCTTTGCGCCCTTTCGCGGAAGCCGAGCGTTATAGGCCGGTTTGCAAATCCGTCAACCGGTTGTTGACCGGTTCAGACGAAGATTCTCGGCCCCGCACGCGATAAGCCGTCAAAGCGGCCTCACCCAAGAGACATTAGGTCATCCGACCGTCGCAGCAACCGGCGGAGGGTTCAAGGCGTGGTCGATTTCCGCTGCAACGGATTCGACCGTCCCCATGCCGTCCACCTCCACCAGCTTTCCTTGCGGCGCATAGTAGGGCAACAGGGGCGCGGTCTGGTCGTTATAGGCCTTGAGCCTGACGGCATAGGCGTCCGGATTATCATCCGCCCGCCCCTGCTCGGCGAAGCGCTTTGCGATCCGCTCCAAGAGTTCATGCTCATTGACCTTCAACCGGATCACCACATCGATCCTGGCGCCGCGGCTGGACAGCATGGCGTCCAACGCCTCGGCCTGGGCGACCGTGCGCGGGAAGCCGTCGAAGATAGCCCCGCCCGCGGCCTCGGTCTCCGTCAGGCGCTCTTCGATCAGGGCGACCACGATGGCGTCGGAGACCAGCTCCCCTCGCTCCATGATGCCCTTGACCCGTTCTCCGAGCGGCGAGCCGGAGGCGATGGCGGCCCGGAGCATGTCGCCCGTGGAGAGCTGGACCATGCCGCGTTCGTCGACCAGCCGTTTGGCCTGGGTGCCTTTCCCCGCGGCCGGCGGCCCGAACAGGATCAGGTTCACCGCGCCCCCCTCACCGCAGGCGTGCGCCCGGTGCGGAGCTTGGACTTCTTGATCAGCCCCTCATACTGGTGCGCCAAGAGGTGGGACTGGATCTGGGCCACCGTGTCCATGGTCACGGTCACGGCGATCAGGATCGAGGTGCCCCCAAGGGTGAAGGCGTTGTTGACGCTATACATCGCCTCCGGCACGAGGCAGACCACGGTGATGTAGGCCGCGCCCAGCACCGTCAGGCGGCTGAGAACATAGTCGAGATATTCAGCCGTGCGCTTGCCGGGGCGAATGCCGGGAAGAAACCCGCCATACTTGCGCAGATTCTCCGCCGTCTCGTCCGGATTGAACACGATCGAGGTGTAGAAGAACGAGAAGAAGATCATCAGGACCGCATAGAGCACCATGTGCGTCGGCGACCCCGAACGCAGCTGGCCAAGGACATTGGGCAGCCACTCCAGCCAGGTTGGAAGGTTGGCTTTAGCGAGCCAGGGCTGGATCGTCACCGGAAGCGCCAGGAGGGACGAGGCGAATATTGGCGGGATCACCCCGGCGGTATTGATTTTGAGCGGCATGAAGGAGCTATCGCCGCCATACATGCGATTGCCGACCTGACGCTTAGGGTATTGCACCAGGAGCCGGCGCTGAGACCGCTCGATGAAGACGATGGCGAGCACCACCGCAACCGCGCCGGCCACGACCAGCAAGAGCAGGAAGGGGCTCAGCGCACCGGTCCGCGCCAGCGCGAACAGGGTGACGATCGCCGTCGGCAACTGGGCCACGATGCCGGCGAAAATCAGCAGGGACACGCCATTGCCGACCCCTCGGGCCGTAATCTGCTCGCCCAGCCACATCAGAAACAGCGTGCCGCCGGTCAGGATGGCGACCGTAGACACGATGAAGAACAAGCCTGGGTCCTGGACGACCTGAGGCTGGGACTGAAGGCCCATGGCGATCCCGAAGGATTGGGCGACCGCCAGCACGACCGTCAGATATCGGGTGTACTGGTTCAGCTGCTTGCGTCCGGCCTCGCCGCCCTCCTTGCGAAGTTTCTCCCACGGACCGTAGATGGTCCCCATCAGCTGGATGATGATGGACGCGGAGATGTAGGGCATCACGTTCAGCGAAAAAATCGCCATCCGCTGTACGGCGCCGCCGGAGAAGGTGTTGAAAATGCCGAGGATGCCGTTGGTCTGGCCGGAGAAGGCGTGCTGAAAAACCGCCAGATTGATACCCGGAATAGGGATGTAGGTCCCGAGCCGATAGACGATCAGGGCGCCCAGGGTGAACCAGAGCCGTTTGTGCAGGTCAGTGGCCCGCGCAAAAGCGCCGTAGTTCAGGTTGGCGGCTAACTGTTCTGCGGCCGAAGCCATAAGCTCTCCCCGACGACTTTTATGACGGATCACACATAGGTTGATGCGGCGGCCTTGTCATCCGGTTGGCAGGGCCGCATCCAGAGACCGCCGGATCCGTCCCAATGGGCTCGGCCGGGGTTTCTTCGCCCGGGCCCATGAGCCAGCCCCGATCAGGCCTCTGCGTCCTGCGCCGGTTCCTTGCGGGTGAGGGTCAGAGCGCCGCCAGCCTCTTCGATCGCCTTCTTGGCCGAAGCCGACGCGGAATAGGCGGTGATGGTGAGCTTTCCCGATATGTCGCCGTGGCCCAACAGGCGCACGCCGTCCTTCTCGCGGCGGATCACGCCGGCGGCGATCAGCGCCTTGGCGTCGATGGTCGCCTTGGGGTCAAGCTTCTTGGCTTCGATGGCCTTGGCGATCCTCCAAAGGTTCACCTCGGCGAACTCAAGGGCGCCAGGATTGTTGAAGCCGCGCTTGGGCATGCGCATGTGAAGCGGCATCTGGCCGCCTTCGAACTGCTTAAAGCCGTGACCCGTGCGCGACTTCTGCCCCTTGACGCCGCGGCCGCCGGTCTTGCCCTTGCCGGAGCCAGGACCGCGGCCGATGCGCATGCGGCCCTTACGGGCGCCTTCATTGTCGGAAAGCTCATTGAGCTTTGTCATTCGCCTTCTCCTTGGAGTTTGCGCCGGGGACAGTCCCCGACTCGGCTTGAACTAGACTTAGGGGTAGGCCGCTCAGCCTTCCACCACCTTCACCATATGGGCGACCTTGGCGATCATTCCGCGCACGGAAGGGGTGTCCTCGAGGGTCCGCTCACGGCCGAGCTTGTTGAGGCCGAGGCCGGCGAGGGTCGCGCGCTGGTCATCCTTGCGGCGAATCGGGCTTCCGATCTGACGAACGGTCAGCGTCTTGTGTTCGGTCTTTGCAGGCGCCTTGGCCATGATCCTGATCCTTAGCCTTCGATCGCTTCAGCCGATGAGGCGCCGTCGGCGCGGCGTCCGATGATGTCGCCGACCTTCTTGCCCCGCTTGTTCGCGATCTGCCGCGGCGAGCTCTGGCCTTTTAAGGCGTCAAAGGTCGCACGCACCATGTTGTAGGGGTTGGACGAGCCCGTCGACTTGCCGACCACGTCATGGACGCCGAGCGTCTCGAGCACCGCGCGCATCGGGCCGCCGGCGATCACGCCGGTGCCGGGAGGCGCGGCGCGCAGCACGACCTTGCCCGCGCCGTGCCGGCCCTGGCCGTCGTGGTGCAAGGTGCGGCTCTCACGGAGCGGCACTCGGATCATGGTCTTCTTGGCTTCTTCAGTCGCCTTGCGGATGGCTTCGGGAACCTCGCGCGCCTTGCCATGGCCAAAGCCGACCCGGCCCTTGCCGTCGCCGACGACCATCAGGGCCGCGAAGGAGAAACGCCGTCCGCCCTTCACCGTGGCGGCGACGCGATTGATGTGCACCAGCTTCTCGACGATGTCGCTGTCGGCGCGCTCTTCGGTCGGCGCGCCGCGATCACGCCGGTCGCGCCGACCGCCGCCTTCACCTGCGCCTTGTTGAGGTCCACGAGCCATGAGGGGATCCTTAGAAGTTCAGGCCGGCTTCGCGCGCGGCCTCCGCCAGGGCCTTGACCCGGCCGTGATAGATAAAGCCGCCGCGGTCGAACACGACGTCCTTCACGCCCTTCTCCAGGGCGCGCTCGGCCACCAACTTGCCCACAGCCGCCGCCGCGTCCTTGTCAGAGCCCTTCTCAGGGCCCGCTTTTTCGAGCGAGGAGGCCGCGACGACGGTCACGCCGCGATCGTCATCGATGATCTGAGCCGAAATATTCTTGTTGGAACGGTGCACCGAAAGACGCAGGCGGCCGTTTCCGACCTTCTTCAGTCGGGTGCGATTGCGCTCGGCGCGGCGCTGATGGATATCGCGAGGAGACAGGGCCATGGCTTACTTCTTCTTGCCTTCCTTGCGCCGGACCTTTTCGCCGGCGTAGCGCACGCCCTTGCCCTTGTAGGGCTCGGGCGGACGGATGCGACGGATCTGAGCCGCGACCTCGCCCACCGCCTGCTTGTCGATCCCGGCGACGCGGATTTCGGTTTGTTTCGGAACGGCGAAGGCGATGCCGGCCGGCGGCGGCATATCGATATCGTGGCTGAAACCGAGCTGCAAAGACAGGGTCTGGCCCTTCATCGCGGCGCGATAACCGACGCCCACGAGCTCGAGGGTCTCCTCGTAGCCCTTGGTGACGCCCTCGACCATGTTGGCCACCAGCGTGCGCGACAAGCCCCACATGGACCGTGCCCGCTGGGTGTCGACGCGCGGCTTGAACGAAATCGCGCCATCGGCGTGAGCGACCTCGATTTCTTCCGGCACAGTGAAGGATAACTGGCCCTTGGGCCCCTTCACCTCAAGCGTCTGGCCGTCGAGCGTCAGGGCGACGCCCGACGGGACAGCCACATCCTTCTTTCCAATACGAGACATCTTAGTAGACCCGGCAGAGGACTTCGCCGCCGACATTATTGTCGCGCGCGGCGGCGTCGCTCATCACGCCCTTCGGCGTTGAGAGAATGGAAATCCCGAGGCCGTTCTTCACGGGCTTCAGGTCCTTGATCGACGAATAGACCCGGCGCCCCGGCGTCGAGATACGCCGGATTTCAGCGATCACCGGCTCGCCATCGAAGTACTTGAGCTCGATCTCGAATTCCGGGTGCTTGCCGGGCTCTTCCACGAGCGCATAGCCGCGGATGTAGCCCTCGTCCTGAAGCACATCCAGCACGCGGCCGCGGAGCTTGGACGCCGGCGTCGACACCTTAGAGCGCTTGCGCTGAGCGGCGTTCTTGATGCGCGCGATCATGTCGCTGAGAGGATCGTTGAAAGACATGGTTTCCCCTCCCCTACCAGCTCGACTTCACAAGACCAGGAACCTGGCCGAAATTACCCATCTCGCGGAGCGCGATCCGGCTCATCTTAAGCTTGCGATAAAAGCCGCGCGGACGCCCGGTAACGTCGCACCGGTTGCGGTAGCGCACAGGCGAGGAGTTACGCGGCAACTCCGCCAGCTTGAGGCGCGCGTCGAAACGCTCCTCGAGGGACTTGGAATCGTCATTCGCGATGGCCTTAAGGGCTTCGCGCTTGCCCGAGTACTGCTTGATCAGCCGCTTGACCCGGTTGTTGCGATTGACGGCGCTTTTCTTAGCCATGGGTTCTTTCCTTCCCGTCAGTTCGCGGTGAACGGGAATTGAAACTCGCGCAGGAGCGCACGGGCTTCGTCGTCGGTCTTGGCGGTGGTGCACACGATGATGTCCATGCCCCACATCTGTTCAATCTGGTCGTAGTTGATCTCAGGGAACACGATATGCTCCTTCAGACCCATCGCGTAGTTGCCCCGGCCATCAAACGAGGTCGGCTTAAGGCCGCGGAAGTCGCGCACGCGCGGAAGGGCGATGGTGATCAGACGATCCAGAAACTCATACATCCGGTCCTTGCGCAGAGTGACCTTGGCGCCGATCACCATGTTCTCGCGCAGCTTGAACCCCGCGATGGATTGGCGGGCTCGGGTCGGCGCGGGCTTTTGGCCCGCGATCATCGAGAGGTCTTTGATAGCCGCGTTGACCTTCTTGGAGTCAGCCGTCGCTTCGCCCACCCCCATGTTCAGGACGATCTTGTCCAGCTTGGGGATCTGCATCTCGTTGGTGTAACCGAACTTCTCCTTCATCACGGCGCGGATGCGCTCGCGATAAATCGTCTTCATCCGGGGCTCGTAGGCCTCGCCTTGGGTTTGAACATCAACCATTGATCACCTCGCCGGTGGTCTTGGCGATCCGAACCTTCTTGTCGCCATCGATCCGGAAACCGACTCGCGTCGGCTTGCCCTTGCTGTCCACGATGGCCACGTTCGAGACGTGCACCGGAGCTTCCTTGTTCTTGATGCCGCCATTGGGGTCGGTCTGGCTGGCGCGGGTGTGGCGCTGGACCATGTTGAGCCCCTGAACCAGGACGCGGCTGTCCTGCGGCGACACCTTCAAGACAACGCCCTGACGGCCCTTGTCCTTGCCGGTCAAAAGAACGACGCGGTCGCCCTTCTTGATCTTGGCGGCCATTACAGCACCTCCGGGGCGAGCGAGATGATCTTCATGTGGTTCTTGGCGCGCAGTTCGCGCGGAACCGGTCCGAAGATCCGCGTGCCGATGGGCTCGTTCGACTTGTTGACGATCACCGCCGCCGATCGGTCGAAGCGGATGACCGAGCCGTCCTTGCGCTGAATGTCCTTGGCGGTGCGCACGACCACCGCGCGCAAGACGTCGCCCTTTTTGACGCGCCCGCGCGGGATCGCTTCCTTGACGGAGACCACAATGGTGTCTCCGACCGAGGCGTAGCGACGCTTGGCGCCGCCGAGCACCTTGATGCACATGACCCGGCGCGCGCCCGAATTATCGGCGACGTCCAGGTTAGTCTGCATCTGGATCATGGTTCAGACCTTCCAAAAACTACGCCAAAGACTTGGGAAGAACTTCCCATGTCTTCAGCTTTGACTTCGGTGCGCACTCGACAATCCGAGCAACTTCACCTTCTTTGTAATGATTACCCTCATCGTGCGCGTGATACTTCTTGGAGCGACGCACGGTCTTCTTCATCACCGGGTGCAGGAATGTCCGCTCGACCTTCACCACCACGGTCTTGTCGCCCTTGTCGGAGACGACGACGCCCTCGAGAATTCGCTTCGGCATTGGCTTACCCTTGCGCTTTCTTCTGGCGCATCACGGTCTTGATGCGGGCGATGTCCTTGCGGATCTCACCCACGCGGTGGCTCTTCTCCATCTGGCCGGTGGCCGCCTGGAAGCGCAGGTTGAACTGCTCCTTCTTCAGGTTGGCCAGGCCATCGGCGAGTTGGTCGGGGGTGAACCCGCGAACGTCTTCGATCTTCATCACGCGGCCTCCACATGGGCGGCGACGCCTGCGTCGAGACGGGTCACCACACGGGTCTTGATCGGCAGCTTGGCGGCGCCAAGCCGCATGGCTTCGCGGGCCACATCCTCAGGCACGCCATCGATCTCGAACATGATCCGGCCCGGCGCGACGCGCGCGGCCCAATACTCGACCGCGCCCTTGCCCTTGCCCATGCGCACTTCAGCCGGCTTGTCCGATACGGGAAGGTCCGGGAAAATACGGATCCAAACCCGGCCCTGGCGTTTCATCTGACGGGTGATGGCGCGGCGGGCGGCCTCGATCTGACGGGCGGTGACGCGCTCGGGCTCAAGGGCCTTCAGACCGTAGGAGCCGAAGTTCAGCGAAGAGCCGCCCTTCGTCGCGCCGTGGATGCGACCCTTGAACTGCTTGCGGTACTTGGTCTTTTTTGGTTGCAGCATGACGATCTACCTTACGCGCGGTCGCGACGGTCGCGGCCGCCCCGATCGCCGCGGTCGCGGCGGTCGTCGTTGGAGCCCGGGCCTGCAGCTTCCGCCGCCCAGCGCTTGTCTTGCGCCATCGGGTCGTGCTCGAGCACCTCGCCCTTGAACACCCAGGTCTTCACCCCGATGATGCCGTAGGTGGTCTTGGCCTGGGCGAAGCCATAGTCGATGTCGGCGCGCAGGGTATGAAGCGGCACGCGGCCCTCGCGGTACCATTCCATCCGCGCGATCTCAGCGCCGCCAAGGCGGCCGGACACGTTGATCCGAACGCCCTTGGCGCCCAGACGCATGGCGGACTGCATCGCGCGCTTCATAGCTCTACGGAAGGCGATCCGGCGCTCGAGCTGCTGGGCGATCGACTCAGAAATCAGCTGGGCGTCAGTCTCGGGCTTGCGAACTTCGACGATATTCAGATGAACCTCGCCCTCGGTCATCGCCGAGAGATCCTTGCGGAGCTTCTCGATATCGGCGCCCTTTTTGCCGATGATAACCCCCGGACGCGCCGCATAGATGGTGACGCGGCACTTCTTGTGGGGGCGCTCGATGATGATGCGCGAGACGCCTGCGGCGTTCAGACGGTCCTTCAAGAAGCGCCGGACGCGGATGTCTTCATGCAAGAGCTTGCTATACTGGTCGCCCTTCGCGAACCAGCGGCTGTCCCAGGTCCGGTTGACGCCGAGGCGCAGACCGATCGGATTGACTTTCTGTCCCATTAAACGGCGTCCCCAGAAAGTTCACGGACCACGATTGTGATCTCCGAAAAGGGCTTTTCGATGCGCGAGGCCCGTCCGCGGGCGCGGGCGGAGAAGCGCTTCATCACGAGATTCTTCCCGACATAGGCTTCGGCGACGATCAGGCTGTCGATGTCGAGGTTGTGGTTGTTTTCAGCGTTGGAGACCGCCGAATAAAGGGCGTTGCGCACATCCTTTGCGATGCGCTTGCGGCTAAACTCGAGCTCATTCAAGGCGCGCTGCACCGGCAGGCCGCGGATCGACTGGGCTACGAGGTTGAGCTTGCGCGGCGAGGTGCGCAGGTTCACAGCCTTGGCCATGGCCTCGAGCGTCTTGACGCGACGGTCGTTCTTGGACTGTCCCATACCCCTACTTCCTTTTCGCCTTCTTGTCGGCCGCGTGGCCGTAGAAGGTCCGGGTGGGGGCGAACTCGCCGAGCTTGTGGCCCACCATGTCTTCGGAGACGAGCACAGGAACGTGCTTTTGACCGTTGTGAACGCCAAAGGTCAGGCCGACGAACTGCGGCATGATGGTTGAGCGGCGCGACCAGGTCTTGATCACATCCTTGCGGCCGCCGGCGTGCGCCACGTCGGCCTTCTTGAGCAGGTAGCCGTCGACGAACGGGCCTTTCCAAACTGAGCGGGTCATGACTTAGCGGCCCTTGTTCGCTTTGTGACGCGTGCGGATAATGAACTTATCCGTCGCCTTGTTGACACGGGTCTTGCGGCCCTTGGTCGGCTTGCCCCATGGGGTGACCGGGTGGCGGCCGCCCGAGGTCTTGCCTTCACCACCGCCGTGCGGGTGGTCGACGGGGTTCATGGCCACGCCGCGCACATGCGGGCGAAAGCCCATATGGCGGACGCGTCCAGCCTTCCCAAGGGTTTCGTTCATGTGGTCGGCGTTGGACACCGCACCCACAGTCGCCATGCAGCTGTCGAGCACCATGCGAAGCTCGCCCGACCCGAGCCGGATCTGGGCGTAACCGGCGTCGCGGCCCACCAATTGGGCGTAGGTCCCGGCTGAGCGCGCCATCTGGCCGCCCTTCTCGGGCTTCAGCTCCACATTGTGAATGATGGTCCCGACCGGCATGGCCCGAAGGGGCATCGCATTGCCGGGCTTCACGTCGACCTTTTCACCAGCCACGACCTCGTCGCCGGCGCGCAGGCGCTGGGGAGCGAGAATATAGCTGAGCTCGCCGTCTTCATACTTGATGAGGGCGATGAATGCTGTGCGGTTCGGGTCGTACTCCAGGCGCTCGACGGTGGCGGGCATGCCCCACTTTCGGCGCTTGAAGTCGATCTGGCGGTAAAGCTTCTTGGCTCCGCCGCCGCGAAAGCGCACGGTGACGCGCCCGTTGTTCGAACGGCCGCCCTTTCCGGTCAGTCCTTCGACCAGCGTCTTTTCAGGACGTCCCTTGTGGAGCTCTGACTTATCGACCAGCACCAGGCCGCGGCGGCCGGGCGATGTCGGATTGAAGTGCTTCAAGGCCATGCGTTAGAGCCCCGTCGTGATGTCGATGGACTGGCCTTCGGCCAGGGTGACGATGGCTTTCTTCATGTCGTTGCGCTTACCGAGGATGCCCCGAAAGCGCTTGACCTTTCCCTGCACCAGAATGGTGTTGACCTTGGTCACCTGAACCTTGAACAGGGCTTCGACCGCATCGGCGATCTCATCCTTGGTGGCGTCCATGGCGACCTTGAAGACCACCTTGTTCTGTTCGGACAGCACCGTGGCTTTTTCGGTGATCACCGGGGCCAAGATGGTGTCGTAATGCTTAGGCGTGGGGCCGGCCATTACGCGGCTTCCTTCTTATCGACGACGCCGAGGCGCAGGTTGATCGCTTCGACCGCGTCACGGGTCAGGACCAGCGTGTCCCGGCGCAGGACGTCATAGACGTTCAGGCCAGCGTTCGGCAGCACGTCGACGAACGGGATGTTGCGGGCGGCCAAGCCGAAGTTCTTGTCCACTTCGGACCCCGCGATCACGAGGGCGTTCTTCAGACCGATTTTCTCGAACTGAGCCTTGAGGGCGGCGGTCTTAGGATCTTTCGCCGTCGCGGTCTCGAGCACGACCAGGGACCCGGCCTTGGCCTTGGACGACAGGGCGTGCTTCAGGGCCAGAGCCCTGACCTTTTTCGGCAAATCAAATTCGTGACTGCGCACCACCGGCCCGAACACCTTGGCGCCGCCGACGAACTGAGCCGCCTTGCGGCTGCCGTGGCGGGCGCCGCCGGTGCCCTTCTGCTTGTACATTTTCTTCCCGGTGCGAGCGACCTCATTGCGGGTTTTGATCTTGTGCGAGCCGGCGCGGCGCTTGGCCAGTTGCCAGACCACGCAGCGCTGCAGAATGTCGGCGCGGATCTCTTCGATGCCAAAGATGGCGTCGTCAAGGTCGATGGAGCCGCCGGCCTTGCCGTCGAGCTGGATGACATCGAGCTTCATTATTCGGCCCCTTCGTTCGCGGCGTCGGAAGCGGGCGCGTCTTCAGCGGGGGTCTCGGCGGGAGCGGCGGTCTGCTCGCCGGTCTTTTTGAAGCCGCCGGGCTTGGGCGCGCCCTCCGGGATCGCCTTCTTGGTGGCGTCAGACACCTTCACATAGGAGCCTTCCGCTCCAGGCACCGCGCCCTTGATCATGATCAGGCCGCGCTCGGCGTCGATGCGGAAAACGGTGAGGTTCTGGGTGGTCACGGTCTCGACACCGAGATGGCCGCCCATTTTCTTGTTCTTGAAGGTCTTGCCAGGATCCTGGCGGTTGCCGGTCGATCCCAAGGAACGGTGAGAGAGCGAGACGCCATGGGTGGCCCTGAGGCCGCCGAAGTTCCAGCGCTTCATGCCGCCCGCGAAGCCCTTGCCGATGGTGGAGCCCTGGATGTCGACCTTCTGACCTTCGACGAAGTGATCGGCGGTGATTTCCGCACCCACCTCGATCAGCATGTCCTCGCCCGATACGCGGAACTCGCGGACTTCACGCTTGGGCTCGACCAGAGCCTTGCCGAACTGGCCGCGCTGGGCCTGATTGGTGTTCTTCGCCTTTTTGGCGCCCGCGCCGAGCTGGACGGCCAGATAGCCGTCCTTTTCCTTGGTGCGCTGGCCGGTGACCTGACAGCCGTCAAGCGACAGCACGGTGACGGGCACGTGGGCGCCAGCTTCGTCGAAGAAGCGGGTCATCCCGAGTTTCTTGGCGATTACGCCGGTTCGCATCTTGCCGGCTCCTAAAGCTTGATCTCGACGTCGACACCGGCCGAGAGCTCAAGCTTCATCAGCGCGTCGACGGTCTGGGGCGTCGGGTCCACGATGTCGAGAACGCGCTTATGGGTGCGCATTTCGAACTGCTCGCGAGACTTCTTGTCGATATGGGGGGAACGGTTGACCGTGAACTTTTCGATCATGGTCGGCAGCGGAATGGGACCACGGACCGTCGCGCCGGTGCGCTTGGCGGTCTGAACGATCTCGCGGGTGGAGTGATCCAACACCCTGTGATCGAAGGCCCGAAGCCGGATGCGGATGTTCTGACGATCCATCGCGTTGACGTCCCTCGCGGCTTGCACCGCCCTTAACCGTTCAAAGACCGAAAGCCCTGCCCGAAGGCTGGACCCCTGCGTCCCGAACCACACTCGACCCCTGCCGGGGACCGCCGTGAAACGGGTCTCGCAAAACGACAAAAGGCCAAGCGACCGGAGTCGCGAGGCCTTCTAAGGACCGCGCCTCCCCGAGATCGGGAAAACGCTATGTCAGGCGCTTTGCGCGAACCGCGTCTGCCCCGAGGGGCACGGCCGATTCAGCAGAGGCGCGGTGGATACTCTTAGAGCCTTGGGGCGTCAACCCCTTGCAGCACCCCTGTGTCGGGAGCACCACAAGTGTCCGGTGCATGTAGCCCATCATCTGTCCGCCATCCGTGAGGCTCTGGAGGTGGCGGGGATGCTTCGGGTCTGCGGCGCGTTTGCGCCTTCTTGATTCGCGTTCGCCGTTTGCCGACGCAAACGCCAGGTTCATCCTGGTGCGCGAGACCACCAGGCCGCGATTAGGGGCAAGGCCGGACGCCGGCGCGCGTGGGCTCCGGTTAGCGGCCGATGTTGATGTCGCCGGAGCCAGCCACATGTTTGGTGATTGAGCCCGTGGCTCTGGCGATGTCGACATCGCCAGAGCCGGCGATATTGGCGTGAACCGAGCCTGCCGTGCCATGGAATCGCAAGTTTCCTGAGCCGGCTATGCTGACCCCGATATCCGGCGGGGCGCCGCCATCGATGGTCACATCGCCCGATCCGGCGATCTGGGTGTCGATAGGCCCACTCACGCGCGCCACATGGATGTCGCCCGAGCCCGACGTATGCGTCACGAGCCGACCTGAGACCGCGCCAAGCACAACGTCGGCGGAACCGGAGATATCAATACGGGCTTCGCCGGCATCCGCGCCGCGGACGTCGCCTGACCCCGAAAGGGCCAGGTGAAGCGGCCCTCGAACGGCGCCGACGCGCCAGTCCCCGCAACCTGCATTCCCAAGATCGAGGCTGCGGGCGCCGTTCACCTCGCCAAACACCGCCGAGCCGGCGTGAAGGCGAGCATCGAGAGGCGCGTGAATGGTGATGAGCGGCAGATCAGCGACGGCGACATCGCCGCGCCCAGGGATCGTGACGCGTTCATGACCGGTAGAGCCGTGACAGTTGAGGCCGAAACCGCCCCAGAAGAAGCCGTAGCGACCCCCGTACCCGCCGTCGATCACGGTCACACCGCCGTCCTTGCGGATTTCAACCGGCTTTAGACCCGCACGCCCCTGGTTGATGGAGATGGTGTAGTCGCTGCGCGGCTCGGCGATCACAACAACCCGGGCTGCAGCGTGCTCGATGTTCACGCCGGGATCCGCCAACGCGGGCGACGCAACGAGCGCGGCGAGCGCGCTCACGGCCAGTCTGGTTTTAACGGCGATCATGTCGGCCCCTTTGGTCGCAAACCCTGATCGGGCGAGGCTAACGGACCGGAGCCGACGACACAGCTTAATTCGAGGTCATGTCGTTACGGTTAGGTAAGCTTCGCCGGACCCGGCGCGGCAATGATCAGTTTGGGCCGCCGCTGGATGCGACTTTCACATAGGCGATCACATCACGCCGGTCGTTCGGGTCAGGCATGCCCGGGAAGGACATCTTGGTCCTCGGCGCCACAGCGCGGGGGTCGGTGATCCATGTGTCGAGACCGGCCGCATTCCAGGTCAGCCCGGAAGCCTTAAGGGCGTCCGAATAGGCGAAGTCGGACCGGTTGGTTGCAGCCGGTTTTCCAAATACGCCATAAAGGTTCGGGCCGGTCATGTTGGGTCCATCCTTCACGATGGTATGGCATTGGCGGCAGAGTTCGAACTTGTTTCGTCCATTGTTGAGATCGGCGTTGGCGTAGGCGGGCGGCAGCTCAGCCAAGAGCGCTTTGACCTTAGGATCGTTCTTGTCGAGAGTCGCCCCCCCGCCGCAACCGACCAGGGCCGGGGCCAGCGCCAGAACGGCGAGCGAAAGCCTCGTCGGAAAAAAGCCGGTGGTCAACGCGCGCATGGGATCCTCCTCGCCGCTTCCTAAGCCGCAGGCGAAAGCTCGACAATGGCCGCGATCGCATCGCCGCATTCGATAAGTTCGGCGAGGGCGACCGGCCGGCCGGCCTCGATGAGCGCCACACCCCCGTCCCTCTCCTCGGCGCGGATCTGGTCCGGCATGACCGATAGGCCGCGTCCGCCGGCCTTGAGATAAGCCTCGCGAGCGGTCCAGAACCGCAGAAATAGGCGCATGGGGTCAGGCCCCGCCAGAATGGCGTTCTGTTCTTCAGGCTGCAACAGGCCGAGGGGCGGATCGAGGTCCGGAGCATAGGCCTCCACATCGACCCCGACCGGACGGGAGGACATAGCGAGGGCGGTCCAACCGCCGCGCCCGGCGACGCTTGTATAAAGGCGCTCGGGACCTGTGATCGTAACGCGCCCCTCGGCCCCCCGTTCGAAGCGGACCGCGTCTGGGTGCCGGTCAAGGACGTCAGCCGCCATAGCCCGGAGGAGCCGGCGCCGCATCAGCCTATCCCACCCTCCGTCGGCGCCCTTTGGGGCGGCGTCGATCCGGTCCTCGCACGTGGCGCACGCCGGCTGTCCCTCCCCTTCGCGAACCAGGCGAAACTCTGTTCTCCAGTTCATGACGTCATAAAGACCGAGCGGGCTGGGCAGGAGAGCCTTCCCAGGCTGTGCCCGCCGGCAGGGTCTCGCCCTTCATCAGGACGGAGAGATCGCCGAGCTGGGCGTCGTCTTCGATCACCGAATCGTAAAGCGTGATGGCGAGCGACCCTACTGTGGTGCGCTTGCCAATCTCGACGCCCGAGACCTTCATCACCCGGTCCTCGAACAGATGAGTCTGGATGCCGGCGTTGTCATTCAGCGCCGCGTCGTCGCCGATCGACACCAGGTCGTATTCTGTGATGTCTGTGGTGTCGGTGAACACACGCTTGCCGATCCTGCAGCCCAAGAGCCGAAGATAGATGTTGAGATAGGGCGTGCCGCGCAGAGCGTCGAGCAGAAGCGGTACGGCGAGGTTCTCGTAGGTCGAGGTGACAAGCTCAGTACGCCAGACAAAGAGGCTCCAGAGCGGCGCGTTGGTCGGTGTGTAACGCCCCACCACAAGCCACTTCAGCACAAGCACGAAGAGCCCCGCCCCCAAGGCGAACCCGAGGTAGAGAAAGGGAAAGGCCAAGGCGATCTTCAACGCGCCATTGGACTGATCCGAGAGATCGCCGACCACGGTCAACACGCCGGAGAACAGGGCGATGAACACCGTCAGGGACAAGGTGATGCGCACAAACTCAATAGCAAGACGGGTGGCGATCAGCCGCCCGGACGGGCTGAATCGCGCGCCTTCGTCGAACACCGCCACAACCTGCCTGTGCGGCAGGCGGATGGCGGGCGAGCCGAACCAGGTGGATCCGGCCTCAAGCGCCCTTGAGCTATCCTCAGGCGGCTTGGACAAGACCCCGATCAGGACCTCATCGCCGATATCCGCGCCGGTCGGCAGAAGGCCTGAATTGCCGATGAAGCTGCGTCGGCCGATGCGGGTTTTCTCAAGACGGATCGCGCCGGGTTCGGCGCGCGCCGCGCCGAACACGACCCCGTCGGCAATGAAGCTCTCGGGTCCGATGTCGATGAGGTCAGGGACCACAGAGGTCGCCGTCGACACCTCGGCCCTGGCGCCGATCTTAGCGCCGAGCGCCTGGTACCAGGGCCGCACGTAGAGGGTGGCGTAGAGCGGGTGCAACAGGTCGAGAGCAAGCTCGCCAAGTTGGCGAACGAACCAGTAGCGGACGTAAAACCCGCTCCAGATCGAATAAACGCCCGGCCTGACGCGGCCGAGCAGAAGCCACTTTACCGTGATCA
>Ga0116229_10001789_pt1 | contig 34275 bp, 31 predicted proteins | sample S1TSphgellanicum_3_FD_87313 | JGI IMG/M metagenome (GOLD analysis project Ga0116229, IMG submission 87313) | Host-associated microbial communities from peat moss isolated from Minnesota, USA - S1T2_Fc - Sphagnum magellanicum MG | ecosystem: Host-associated > Plants > Peat moss > Unclassified...
ACCAGAACGATTTCGGCGTCATCCAACGCCTTAACGTGCAGCACGTTCTCATTCGCGATGGCGGCGCCGTCCCGCGCGTGCAACGTGACGCCGTTCACCTCGATCGATCCCCGGGCCGGAACCATGTAGCCTCGGCGCGCCACGCCAAGATTGTAATCAGCCGCTTCGCCTGCTTTCAGCGTGGCGCCTGCCACGCGGGCATCAGTCCGGATCGGCAACGCGCCAACATCCTCCTTGAAGCCGCTGGCCAAGGTCACGAACTGCCCAGCCCGCTCGCCTTTCGGAAATGGTTTGGCACCCCACGAGGGCGCTGCACCCCGTTCACGTGGCTCGATCCAAATCTGGAATATCCGCGCGGACTCGTTTTCCAGATTATATTCCGAGTGCCGCACCCCCGATCCCGCGCTCATCACCTGCACATCGCCCGCCTCTGTGCGGCCTTTGTTGCCCATGCTGTCCTGGTGGGTGATCGTACCCTCGCGGACATAGGTGATGATTTCCATGTCGGCATGCGGATGCGGCGGGAAGCCGGTGTTGGCGGCGATGGTGTCGTCGTTCCAGACGCGGATCGGGCCCCAGCCCATGCGGCTGGGTTCATAATAGCTCGCAAAAGAAAAATGATGCTTGGCGTCCAGCCAGCCATGGTTGGCACCGCCGAGGTCTTCGAAAGGTCTGCGCTCGATCATCACGTGGTCTCCGCGGCACCGCCGCCTGCCGGCGTTGCCTTCGATGGCCAAGATGGTGACATGGCAGGGAGAATGATATAGCAATGATGGAAATGGATCGATGCCAGGAACGACATGACAAAGCTGCCCGACCTCGAGGGCTGGGCGGTGTTCGCCAAGGTGGCCGAAACCGGCTCCTTTGCCCGCGCCGCCGAGGATCTGGGCCTGGGCAAGCCCACGGTGTCCAAGTGGCGGCGGAGGCCGCGTTCGATTGCCATACGGAATTGCAGGAAAATATCGCGCGCTACCGGCGATCGCGGGACTTCCTGATCACGGCGTTGCCGGAGGCGGGGTTTTCGCGATTGTCGCCGGCGGAGGGCGCCTTTTATCTGTTTGCCGATGTTGCCGACAGGACCAACGACACTGTGGCATTTTGCCAGCGAATGCTGGCGGTGGCAAGCGTTGCGGCAACGCCAGGGGTGGATTTCGATGCGGCGCGGGGGCGGCAATTTGTCCGATTTTCGTATTGCGGACCGGAAGCGGATCTGCGCGAGGCGGCGGGGCGGCTGGCGGGGTTTAAGTAAGGAGGCAGGTCTTTTTTTAAGAAAGAATGTTGAGCCAATTGGCGCTCAAGACGACAAGTAAATTCTTTCCTCCACCAACCGATTCACGCTCCGATACCGTAAACGTCCGGCGGCAAAACAGGGTTGACAAGGTGGCCCGCCTGGACAACTCTTGACCCCAAGCAGTTGGCGTGCATCGGCGTAGCAACGTTCGCCGGGAGGATATTCCAATGCAGGCAATCTTTTCAACACGGGGCTCCGTCTGTTTGGCGCTCGGCCTGGCGTGGATGGCTTTGGCCACGGCGGCCGAGGCCGCGCCGAAGGACAAAATCCTGTATGCCTTCCCGATGTGGCCGTCACAGATTGGAACATACGGCGGACCATTGGCCGCCGACCAGGCCGGCAACCTCTACGGCACCAGCGCCTCCGCTGGCGCCAATACATGCCCCGACGGCCCCTGCGGCGCCGTGGTGGAATACACCCCTCCCGCGGGCGGCAGCGGCGCCTGGCAATCCCATGTGCTGTATTCGTTTACCGGCGGGGCGGATGGCGCCTACCCGACCGGGCGCGTTCTGATCGATCCAACCGGCGCCCTGATCGGCGTTGCGTACTCTGGCGGTGTCGAGAACCAACAGGACCCTTATGGCCTGGGAACTGTCTGGCGCCTGTCTCCATCGGTCAATGGAACCCGGACTTTTTCGGTCCTCTACGCCTTTCAACTCACCGACCCGATCTCCACACCGTTCGATGGCGTCGTGGAAGACCCCTCAGGCAACCTGTACGGTGTCGCGGAAGCGTTGTCACAGGCGGGCGGTACCGGCGCGGTCTACACCTTGCAGCCGAATAATGGTTCTTACGCCATGTCGCTCCTGCATGCGTTCGTCAATTACAGCGATGGCACGGCACCGACCAACCTGGCAATATCCGGTACCACGCTCTACGGCATAACCGAGGCCGGCGGCGGCAATTTCCAATGTGAAAATAATAGCGATCCGGGATGCGGCACGGTTTTCTCGCTCAGCACATCCGGGATTTTCAACGTCATCTACACGTTTACCGGCGCCAACGATGGTGGCGACCCGGTGGGCGACCCGGTGGTCGATGCCCACCAGAACGTTTACGTGCAAACGGCATGGGGCGGCGCCAATACCTATTTCGGCACAATCGACCAGGTGACGCCACCGGCGGATGGCAACGGCTGGGGCCTGAACGTGCTCTATGCCTACGATGGATTTGAAGGCGGCACGGTGGGGCTCAGCGCCGGCATGACGCTCGGCGCCGGCGGCGTTCTATACGGCACAACCTACATGGGTGACGGCGACAACCCCGAGAACCCGCGCAACGGCGATATCTGGAGCCTCACCCCGCCGGCGCGGCATCAGAGCGCCTGGTCCTGGAAATCGCTCTATCTGTTTGAGGGCGATTGCGGCGGCGATTGCGGCGTACGGTCCCCCAGCCATAGTTCAATCGATGGCGACCTTCCTGCCGTCGCGCCCACATTCGGTCTCAATGGCGCCTTGTATGGCACCACGAATTATGGTGGCAAGAACGGCAATGGCATCGTTTGGAGCCTGAAGGTCAAGTAGGCGCGGCCCTGGCCGGTGCGATTGTGAACCGACATATTGCAACGACGAGCAAAAAGTTCAGGAGGTCGTTTTATTTCAAAAAAAGAACTGCTTCATGCAATCAGGCAGCTGCTTGTCAGAGGCCGTGATGCACGAGGAAGATGCCCCAATTCGCAACGCTTTCGCCAGGATGGTCAAACCCGAAATCGCCGTGCATTAGGCTGCGCGACGCCGCGCCGGCGTTGGGATCCGTAATGTCGGTGCCGCCGTGGCCATCGCTGCCGATAGCGAAATCCGCCTGGCTCAAGGTGCCGGTGAAGGCGAAATCGCCCACCACCGCATGGTTCGCGCCGTAAAGCGTCAAGGTTCCCGCGGTAAAGGTGAAGCTGGAGGCTTGCACGCCCTGCAGGTCGATCGTGTCGGGCGAGCCCCAGCCGCCGATGGCGCCGGAGATCGTCGCGCCCTGCGCCTCAACCACCGTGCCGCCGCCGGATGCCATGTTCCAGCAGTATGCGGGCAACATCGGCACCGCTGAATTGCGCGCCCTGATAGGTGTTGAAATTATCCGCCGTGCCGTAATGACCGATCGCCTCGGCCAGAGCTTCAACGCAGAATTCGGCCTTCCTGCCGATCGACGGGTGCCAGGCCAGCCCGCTTCCTCCAAACCACCCTGGTTGCACCGCCACAAGGTAGCGCTTGCCAAAACGCCGCCCAGCCGCACCTGATGCGCGGGGAGAGCAACAATCATGGCCGATACCGAAGCGGTCCCGGACGATCTGACCGACTGGCGCGCCCGTGTCGCCGCGTTCGAACACGCGATCGGCCAGGCCGTCATCGGCCAGCCCCACGCCATCGGTATGTTAACCCTCGCCATCCTCGCCCGCGGCCACGTCCTGCTGGAAGGCGATGTCGGCGTCGGCAAAACCACCCTGCTGCGCTGCGTCGCCCGCGCCCTCGGCGGTCCCTACGAGCGCGTCGAAGGCACCATCGACCTGATGCCCGGCGACCTCGTCTATCACGCCTCGATCGGCGCCGAGGGTCGCCCCCGCCTCGATCCCGGCCCCGTGCTGCGCCACGGCGAGGACCTGGCCGTGTTTTTCTTCAACGAAATCAACCGCGCCCGCCCCCAGGTGCACGCCCTGCTGTTGCGCCTGATGGCCGAGCGGAGCGTTACCGCCTTCAACCGTGAAATCGCGCTGCCCTACCTGCTGGTGTTCGCCGACCGCAACCGCCTCGAGCGAGAGGAAACATTCGAGCTGCCCGCCGCGGCGCGGGATCGTTTCTTCATGGAAATCGGCATCGAAACGCCCGCCGATCCCGCCATCCGCCGCCGCCTGGTGTTCGACCCCCGCTTCCACGACGCCGATGCCCTGGTCGCGTCCGTCCCGCCCGGCCTGCTGGATTATCGCGCCCTGCCGGTGCTGGCCCGCCGAATCCAGGCCGCCATCCACACCAGCGACCGGCTCGAAACCTACGTGGTCGCCCTGTGGGACGCGCTGCGCGACCCCGCTGGCGCCGGCCTGCGTCTCGAAGGCGTCGACATGGCGCGACTGCTGCAAGGCGGCGCGAGCCCGCGTGGCCTCAGCTTCCTGGCCCGCGCGGCGCGCGTGCACGCCTGGCTCGCCGGACGGGACATCGCCGTGCCGGAAGATGTGCGCGCCGTCTTCACCGAAGTGATGGCCCACCGCATCTTCGTCGGCGCCCTCTACGAAGGCCGCGCCGAGCTGCTCGTCCGCGAGCTGTGCCGCCAGGTCTTCGCCACGGTCGCCGCGCCGTGACGGACCCGGACCTGCATCTCGCCTACGCGGTCCGCTGGCGCGCCGGTGATGCCCGCCCCGGCAAGCATCCCGCTCGCCAGGCCGGCATCGGCGGTGCCATCCACGGCGTCCGCCCCTTCTGGCAGTGGCCGGACGCCCGCCGCATCGACGTCCGCCGCTCCATCACCGACCCGTTCGAGACGCTGATGGTGCGCCAGATGGAGAACACCGGCAGCATCACCCTGGTGCTGGCCGCCGACCTTTCCGCCTCGATGGCGGCAGCACCTGGCGGTGGGCACCTGCCGGCGCTGGCCGCCGCCGCCGGCCGCTCCGCCCAGCGCGCCGGCGACGCCTTCGGCTTCATCGGCTTCGACGACACCATCCGGCCGGCGCTGAAACTGCCCCCCACCCGCGCCCGTGGCGCCGGCGCCGACATCGCCGCCCGCCTTACCGCCGCGAGCCCAGGTCACGGCGCGACCGCCATCGCCGACCTCGCCCTTCATCTGCCCTCCCGCCGCTGCCTGCTGCTGCTGGTCAGCGACTTCCTGTTGCCGCTCGACCTGCTGGCCGGCGCGCTGGCCAGCCTCGCCCGCCACGACGTGGCGCCGATTGTCACCCCCTCGGAAACCGCCCTGCCGCGCGCCGGCTTGCTGCGCCTGCGCGACGCCGAATCCGGCCGCACCCGCCTGCTGCTGCTGCGCCCGATGCTGCGCCGCGCCTGGCAGCGCGCCCGCGCCGAACGCCGCGCGGCACTGGACGCGCTGTTCGCCCGCCATTGCCGCCCAGCGTTCCACATGGCGGACGACCTGGACCTTGCCGCGCTCGGTGCCTGCCTGTGCGGCGCGTGATGGGAAGCAAGCAGCTCTTTCTTGAAAAAAACAACCAAAAAACACCTGCTCGTGTTGGTGCGTATGCGTGTTACAGCCGCGTCAGCCATACGAGAAAAGTTTTTTGTTTCTTTCTTTCAAAAAAGAAATACTTCCTTCCTTGCCTGATCCTTGTCGCCGGGTGCGCAACGCCAGCCGCCGCGCAGGTGCTAGGCGTGAAGCTGCAACCCCCGGCGCGCGATTTTGGCTATTTCATTGGCGATACGATGACCCTGGGCGTGCGTATTCGTCTCGCCCCCGGCACGGTGCTCGACACCTTCTCACTGCCGGCGCCCGGCGCGGTCGCCGCCGCCATCGATTTGCGACGAGTCACCGTCACAAGCCAGGCCGATACGCTGCTGGTGCAGGCCGACTACCAGACTTTCGTGGCTCCGGAAGAGGCCATGCAAATGCGCGTGCCGGGCTACATGCTGACGTTCCGCAACGGCGCCAAGATGTTTCAAGCAACGATTCCGCCCTGGAGCTTTTACACCTCGCCGTTCCGCCATGAGCGCGCGGCGGTGACTGATCCCGCAGTGCTGCGGCCGGACCCCGAGCTCGCACCGCTCGATACGGCGCCGTTCCGGCTTGGCGCCGCCGCGGCCCTCGCGGTGGCGCTGGCCGCGCTGCTCGTGCTGGCCCGGCTGCGCGGCTGGCGGCCGCGTTTGGCGCTGCGGCGGCCGCCTTTCGCCAAGGCGGTACGCCAGCTCCACGGTGCCGACCGCACTTCGGCAATGCTGGCGCTGCACCGCGCCTTCGACACGACCGCAGGCCGCGCCCTGCTGGCCGAGGATGTCGAGATCTTTCTACGGGACCACCCCGCATTCCAGCCATTACGTAACGACATCGAGTTGTTCTTCGGCCTGTCCCGCGCCACCTTCTTTGGCCGGCATGCGGCGGCCGACGCCGACTTGCTGACCTTGGCGCGCCGCCTGCGCCGCGCCGAGCGGCGCGCATGAGCCTGGCCTTCGACCACCCCTGGCTGTTGCTGCTCTGCCTGCTGGCGTTGCCGGCGCTGCGGGCGGGCAACGAAGCCTGGCAACCGTTCCCCTCCCTTATCGATGTCCCACGCGATGCGGCCGGGGCCTCGGTGGACGCGCTGTTGCGGCTGCTCGCCGCCGCCGCCATCATGGCAACCGTACTCGGACTGGCCGGCCTGCATCGCAGCCGGCACAGCATCGAACGCCACGGCAGCGGCGCCCACATCGTTCTGGTTCTCGATCGCAGCCTCAGCATGGACGAGGGCTTCGCTACTGTCGGCCACAAAGCGACCGAAACGAAAACCGCCGCCGCCGCCCGGCTCATCGACGCCTTCTTCGCCAGCCGGAAGCAGGACAGTTTCGGTGTCGTTGCCTTTTCCACGGCGCCGATCCAGGCCCTGCCGATCACCGACGACCGCGACGCGGTCGCCGCCACCTTGCGCGCCATGCGACAGAAGTCGTTGGCCAATACCGACATCGGCGGCGGCCTGCGCGCGGCACTCGCCATGTTCGCGCACGACGATGCGGCGGCGACCCGGGTGATCCTGCTCGTCTCCGACGGCGCCGGCTATATCCAGGAGGCGACGCAGGACGCGATACGCGCGGAGTCGTTGCGCCAACGCGTGCATCTCTATTACCTTTATCTGCGCGCGGGCGACGATCCGCCGCTGCTGGAGGAGGCCACGACGAACGCCACCCACCCGGCGGCGCTCGATGCCTTCTTCCGCAGCCTGCGCGTGCCCTATCGCGGGTTCGAGGCGGCCGACGCGCAATCGGTGCGCCGCGCCACGGAAGCGATCGGCGCGCTGGAGACGCGGCCTTTGGCTTGGCGAGAAACCGTGGGGCGGCTCGATTACGCATGGCTTTGTTACGCCATTGCCGCCGCCTGCCTGGTGCCCCTGCTGCTGGCGCGTGCAGCCGAGCGGCCGCTCAAAACCCTAGGTGCCGCGGAATGATACGCTGGCGCAAGTACGAACTTGCCTGCGCCGGCCTCGCGGCGGCTTCAATGCTGGCAGCCGCGGCGTGCGGCGCCTGCTGGTGTCGCATGGCGGACGCGAACCGCGCCATCGCAGCCCTTGCCGCCGGTTACGATGTGGCGGTAGACCATGACGCGCCGGCGCGCGCGCAGGCGGCGCGCGGCCTGTTTCTGGTACGGCAGCACAGGCTGGAGGAAGCCATGGCGGTCGCGGAACGGCTCGACGGCGATCCGGTCGGCCGCGCCGCTCTGCTGTATGCCCTGGGCAACGCGCACATGCGGCGCGGGCTCGCAATCTTCGCCGACGCGCCGATCCGCGAAGTGGCGCCGCTGATCAACCAGGCGAAGGCCGAATACCGGCTTTCGTTGCAGCTTCAGCCGCAGAACTGGGATGCCCGCTTCAATTACGACGTCGCCGCCTCCCTGGTGCGCGACCAGGACCCGCCGCCGCCCAAGAAAGGCGACGAAATGTCCCGCGAGCGCGCGCTGATCCCCGACCTGCCGGGTGTTCCGAACGGTTTGCCGTGAGCTTGCCGTGACCATGCCGCGGGACCGCGCACTCCGGCTGCGCATCGCCGCCCTGGCGCTGCTACTCGTTACTTTTACGCTGCGACCTGTTTCGCGACCGCGGCCGATCTATGACGCGGTGGTGGTGATGGACATCACCGGCAGCATGAATGTGCGCGACCAGCGGCTCGATGGCGCCGTAGCCACGCGGCTGGCGATGGAAAAGGCCGCCACCCGCGCCTTGCTCGCCGCGTTGCCCTGCGGCTCGCGCCTGGGGCTCGCCATTTTCGTCGAGACGCGGCCCATGTTGCTGTTGGAACCGATAGAAGCCTGCGACAATTTCTCCGTTTTGGACGCGGAAATAGCGGCCATCGACTGGAAGATGGGCTGGGATTCGGAAAGCCATATCGCCGCCGCACTGGCCGCCGCCATGCGCATGGCCGCGCCACTGAATGCCGACCTGATTTTCATCACCGACGGGCAGGAGGAGCCGCCGCTCGCCTGGTTCGCGCCACCGGATTTCGCCCGCCTACACGGCCTGACGCACGGGCTGGTGGTTGGCGTCGGTGGCTATGCGCTTTCGCCCATTCCGCGTTTCGACCGGCAGGGTCGGGAAATCGGCGTGTGGCGGCCGGGCGACGTGCCGGCGGAAACCGGCGGTTTATTTCGCGGGCGAGAGCATCTGTCGGCGGTGGACGAGCCGCATTTGCGCGACCTGGCGCAGCGCACCGGCCTTGCGTATCTGCATCTGAAGGATACCCAGGCACTGCTGCCGGCCATGGCAAGCGCCGTACCGCCCCGCGTGCGCGCGAGCACGCTGGATGTACGGTTCCTGCCGGCGGCGCTGGCGCTGGCGCTGCTGGCAGCGGCGGAATTGCCGGTCCTGTTGCGGCGGCGAGAGGCGCCTGTGTAAGTTTGTTTCTTAACGCGATCGTTGCACTACCGGCGCCAAATGCTCGCGTCGGGCTGGGCATGGTATGCGAGCCGGCCGGTTAGCCCCCGATGCCGCCCAGCTCATGTTGCAAATCCGTGTAGGAATAGCTCGCACGCTTGCCGTGCAATTTCCTGCGCGCTCAGCTTTCCTGGGCGAAACCAGCCACTGCTCGAATCCAGCATGGCAATGAGAAATTTCCGCATCACAGTCGGATCCATCGACGACCTGCACGCGCCGGAGCGTTGCGCGCCCACGATCAAATCGCGCCAATAATTGTCGAATGTCGAATATGCCGCGAGCACCCTGTGCCTGGTTTCGTCGGGCAGGTCGTGGAATACCTGACCAACCGCGGACGCGAAATCGTCGCCGGTCAATAAAAAATCGATATGCGCGGTGATCGCGGCGGTCAGCCTGGCGAGGCTAGGCGCATCAGGCCCCAACACCTCCACCCGCTGCATGATGTGGCGAGTGTTGCGATAGATGCCCTCGACCATAACCTCCTCGACCAGCTGATTTTTTGAGCGAAAATGATGATAAAGGCTGGGCGCGAGCATCCCCGCGCGCTCCGCGATGTCACTCAGCTTGGTGCGCGCAAGCCCGCGGGTCTTGAGCATGTAAGCCGCCGCCTCGAGAATCCGGGCGCGGCTCGTGTCGGGTCCGTTCATGCTGAAACATCCCCGATTATGGCTGGCTTGCAAAGCTTTGCCTGGAGCAACGCGTGCTTGGTTGGATGGCGCACCCGATACGATCGGCCGTTGCCCAAAATGATCGGAAGTCGTGTCCGTTCGAGGAGGAAGATAGCTGCCTGCGCTAGCCCTCAAATGGAACCTCCGGCAATCCGCACACGCCAGGGTTGAGCACTTCAAACAGGCTTCCCGCAAGCGGTTGTTCGGCATGCATCTGTGCGGTAAAGCCAACCGCGCCCGAAATGAGGAACAGCCGAGACAGTCCAGGACCGCCGAAAGCGGGGCGTAGACCTTGCTTGACCGGCAACCTGCACTCCCTGAGCAACGCCCCTTCCGGGTCGTAACGGCGCAACACCCAACTCTCAAAGAAGGCGATCCAGATACCGCCTTCCTCATCCACCGCCATGCCATCGGGGAAGCCGTGGCTTTCATCGTAGCGGAGAAAGTCGCGTCGATTGCTCAACGAACCGTCGTCGGCCAGGTCGTACGCCCAGGTCACGCGCGGCAAGGAGTCGTTGAAATACATCGTCCTGCCATCCGGGCTGAAGGCGGGCCCATTGCTGGTCACGACGTTGTCCTGCATGCAGGTCACCTCTCCGGTGGAATCGAGCCGGTACAAAGCGCCGTTCTTGCGCACGTCGAAATCACGAACCGTGGCTTCCTTGTCCTCCGCGGTTGTGCTGTCCTCCCACTGCGAATTATCGCAGGAGCCTGACCAGTATCGCCCTTTGCGGTCTGTCACGCCGTCATTCAGCCGCGAACGCGCGGGGTCGGCGCGCGGGTCGCAAAACGGCTCGTAGACACCCGCGGATGGGACCACATAGGCGAAACCGTCGGCGCACGACGCCACAAATCCGCCCTGCTTTCGCAACGCAATGGCACTGATCCATTTCGGTGGGACCCAGCTTCGTGTGGCGCCGGTTTCCAAATGATACCAGTTGACCGAAGGTGCCTCGATGTCGACCCAATAGATGCACCCATCGCGCTCATCCCAAAGCGTGCTTTCGCCCAGATGCGCTTTTGCCTGCCACAGGCAGCGCCAGCTCTCATTGCTCTCCGACATCGGCCGTCCCCTGTTGTTTAAGCTTATATCCGAACGATACTATCTCCAAACGGCTCATCTCTGGCCCGCACCGCCTCGCGCAGACCTTTCTCCGCGACGGTCCGGTTGAATTCCCCTCGGCTTGCGGCAAGATGGCCCCGCGCATCCATTTCAGCAGCGATTCGCTGCAGCGTGCGCGCGCCCATCAATTCTAACCCCAAATTCACAATGCGCTTGTTTGCGCTCAGCAGCACATCATCGATCAGGGACAGCCGGTGCGCCAGAGCGTCCACCTCGGACTCCAAGGCCGCATTTGGAACCGACTTCAGAACGAGGCCAATTCTCGCGGCATCGCTCCCCAGGATCGAATCCCCCGTCAGAAGCAGGCGTTTCGCCCATTGCGGCCCAATGTGATAAAGCCACATGTGGCTTGGCAATGACCCTTGTGACCGCGCCGGCGGAAAGCCAAATTGCGCGTCATCCGCACAGATAATCATATCGCAGAGCAACGCCAGATCGGTGCCCCCCGCCAGGCACCGCCCCTGCACCTGTGCGATCACCGGCTTGTGCATGTCGAACAATGCCATGCGCAGGCGCTGCGTACGCTCCTGGTGCCAGGCATCGTCGTCGAACTTGGCGCGGCCGCGGCGATGTCCCACCTCGTCCGGTACCGCGCGATCATAGCGCGCCAAATCGTATCCGGAACAAAAATCCTGGCCTGCTGCCTTCAGAACGACAACCCTAACGCGATTATCCTCGTCCGCCGCCCATAGGGCGTAATGCAGCTCCTCCTGAAGTTCCTCGCTCAGAGCATTGCGCTTTTCCGGTCGGTTGAGCGTAATGCGGGCGCGGCCATCGGCAATTTCATACAACAATGTCTGAAATGCCGGGGCGGACTTCTCGTGCGTCATCGAAGCTCTCCCTACGCTTTTTTTGCGAGTGACAGGTTAGGAAGGAAGTATTTCTTTTTTGAAAAAAAGAAACAAAAAACTTTTCTCTGTTGGCATACGCGGCCTTCTCGATCGCGACGTACCGCAGAGACAAACGTTTTTTTGGTTCTCTTTCTTCAAAAAAGAACTGCTTCCTTCCTGCTTACCTTCCTCTCCCGCCAAGACTCCACGGTGGCATTTATCGTGGAATGAAACCTAATCAAGGCCGGTTCGAGCCGGCCGTAAACCACCTCGCGTATTGCCCCGCTGCTAAAATTCCGCTGCACGTCCAACTGGCAGGGAAAGTCCTCGTTCATGGCTACGTTGCACAGCACCTCAAGGTTTTTCATCCAATATTGCATCGCCTTTTCTGACTTCGGCGGTTCCGGCGAAAATATGGTCGTGTAGGCACGTGTCGTATGGGCATCGATCGGCTCGATGCGCCAGGTCTCCAGATGATCACCCTGATAGGTCATCAGCGCATTCGGCATCAGTACATAGACGGCGGCGGCATGTGGAAATAATCGCCAGGAGTCACGCGGCGCGGCAAGCTGCTCCATGACTGTTCGCCGCAAGCCGATCACGCGCGGCATCGCGCCGAAGCTGTCGTAAAGCTGGTGCGGAAAAAACACCGGATCGATGGTCTTACGGTGCAAATAGCGCACGTGATAAGGCTCCAGGAACGTGTCCAGCAGGAGCTTCCAATTCATCTCCCAAGTGGAAACGCGCGTTTCGATGTGGTGCGCGCTGTCAATGCCGTAATCGGTGAATTCCTGCTCCATGCCGCATAGCAGATCATCCACCTCGAACGGCTGGTCGCTCGAAGGGTGCACGAAAATCAGGCCGTGTTTCTCCTGCACGGCGCGCGGCGCGAGGTCGCAGTCACCGCCGATATCGGCAAACGCATCATCCGATTGCGGCCTGACGAGAAGTTTGCCGGCGCTGTCATAGGTCCAGGCGTGATAGGGGCAAACAATGCGGCCCGTACCATTCCTGCCGGAACCCTTCAGCAGCGTTGCCGCCCGATGGCGACAGATGTTTACGAAAGCCGCCAGCGATCCGTCGCGCTGCCGCACAACAGCGATCGGTACACCGCCGCAATCAATCGTCATGTACGAACCTGCGCCCGCGCATTCCACCGAGAGGCCGGCAAACAAGGGGCGCCCGCGAAACAGCGCCGCGCGCTCATCCTCGAACCATGCCGGATCGATATAATGGCTCACCGGATTATGCATGCTGGCCGGAGCATAGGTCCATTTCACATACGGATCTGGATGTTTCATGCGATCAAGCAGTTCGATCTGTCGCGATCTTTGCATTTTCAGCGTCCGCGTTCGTACTATCTCGGCATCGCAAAGCCGCCGGACACGCTGATGGTCTGGCCGGTGAGTTGCCGTGCTTTATCCGACGCCAGGAATAAAGCGCTCCATGCGACATCGACGGCCTCAGACCGCCGCTTCAGCGGTGTCCTGCGTTCGATGTCGGAAATTTCCTTCGCGCCGATCCCGGTATCCACGTTCCAATAGCTTCCCTCGCCAATATCGCTCGCGGCCGGAATGACCATGCCAGGCGTAATGGCGTTCGCCCGGATGCCATAACGACCGTATTCCATGGCAATCGAGCGCGTGAAAGCCAGCACGCCGGCCTTCATGGCGCCGTAATCGGCAACACGGTAATCGCCAAACGCAGCGTCACTCGAAATGTTCACGATCGAGCCATGCCGGCGTTGCACCATGTATGGCAGCACCGCATGGGTCGCGCTGAGCGTGGCATACAGGTTGAGCCGGAACGACTCCGCCCAACGCTGCGGCCCAAGCTCGAGAAAGAATTCCTGATGACCGTTCCAGCCGACGTTGTTCACCAGAACGTCCACCGGACCAACACGGTCTTCGATATCAGCCGCCGCCGATTGCATGGCCAAAACTGCGGTGACGTCGACCTCGATTGCATGGGCCCTGCCGCCATCACATATGATTTCACTTGCGGTTCGTTCTGCCTGAGGTAGATCCCGATCAAAAATCATGACGGTGGCGCCCTCATGGCCGAACGCGCGCGACAACGCTCTTCCAATATTGGACGCACCACCAGTAACGATTACCTGCTTGCCCGAAAGCGCCAGGTCCACGATTTCTCCCTCAGGCCGCGCGGCGCTACAATGCGTAACGCAAGAGAATCAAGCGACCGAGGCCAATTCGGCAGATGGCATGGGATCGCTTAGCCTGACGTCTATCGCATGCAGACGCGGCAGAACCGTGCGAGCAAAAAGCTCGAAATTCCGTTGTCCAACCTCGTAAGGCATACCGCCAAATTGCAGATAAATCACAAACCCGCCGATGCCGAAGCGATCGATCATCGAGTGGAGTTTCGCCGTCACCTCATCGGGCGTTCCCCAAACTTGAAGGTCGGCCAGGAAGCCGTTGAATTTGTCGATGCCATTGCGCTCGATATTGCGCGCCAGGGCTCCGTAATATTCGTAACCTTCGATATTGGCAAATTCGGTGTTGCCGAATTCGTAGTGATCAGAGCTCGATCGTGCGTAGGCCTGAAGATACCTGGCGCGGATATCCTGCGCCTCCGAAGGGTCCTCGCTCACCCCGACGAATACCGAAAAGATCGGGCGGGTTGCCGGCCGCTTGTTGAGCCGCATGAAATTGATCCGGTAGCCCTCCAGGTCCTCGGCAACCTTGTCCCAAGGCTTTTGCGCAATCACCATGATCCCGACATCAAGGTTTGCCATCAAAGCAACGGACTCCGGCGAAATCGCGGAGGCATAGACCCGCCCGCGGAAACTCTTATACGGACGCGGACGGAGCTCAACGCGCGACTGCTTCAGATACCTGCCATCATATTCCATCACACCGGTCTCAAGCCCGGTGAGAACAGCTTCCGCATATTCCTGGAATCGCTGGCGGGACTCGCTCATCTTCAAACCGAAACCATCGAATTCCACTTTGCCGAGACCGCGGCCGATACCAAGGATCGCACGCCCTTCCGACAGATGATCCAGCAGAATGAACGCTTCCGCAGTGCGCACCGGATCCTGCCAAGGCAGCACGGTAACGGTGGTGCCCAGCTTGATCCGCTTGGTTTTCGCTGCGACCCAGGACAGGAATTGCGGCACATTGGGGGTCATGATGTAGCCGGTAAAATGGTGCTCAGGCGTCCAGACCGAGTCGAACCCGAACTCTTCGGCCTGCGTCGCCATCTTCAGCTCATGCTTGTAAACCTCCGCGTCCGTGTAAGTCCCATCCAGATTTTGGAACAGCAGGCCTAATCCAACTTCCACGGCACCCATCCTCCAGCACTTGCTTTGGAGTAGAGCCTAATGCAGATTAGGTGAGATAGGCAAGCGTTTCACAGAACTTGGAGAAAGAAAATGCCTCGGCGTGGAGCGGCCAGGAACTCTGTCGCGCAGGCATTAGTCGATTGAATTCATGGAGAATTACAGGGCGCCACGCGGCGGAACCAGCCCCCGCGGTATGCCCTAATGGCATGCCAGATACCCGCTAACTTGTGACTTGACCCGCACAGAACCACATTATTATAATCAAAATTAGGCGGGCTCGAAAGCAAGCCAAAGGAAACCTCCAGATGGATCCGTCGGTCGATCAACGACGCGCGGCGATCGAACGCCGCCACCTCGCCTGGCCTGAGACCACACTTGATCAGTACATACGTGATGCCGCAAATCACTTTGGCAAGCGCGACCTGGTCGTGACCGACGCGGCGACGCTTTCCTACCGCGACACTGTCGAACAGGCGGATCTGATCCAGGCGGGCTTGCAGGCACAGGGGATCGAACCCGGCGACCGCGTTGGCATCGTGCTGGCAAACTTTCCGGTCGTCGTGCCGCTGCTCTTCGCCATCTGGCGGGCCGGGGCGATCGCAGTTCCCATCAACACCCTCAACCGGCCCGACGAAATGGCCTTCGCGGTGCGCCAATCGGCCTGTCGCCTCGTCATTACGATGGGCACCTATTTCGGGCGCGATTACCTCGCCGATTTCGACGCCATCGAACCGCGCTGGCGCGCCGGCATATTCACCGCCCTGCCGGACCTGTGCGGGATCTTCGTCTATGGCGTACCGCCGGAAGATCCATACCATTTCGATCACTTGATCGCGAGCGGATCGGGGCAAGCCTTGCCCACGCAAAGTCTTGCCGCACCGCATGCGCCCGCGGTAATCATGTACACGTCGGGAACGACCGGCAGCCCGAAGGGTGTGGTGCAGACGCACGACAATCTGCTGCGTGCGGCTTACGCGGGCGCGTATCACCAGGCGTTCGAGGACGGCCGCCGTGCCATTTTCTCCCTGCCGCTCTATCATTCGTTCGGATTGGTGGTGGGCCTGCTGTCCGGCATCGTCGTCGGCGGCGCGATCATTCCGCTCACCCGGTTCAACGCGGCTGCAATGCTCGAAGCAATCGGGCGGCATCGCGCCACCTATCTCATGGGCGTGCCAACCATGACGGTTGCAATGCTGGAACAGATAAAGCTTCAGCATTACGATCTCTCATCGCTGACCGCCATTCACAGCGCCGCCGCTCCAACGCCAAGCTGGGTTTGGCGCGACATTCAAGAGGGCTTCGGATGTCGCGAGATTTTCACCAGCTATGGGCAGACCGAAACGACCGCGACGATCGTGTGCACCCAGCCCGGCGACCCGATCGAGGTGGTTTCCAGGACGCAGGGCACGATCGTCCTGGCGGGCGTCGCCGGTATTGCAGGGCAGCTCGGCCGGGTCGCCGAATTCAAAACGATCGATCCCGAAACGGGGGAGGATCTGCCATACGGCGCGGCGGGCGAACTCTGCACAAGGGGGCCGATGAACGCGCAGGGCTATTTCCGCCGGCCGGAGGAAACCGCCAAAATCATGCTGCCGGGGGGCTGGCTGCGCACCGGCGACCTGGGCCAATTCCTGCCCGATGGAAATCTGTTGCTGACCGGCCGCTCAAAGGATCTCTACAAAAGCCGTGGTGAACTCATTTCGCCTAAGGAAATCGAACTGGTCCTGACCAGTCATCCGGCAATTTCACAGGCCTTTGTCGTCGGAGTGCCAGACGACCAGCTTGGCGAATGTGGCGCTGCCTGGGTGGTGCCGTCCGGCACCGCATCGCTGACCGAGGCGGAGGTGATCGATTATCTGCGCAGCCGCGTCGCCGTTTACAAGCTGCCGCGCGATGTGTGGTTCATCGCCGCCGAAGACTTGCCGAAAACCGGCACAGGCAAGGTGCAGAAAGGCCGGCTGCCCGAATTGGCCAGGCGGCAAAGCCGCGTATTGGCGGAAGCAACGCGATGAACCGCCAGCCGGCAGGCGACGTTACGGCACCGTATGGTGTGTCGCCCATCGAGGCTATCCTTGAAGACGCATGCAACGGTCTACCGTACATCATGGTCGATGCGGATAGCCGGGAGGATGAAGGTGATATCATCATCCCTGCGCAATTCGCCACCGCGCGCCAGATCAATTTCATGGCCAAGCATGCAAGGGGCCTGATTTGTCTGGCGCTGTCCGCCGAGCGCGCCGCGCAGTTGAACCTGGCGCAAATGACAACCAACAATCAGTCCGGCCACGGCACGGCATTTACCGTCTCCATCGAGGCCCGCGAGGGTGTTACGACTGGAATATCCGCACAAGACCGCGCCCACACCATTGCGGTGGCAATTAATCCCGCCATGTCCAGCCACGACATCGTCTCCCCCGGGCATGTGTTTCCCCTGGTCGCGCGCGAGGGCGGTGTGCTGATCCGCGCCGGCCATACCGAAGCGGCGGTGGACATTTCGCGCCTGGCCGGCCTCGCCCCGGCTGGTGTCATTTGCGAAATAATGAATGACGATGGCGCCATGATGCGGTTGCCGGAATTGCTGGCGTTCGCAGCACAGCATGGCCTAAAGCTCGGCACGGTTTCCGACCTCATCGCCTATCGCCGCCGTTTCGAGCGGTTGGTCACCCGCGTGGCGGCCGCCCCATTCGGAAGCTTCTACGGCGACAATTTCACGATTTATGTGTACCGCAACAAAATTGACGGTGGCGAGCATGTCGCGCTGGTCAAGGACGCCATTACACCAGGCGTCAGCACGCTTGTGCGGGTACACCAGGAGGATTTCACCACCGATATGCTCGGGTGGGCTGCCGGCCGGCGAGACTACGTGCCGCGTGCGCTCAGGGCAATCTCGGCCCATCCGGGGCCCGGAGTGGCGGTGTTTGTGCGCGATCCCAACCCGGCATCAATTTCGCTCCGCGTCAACGGGGGGCGTAAGGAATACCACGACACGCATGCCTATCGGGATTACGGAATCGGGGCCCAGATATTACTGGATCTGGGCGTGACCGAGATGATCTTGCTGACGTCCAGCGCGCTCAAGCTGTCTTCGTTGGAGGGATTTGGACTTTCCGTTGTGGGGCGTATGGCGATACCGGAGTAAGTCAAAGGAAGCAGCTCTTTTTTGAGAAAAAGAACCAAAGAACTCTTGCCTTTTTGGGTGCGGGCTATTCTTCAAATTACGTCAATTTGATAGGGTAGCTCGTGGTATGTGCGGTCCAGGTACATCAGACTTTTGCCTGGGGCGCCCATGCGGGTTGCCTCGACCTCGCAAAATAGAACGCTATGCGTTCCGACATCTATTTCGCTCGCCAGCCGGCAGTCGAAGCTCACTGCCGCGCCGCACAACACCGGTGCGCCCGTTTGCAAAATATCCCAGCACCCAAATGCAAATTTGTGCTCCGGGTCGAGCTTGCCCGAAAACGCATCGGATATACCGCGCTGATCGCTGGCAAGCACATTGACGCAGACCGGGCTGCCTTGCACGAAACGCGGCCGCGAACGCGAGGAACGATTGATGCAAACAAGCAAAGTCGGCGGCGTGTCGGTGACGGAACACACGGCCGACGCTGTGAACCCGTCGCGCATGGTTCCATCCGCGGTCGTAATCACATTGACGGCCGCCCCAAGGCGCGCCATCGCAGATCGATAAGTTTGCTGGTCGACAGGCATTTGCATCACACCTTCGGTCCTGACCCACACCACAAAAAGCAAAAGTTTCTTGCTTCTTTTTTCCAAACGAGAACTGCTTCCTTCTGCCTTACCCCATCTCTGGCTAATACGAATGAGTCGAGCAATGCAAGAGGTAAGCTAAGCAGGCCTTGCTCCCATTGACAAGACGTGGTTCGCCCGTGTCTAATCGTCATTAGGCAAGATGCGCCGGAGAGCGATCCTGGAAGCCGGAGGGAACCGAAATGCAAAGATTGAACGGCAAGGTTGCTCTCATTACAGGTTCTTCCCGCGGCATGGGAGAATCGCATGCGCGGATCTTTGTCGAGCATGGCGCCAAGGTGATCATGACCGATGTGGATGAGGCCCGCGGAAGCGCCGTCGCCCGCGAACTCGGCGATCACGCGATTTTTTTCCGCCACGACGTCACGGACGAAGCGCAGTGGTCAAATATTGTGAAACAGGCCGAGCAGGCCTTTGGACCGGTCAATGTGCTGGTGAACAATGCCGGCATCCTTGGCCCCATTGCCAAAACGGCCGAGCTCGCCGAGGCCGACTACATGCAGGTATGTGCCGTCAACCAGCATTCCGTTTTCCTGGGCATGAAGACTGTCGTGCCCTCCATGATGCGAGCCGGTATCGGCTCGATTGTGAACATATCTTCGATCGCCGGCATGGCGGCCAACGTAGGCTTTCCAAGTGTCGCTTATGTGGGCAGCAAATTCGCTGTCCGTGGCATGACCAAAGCAGCTGCGATCGAGTATGCAGGTTACAACATTCGGGCCAATTCCATCCATCCCGGCTACATTCAAACGCCAATGATGTTCGAAGCGACCGACGAGCAGAGCCGCGAAGCCGTGCTGCCGCTGATCCCGATGGGCCGAATGGCGGATGCACGGGAAGTGTCGATGCTGGCAATGTTCCTGGCCTCCGATGAGTCCTCCTACATCACCGGCACGGAGCACCTCATCGACGCCGGCATGCTCGCCCAGTGATATGGGGCGGGCGCCATCAGGCTGCTGCAACGACGCCGATGGCCGCGGTTGCGGTGCTTTGAACGCTGGCCGCGCATGACGAAAATTGTTCCGGCGCAGATATTTTTCGAAGACGCCGAAGAAGGCATGATGTTCACCACCGGCGAACGGGTGATTACCGAGGCTGATGTTATATCTTTTGCTGAAATCTCAGAAGATTTCCATCCCATCCACCTCGACCCGGCCTACGCCGCCACAACGAACTATGGTCAACGCATCGCGCATGGTCCGATGGGCATAGCCATCGCTTTGGGTCTGTTTGGAACCATACCGCAGTTCAAGGAAACGACTGTGGTAATGACAGATGTCAGCCAATGGTCGTTTCGAAAGCCAATTTTTATCGGCACTGCGTTGCACCTGGTGGTCACTCTGGGGTCCAAGCGGATCACCAGGTCCGGCCATGGCATTGTACAACGCAGCCTGAAGCTGCAGGATCGCGACACGCTGGTTCACCAGGAAGGTCATTCGGCCGTCATCCTGGTGCGCCGCCTGTCCGACCCTGTTCCGTCGTAAGGTGATATGCGAGCCACGCGCTGTACGTAACAAACCTGCAAGCGCCCTGAGCGGCACCGTTACGCGAACGCAAGAGCTTCCGCAATTCAACCAACAATCTTGAACGAAACGCAGGGAGTTGAAACATGAAAACAGGAAGGGCTGCGGTCTTTATCGGGAATGAAACGCTGGAAACATGGGAGGTTCCGATCGAGGCGCCCGAGCCGGGTGGCGCCTTGGTCAGCGTCGTTATTGGCGGCGTCTGTGGCAGCGATGTGCACATTGTCTCGGGCGAAGCAGGGCTCATGCCGTTTCCGATTGTCCTCGGCCATGAGGGCGTCGGCCGTCTCGAAAGCCTCGGCGCGGGCGTAACAACCGATTATGCGGGCATCGCGGTCAAACCAGGCGACCTCGTCTGCTGGTCGCCCATCGCGCTGTGCCATCGCTGTCATTCGTGCACCATCCTGGAAGAAACGCCATGCGAGAATTCGCAGTTCTTTGAAAACGCCAGCAAACCGAATTGGGGTAGCTATGCAGATTACGCCTGGCTACCGCGTGGCATGGCGTTCTTCAGGCTTCCCGATCACGCGACGCCTGACGCGGTCGCGGCATTAGGCTGCGCGTTGCCCACGGTCTTGCGCGGGTTCGAGCGGTGCGGACGTATCAAACTGGGGGAAACCGTCGTCGTGCAGGGCGCGGGGCCGGTGGGACTTTCCGCGGTGCTGGTGGCGGCGCTGTGCGGCGCGCGGGAGATCGTGGTTGTGGATGCGTCCGAGCCACGCTTGGCCCGCGCCAAAACCCTGGGCGCTACACACGCGGTCCTGCTGAGCCTCAGCGCCGAGGAGAGGCGTCGCGCCGTGCGAGACTGCGTGGGAGCCCATGGCCCCGATGTGGTGGTGGAAGCCGCGGGCGCGCTGCCGGCGTTCCCCGAAGGCGTCGACCTCGCCGGCAATCATGGCCGGTATATCGTGCTTGGTTTGTGGGGCGCGATCGGCACGCAGCCTATTTCGCCACGTGACCTGACAATCAAGAACCTCACCATCGCCGGCGCGTCATTTCCAAAGCCGAAGCACTATCACGATGCCATGCACCTGGCCGTCCGCATGCAGCAACGCGTGCCGTTGGCCGAATTGGTAACACATCGATTTGCCATTTCGCAGGCCGCGGAAGCGCTCGCGGCTGTCAAGGCCGGAACCGCGATCAAGGCGGTGATCGATCCGGCTTTGTAGGAACAGGAGAAAAAGTCTTTGGTTCCTTTCTTCAGAAAAGAACTGCCTCCTTCCCACCTACTTATCCCATCTGATCGGAATATTGCTCACTGCCGCAATGGTCCCGGAATGAAATACCGGCGCTGCTTCGTCGGCAAGCCGAAAGCTGGGAATGCGCTTCAACCACTCCTGCAGCGTCACGATCACTTCCATGCGGGCAAGATGCATCCCTGCGCAACGATGCGGGCCGGCGCCGAACGTTGTATGCGCCATCCGTTCGCGCGACAGATTAACGGCCCAGGGATCCGGATTCTCACTTTCCTCGAGGCCGTGCAGGGCAGTCGGCAACAGGATCATTTCGCCCTGCTTGAGGTCTACACCCCGATATTGCATGTCCGCGGCCACCATGCGCGCTTCGGAAATGACGGGAAAGCGCCGGAACATCTCTTCAGCACTCCGCCTCAATTTGAGCGGATCCGAGCGGAGTTCCTCCACGGTCGCCGGATGCCGTGCGAGATAGAGCATCATGAAACCCAGGAAGTTGACGACGGTATCAAGCCCACCCAGCAGCAGCAAGGCAATCAAGGCAACGGCCTTGTCCTGGCTGATCGGCTCGCCATTGATGTCGCTATTGACCATCACCGTAATGAGGTCGTCACCTTCCTGGCCGGTACGCGCCGCAACAATCGGCGCCACATAGTCGAAAAAGCCTTTATTTGCATCCCCCAACGTCTTGGCCATTTCGGCCGGCGTATTGCCCGCGGGGCGTGTCATATCGTTGGCAAGGCGACTCAACGCCGGCGCGTCGGCCATCGGGAGATCGGCGAGCGCCATGAATACCTGCACTGGAAACACCTGCGCATAGTCCCGGTCAAATTCGCACCCGCCCTTGGCGGCGAAATCCTCGATCAGTTTCACTGCAACGTCTCTTACCCGTTCTTCCACCTTGCGCATTTGCGCAATGTTGAGCCCCTTATCGAGAACCTTCCGATACGGCGTGTGCTCCGGCGGGTCCATGCGCGTCGGCACCATTTCGTATTTCTCGCCGGCTTCCTTCGGCAAGAAGATAACCTCGCTGGAGAACTGCTCGGGGTTGAGATAGATCTCGTTGATCAGTTCACCCCTTGTGGCAATCCAATGACCGCCGGTAAAAGGTGTCCAGATGAGCGGTGGCGTATCGGGCTGCTGAACGCGCTTCCAGGCTTCGTGGTAGCCTTCCTCGATCCCGTCCAGTGCATACATATCGATTTCATAAATCAAGTGCGGCGGCACGTGAGGCGGAACCGGCACACGCGACCGCTCGAGCTTGGGGGTCGGCTCGCCGATTGGAAGGCCTGCGGCCGCAGGCGTGGCACCTTGCGTCTCGAAATCCATGGTCGTTTACCCTTGTTCCGGTTCAGTTCGAACCATTACGCTCCCTCATGGCCCGTTGCATAACGCAGGACCATGGCCATCCAGCCGCCAAAGCGCGCACCGAACAGTGCAAAAGTTTCTTGCTTCTTTTTTCAAAAGAGAACTACGTCCTTCGTCTTCCCTACCCGGTGCCTCGCGCCCTCACAAGCAGCCTAATGAGCTTTAGGATCGCGGCCAAGGGGAGCCGGCGTTTTTTCCAATCGCAGCGGCATGCAAATGCTCACCACGATCTGCTCCATGGTGTCCTCCAAGGCCGCGCCAAAGGATTCGCCATTTTTATTGTCCCGAACCAGGCCGTGGTGGCGAACAAGAATATTGAGGAACATAAGGCTGGCGCTGATGAGCCGCCGTTGCGCCACGGCCCCGGGGAGATAATCCAGCCGGGCGCGCATAAGTTCAAGTGTCCGTGCCAGATTTGGCGGGAGCGGGCCGCCGAAATCACCGAACTCAGTGGAGCGGATATCGAGCAGATATTGGCTCAGAAAGCGGGCGTAGGAATGATTGCCCTCCGCGTCCTCCAATTCCAACTGCGGCAGCATGACCATATTTATCAGTGATCGGGCGTCCTTGAGGCGGCCCGCCGCCGTCGCCGCCGCCAGCATGCGCCCGCGCACCGGTTCCATCTGCTCCATGCGATAGTTGAAAATCGCGTCGACCAGGCCCTCGCGCGTTCCAAAGTGGTATTGCACTGCAAAATGATTTCCGGACCCTGCCTTGGCGGCGATCTCCCGCATGGAGGCTCCGTGGATGCCGGTTTCAGCGAAGACGACTTCCCCGGTCAGGATCAATCGTGTCCTAGCGTCGGGCGATTCGCGCTCAGCTGTGCGTAGTTTTGGTATGCGTGCTGACGGCTTATGGCTCATGACCGGCTATTTCTCTAAGACACTCGTCTTACCCTATACTTGCTTAAATCGCAATCACAGCTTTGTGCCATGGCATCGCAACGCGACCCATGGCACCACTGGAAAACAGAGACCGCCGGACGACGACGTCGTCCCACTTCCGCCGCATGCCGTGCTGCACTGCAATATAAAAGGCCATCTTCAATGTGCCAAGAGAATGGCGGGCTCAGCGGAGACGCCGGCAGCCCATGATAGAGCAAATCGAAGCCGGTGATCATATAAGACGCTTGACTTAGATCGAAATCGTCGTTACCTGACGCTGGACAGTTCGGCATGCCGCGCGAGGCGTGGAGGATACGAAGGCAGCCATGGAACATGCCGAAATGCTCCGATGGCTACGGGTGGCGGCATCGGGCGATTGGGGCGGCATCCATGTTGGCCCAACGCAACGCGCCATTCGGCATACGAACCGCAGGAACAAAGATACGTAATCGTATTTGCTTAGAGGAGCAAACCGCATGGCGATGGACACCGGACTGATCTTCCACCCCTATATGCGTCCGGGGCGCACGGCACGGCAGACCTTCGATTGGGGCCTGCAGAACTCGATAGCGTGTGACAAGGCCGGCTTTGGCTCCATGCTGATTTCGGAGCATGCATCGCAGATTTGGGAGAATATCCCTAATCCCGAATTGATCATTGCGGCTGCGGCGATGCAAACAAAGAACATCAAGTTTGCCCCGATGGCGCACATTCTTCCGCATCAACATCCCACCAAGCTTGCCATCATGACCGGCTGGCTGTCCCAGATCCTGGAAGGCCGCTATTTCATGGCGATCGGCGCAGGGGCTTATCCCCAGGCCAGCTACATGCATGGCATCAAGAACGGAAGCGACACGGCATTCCTCAACGAAATGGTGCGCGAATCGCTCAGCATCATGGAAAAAATCTGGAAGCGCGAGCCATTCTTCTATGAAGGCAGGTTCTGGGATGCGGGCTTCCCCGAGGAGGCACATGCCGAGAACGAGGACGACGAACAGCATAAGCTGGCCAACTTCGCACCGTGGAATGGGCATTTTCCTGAGATTGCGGTGACCGCCTTCAGCAAGAACTCCCCGTCGATGAAGCTGGCGGGCGAGCGCAACTTCAAGCCGATATCTATTTTCTCGGGCCTTGAGGCGCTGCGGCGGCACTGGGAGATCTATGCCGAAGCCAACATAGCCGCCGGCTTCACGCCGGACCGCGCGCGCCACGCCGTATCGCAGACGGTTTTTGTTGCCGATACCGATGCGGAGGCCCGCCGGGAGGTGATCGAAGGTCCGATCGGTTACTGCTTCAATCGGTATCTCATTCCAATCTGGCGCCGCTTTGGCATGATGGACGGGTTTGCCAGGGATGCCGGAATTAACCCTGATGACGCGGATCTTGAGTTCCTGGTGGACCACGTGTTCATGGTTGGCTCGCCCGATACGGTTGTCGACAAACTCAATACGCTTTTTGAGGCTTGCGGCGGGTGGGGAACCCTTCAGGTAGAATCACACGACTATTACGACGCTCCGGCGCCATGGTTTCATTCCTTGGAGTTGATCGCCAAGGAAGTTGCGCCCCGGGTAAAGCTGCCCGGTGCCGCACAAACACATGCCATGAGCACCGCGGTCGCGGCATAAGCAACGTTGCGCGCACGCAGCCCCACAAACATGGGGCTGCGGCTGCCAACTTGCCTTAGAAGACGCTAATTGCTTGCGAAGCCGCAATGCTTCTGCAGCGAATGCTTTTCGCAGCGCAACTTATAAAATGCCCCGCTAAAAAGCCATATCTGTCAAACGGAGAAAGTATTTCTCTTTTGAAAAAGATAAATAAAACTCTTGCCGCAAGAGGGCGTCGACCAATACGGCGAAAGTTTTTTGGTTCTTTTTTCGAAAAAAGAACTGCTTCTTGCCTTTGCTATGTGGTCTGAAAGCCACAACGGTGCCACCCGGCCCTTGCGAGCCAAACTAATCTGGATTAGGAGGATTCGGCACACCAAGAATGATGCTGCGGTTCTGGTAAGTTCGATTCGTAAGACGTCCAAGCAACACCAGGGAGACAAAAATGATCAAACAAACCGCCGCACGCGGCTCCGTCGTGGCAACCATAACCTCAATAACCGCCCAACCGACCAACCTGCGTGGACCATACTGCCGCCATGGTGTGTTATTGGCAACTGCAGCAGCATGCGCGTTCGGTACGATTTGTGGCACTCCCACCATTTTGCGGGCGCAATCGGCTTCAACTCAGCAAGCATTGACCGCAAGGCCGCCGATTGCCCCAGAAGAGGTTGTTGTGACGGCACAACGGCGAACCGAGCGTTTGTCGAAGGTTCCCGTTTCAGTCACAGCTCTCTCCGCAACCGTCCTCAAAACCCGGGCCATTTCTCACGAGCAGGATCTCGCTGCGGCAGTGCCGGGACTTATCGTAAAGGAGGGTCAAAATCAGAACCAGGTGAGCTTTACGTTGCGTGGTCAGACGCTTGACCCGTTCTCAGGCGCAAGTCCCGCCGTTTTGACCTACCTGAACGAAGTACCGTTCAGCGGCGGTAATTCGGCAACGATGTTTTATGATTTCTCGTCGCTCCAGGTCCTGAAGGGCCCTCAGGGTACTCTCTTTGGACGCAACGCGACCGGCGGTGCGATCCTGTACACATCGACACTCCCGAAGGACGCCTATGGCGGATATCTCACGGTGAGCGGCGGCGACCGCAATTTACGTGAAGTCCAGGGTGCCGTTGATTTCCCGCTCCTACCAGGCAAGCTTGATGTTCGCGTCGCCGGGGATTATCAAGCCCAGGACGGATATATTCATAACGAACTCACCGGCGGCAATCTTGGTGACATCGACGACAAGTCCGGCCGCATCACGGTCGTGCTCACGCCGACAGACTATATCAAGAACGTTACTGTCTACGAATATAGCAATTTCGGTGGCACCGAAGCTAATGGCGAGCTCTATTCCTATTACAAGTTAGGCCAGGTTAATAATGGCTTCCCTTTGACGACGACACTTGACACGGTTTACGGCGAAGGCCTGTTCCCAACGGTAGGCAATGGGCCGCCTGGCCCCGGAACGTTCCCGGGCGCGGTAGCGGGCTACCTGGCCTATCAGAGAGCCCACCCATACGATGTTTTTATGTCCTATGATCTTCCGCATTCGGCGGATAACAATTTCTTGTCGAACACGACGACCGTCAATCTGAACGATGAGACGATTTTCAAGAACATCTTCGGCTACCAGTCGAGCTTTGCTCGGACACCTGGAATCCTGAGCGGTTCACCCTTCGGCTCGCTCGACCTTTATAATACATCGGGCGCTGCGATAGGACCGCCGGGCGGCGAGGTGTTCCGTAATTCGAGCGTGTCGGAGGAAGCGCAGATTACGGGCACGACGCTCAACGAGCGCCTTAAGTACATTGTAGGCGGGTTCTACAATTACGCCGACAAGGAAGAGCTTATTCCAGTCATCGTCGGTAGTGAACTGCCAGCCCCTCTCGGCCAGGTCTTGTACCATACACATGGTACTGACGAATCGGAGGCGGTTTACAGCCAGGCAACTTATGATTTCTCGGATTATATCGTCAAAGGCCTAAGCTTCACGGGAGGCGCGCGTTACACATGGGAAACGGTAGGCGAGACGCCGTATGCCGACGACGTGTTCGCGCCCAATTTTCCACCAGAGAGTAAGACGGAGAGGGCGCCGAGTTGGAACCTGACGCTGCAATGGCAGTTCAGCCCGACCAGTTTGGTCTATGCCACACAGCGGGGCAGCTTCAGGGCTGGCAATTACAACGGGGCGGTCGACCCATATAGGTTTGCGAACTCGTTCAAGAACGAATATACCCATGACTTCGAGGTCGGCTACAAATATGCTGGCGTGGTGGCGGATCGTCGCGCCCATTTCGATATTGCCGCCTATGATCAGATCGTGCGCGACGCGCAGCATTCCATCTATGCCGTTGTTGCAGGTGCGCCTTCCGCGTTCACCGTCAACGTCCCACAGGCGACCATCAAAGGCGCCGAGGCGGACGGAGACATCGAGGCAACCCCTTGGCTTACCGTCGGGTTTGCCGGTGCTTACACTAATGCCGTTTACACGAAAGATCTGGTGGACCTTTCGGGCGTAACCGGTGTGCCGGGCTACGTTATTCCGTTCGACTCATATCCGGATGCACCTCGGTGGTCCGGCTCTTTCTTTGGCGATGTCAAACTTCCCGCGCCGGAGAGATATGGCAGCATGGATATCCGCGCCGACCTCTTTACACAATCGTCAAGTTTCTTCTCCAACAATGATGGCTCGATTACGCCCGACACCAGGTTGCCCGGCTACACCTCGATGGCGCTTCGTTACGGCTGGAACAATATTATGCAAAGCCGGTTTTCGTTCGACATCTACGCGAAAAATCTCCTCGACCGGGTTTACTATCAAGCTGGGTACACGGAAGGCGCCTCCGGCGGCTTCAATACCGTGATCCCAGCCGAGCCTAGAACCGTCGCCGCCGAGCTCACCGCGACATTCTAATCGCAAATGCAGGAACCCGGCCCAAATGGAAGTCGAGGCTGGGTTCCGCTTGGGCGGTGCGGAGGCAGGGGCTCGTTTGACAGAAGCACGAAGGAACTCAAATGAACCTAGCCGACAAACGGATTATCGTTACGGGTGGATCGCAAGGGATCGGTGAAGCTGCCGTTCGCGCCTATGTCCTGGCCGGCGCGCAGGTATTTTCGCTCGATATCAATGACGAACTTGGCAGTGCGTTGGCGGAACAAATAGATGCAGCCGGTCCGGGAACCGTCAAATTCCTGAAATGCGATGTCAGCAAGCGAAAAGAGGTAGATTCGGCGTTTGACGCCGCGGCTGCCGCCATGGGTGGGCTCGACGTTCTCGCGCACATAGCGGGGGTTCATCGTCATGCTTGCACGCACGCTGTACCGGACGAACTGCTGAGTTGGATTTACGCGGTCAACGTGTATGGCACCATCTACACCAACGGTGCGGCTCACAGGCACATGGCGAGAAGCGGCGGCGCCATTATCAATTTTGGCTCCGAATCGGGGCTCACCGCCGAGGTCAATAACGCCGTCTATGGCTCGTCAAAGGCGGCTGTCCACACATGGACGCGGAGCGTCGCTCGGGAATGGGGTCCACAGGGCATCAGGGTAAATGCCGTTCTGCCCTATGTCGTTACGCCAATGTATGCACGGTTTCGCGAAGCACTCTCGCCGGATGAGCTGGCGGCCCATGACCGCGCCACCGCGGAGCAGATACCGCTCGGTGGAAAGTTCGGCGATCCCAACACGGATCTGGCGCCCGTGCTGGTTTTTCTGGCGAGCGAGGGCTCACGTTTCATAACCGGCCAGCTTATACCCGTTGACGGCGGGCTCATTGCGGTTCGCTAACGCAAGCTGCGCGGGAGCGCTTCATTTGCGTAAGGCCAAATGGGAATTATCAGCAGCATCCGGGCGGGTTGTCGCGGCAATGCCGTCGGACAGTTCGGCGATTGTTGCCGCCATCGCCGAAACGATCGCCAGATCGCCGCCAGGCGCGGCAACGCCGGCGCTGAATTTGCCGTGGCCGGCGGCCGGCGGCCGGGCATCGGTTTGCCAAACGACCGTCCAGCTTGCGGCCAGCACGCTGGTGGCCGCGGTCACATCGAATGCGCTCACCGTCACCTCGATCTGCACGGCTGGCACGTCCGTGGCGACGTAGGCCGGCAGGCGATGGCAGAGATCGGCGGCCAAACTGCGTGTCACGCCCTTGGAGAGCCGTTCGCCCCACCGCGCGGTCCGGCTCGCTGCGATACCGTATTGTCCGGTGCGCGTAATCAGGTCTGTCGTGTCAAGGTAGTCGGGCAGGATAACCGGCAGCAATTTCAGCGCCAGGGTGGCCGGCGCCACCCGCAAACCCGCATTCAAGCTGGCGGGCGCCGGCATGACATAGACCGATTGCCGGGCATTCGATACGCAGCCAAACAGCATGGCAGCTATCGGCACGACGCACCATGGCGCTTGGTTCATTGCTGCGCGTTGCCAAACAGAGTGCCCGCCGGATTGCGTTGCAGATTGCGCGTCAGGTCGCGCAACGAACTGGCGCTGGCCGCGAGATCGCGCACGCTCGCTTCCAGGTCGCCACGCATGGGCGCCGCGGGCCCAACCATGCCGTTGAGCGAGGTCAGCAGCTTGTTCGCGTTCGCCGTCGCTTGGCCGGCAGATGCCACAACAGGATCGAGCGCGCGTCCTTTCGCGGCGACCTGGTGCCGGGTCTCGTCGGCAAGCTTGTCGATGCTGCCGAGCGTGCGCGCGGCATCCGCCTGCACACGCCGCAAAACGCCGGTTGCCGTGTCCAGCGTGAGTTGAGCAGATCCGGCAACGTGCTGGATACTGTCCACCAATGGATCGATCTTGCCATCTACCCGGTCGAGAATCCGTTGCGCGCTGACCAATGCGCCGCGCGCGTCGTTCGCCAACTCGGGCAGATTCATGCGCAGCAGTTGATCCTTGAAATGCTGCATGTCTGATCGCACCGTTGGTATTTCCGGCATCCCGGCCGAAGGATCGGAATAATTTGCAGGCGTGCCGGGGAGGAAATCGAGGTCAACGTCGAGTTGCCCGGTGACCAGGCTGACCGAACTGAGTTGCGCTCGCAATCCGAGGTCGATGGCGTGCTGCAGGCCATAATACGCCTCCATCGTTTTGCCGCTGGGCCAACTGATGCGTGAAGGTTCTAGATCCAGAACGACCGGGATGACCGGTTGTTCGTTTCCCGCCCTGACATGCACGCTGATCCGCGCCACCGAGCCGATTTGCACGCCCCGGAACGTTACCGGCGAACCTACCGTCAGGCCTGCGACAGATCCTTGAAAAACCACCGTGACCGGTATGGTCCGCGTAAACAATTGGATGCCGCCGAACATTAGAACAGCAACCACGGCGAGGGCAAGACCGCCCAGCACGAAACTGCCTACCGCAACAGGCCTAACTGCCATGGTCGGCCGTTTCGGTAGCGGGCTGCTCGCGATTCATGAAGGCATGCACAAAGGGGTTGTCACAATGCGCGCGCAGCGCCTGCGGCGCGCCATGGGCAATGGCGGTATTCGTGTTGCCATCGAGGAAGATGCCGTCGTCACAGATATTCAGAAGGCTCTCCAGGTCGTGGCTCACCAACACGACGGTGACGCCGAAGCCATGGCACAGGTCGAGGATCAGATCGTCCAACCGTTTGGCCGAAATGGGATCCAGGCCTGCCGATGGTTCATCCAGAAACAACATGTCCGGCTCGAGCGACAGCGCACGCGCGAGCCCCACGCGCTTGACCATGCCGCCGCTCAAACTGGCGGGCATGCTGTCGCGGCCTACGTCGAGGCCGACCAGCGAGAGCTTGAGCTGAACCAGTGCGTCGATCGTTGCTGGATCGAGTTTCGTGAACATTTCCAGCGGCAGGGCGACGTTCTGTGCCGCCGTCATCGAGCTCCAGAGCGCACCGCTTTGAAACAGCACGCCGAACCGGCGGCCAATTTCGGTGCGGCGTGCCTCGGTCGCCGACCAGTAATCCTCGGTTCCGAAACAGACGCTGCCGGCGGAGGGGCGCAGCAAACCGATCAGGGCCTGCATCAGCGTGCTCTTGCCGCAGCCGCTGCCGCCCATAATAGCGAATATCGAGCCTGCGGCAACATTGAATGACAGATCGTGCTGCACGACCTTGTCGCCGTAACCGACCGACAATTGCCTGACCTGAAGTTTTGCGGCGGTTTCGTTCATCGCATCAAAAGTTCAGCGCGTTGGCACAGACCGCGAAGATGGCGTCGAGTGTGATAACGCCGACGATGCCGAGAACAACGGAAGCGGTCGCGGCCCGGCCGACATCGGCGGCACTTCGCCCCGCCCTCAAACCGACTCGGCAACCGGCAATGGCGATCAGTGCGCCGAACGCAATGCTCTTTGTAAGCCCGAAGAATACTTCCGACACGGTCACCGCGCCGGCCGCCTGGCTGATGAAAATGGTGGCGGAAATGTTCAGCATGGCGACGGCAACGGCAAAGCCGCCGAGAATACCAATGGCGCTGCCGTATATATAGAGGATCGGCATCATCGAAATGAGCGCCAGAACACGCGGCAAGATGAGATAGTCGAGCAGCGGAATGCCGAAGCTGCGCAGCGCGTCAATTTCCTCGCTACCTTGCATCGTGGCGATTTGCGCCGCATAGGCGCCGCCGGTGCGGCCCGACATGACGATCGCCGTCATCAGCGCCGCCATTTCGCGCAGCACCGCGATTGCAACGAGATTGGCGATATAAATATCCGCGCCAAAGCGCCGGAGTTCTATGGCGCCGACAAAGGCGAGAATGGCGCCGACCAGCACATTGACAATCGTTACGATCGGCAACGCCTCCAACCCGGCTTCCTGCACGCAGGTCAGCAGGTCTATGCGCCGCATATGACTGCGCCCGCGCAATACGCAAGCGGCGGCCAAGGTGATTTCGCCGACCAGCGTGGTTACCGCAACGAGTTCCGCCCACATGCCGATTGCGCGCACACCGACATCCTGCGCGAGTGCACTGTTGCGGATTGACGTTGCGGCCGGCACTTGCCGCACCGGCAGCAGGTCGAGCAGGCGCCTCGTGGTTGTGGGTAGCCCGGTTTCGTCAAAATCTATTTTAGCGTGCATTGACGCCTGGCGAAGCTGCGACAGGAACACGAGCAGGGTGCTGTCCCAATGCCCCAGCCGGTCTGCATCAAAGCCGATGCCGCGGAGACTTGCGCAGTGCTGCAACAGGCGCGCGGCGCTGCGATCGATATAGGTTTCGCTGACCAGCCAATCGCCCTCGAGTTTTACCACGGCAATGACGCCACGCGTATGGGATGTCCACCCAGGTCCGGACGCCTCGCCGTTCGTCACATCGGCTGTTTCTGTGTTGGCCCGGCTCGCGGGCAAAGTCGCGTGGTCGGACCGGGCCTCACTCACGTGCTTCGGCGGCCGACCTGGGTCAACTTTCGTGGGTCTGACAAAGCCGGCAACATCCTCAAATGTGCCACTACAGAGTTAGGCCGGCCCGTCGCGTCGCGTCAGGCTCGGAAAATACTCACGCCGGTCGCCCGGCCGGCGGTGGCTGCCCGCTTCGCGCCGGCGGACGGTATGCCGGGCGGCGATTGCATTCCGGGTACAAAATGGTTGCGGCGCGGCAACCCTTTCCGGTTCCGCATGAATTATCCGGCGCGGGTGCAATGTTTGGTGCGGCGTGTTGCATCAGTGGTGCCCGGTGGCGGCCCAGGGATTGGGGCTGGGCTGGTGTAGCAGGGTCTTCAAGCTAGTCCCTCCGTCATTGCAACTGCCCGGTCGGCCGAAGCCGTGCGGGCCGTAGGGTGGGTTTCAGCCCACCGCTTCCACGATGCCCGACCACCGCAAAATGAAACACTCGCACCTCAAGGTACAGTCCTTTCCGCAGGGAAGGTTTTGTCTACGCACGAAGCGCCGGAAGGGTGTGGCGTCGGAACGGGAAGCCGGGGCGATCGAAGCCGGGGCTGGCGTATGAAAGTTTCGGTATCACCGGATCGTGGGTTGCGTTCGCACGGCGTGGCCGCATAAGGTGATGGTTGGGGTAGTGCAATGGGTACGGTGGGGGAGAGTACGGATGGCAGCGTCGCCATGACTAGCAACGAAGTTGCACAAACCTGGGCGAGCCTGCCCCCGCCAGACAATTACACGCCGGCCAAGGCACAAACCGCATACCGGAACATTTTCGACGGGCTGCTGAACATTGCGGCCGGGGTGACGCATAACGTGTATGGTTCGCAGATCGAGGTTGATCAGACGTTGGATGGCAGCGAGGGCTCCGACTGGCCGTTGATTGACGCAAACGGCGTTCCACTGCCGCCGCAGAGTCCGCCCGTTGCGGCGGTTCCCATTTATGTACAAATCCTGGCACAGGCGGCAGCGGATGCGAGGGATTGTTACAGCAATGGTGGCACTCTCTCAAATGGCGTTACCTTGCTAAATTGCATGTCCGCGTCGCAGACGTCCCAGGCCTCGGCGGCCGCGTCGGCGGTGTTTGGCTGGCCGGGGCTTTATAACGATAGCACCAGCAACCCAAGCGGAACTTACTCCGGCCTAGCGTTTGTGCCGGTGGTTCTGATTGTCAACGCGGGTGCGCTGAACGGCGCTGGGGTGAGATTGCAGTTCAATAACGACAGTTATCAAGGGTCGATCGATACAAACTATTTCTCTGATTACGGCACAACGGGCTTACCAACGCTGACTATCAACGCGACAAGCTGCATTGGCCGAGAAGGCACATCTGGGAGTGACACGATTCTGCTTGGCGATCCGTCCTGCTTTGGCACAATGGTGACACTTGCGGAGCAATCCTCTCTCGGAACGATTACCACGGCCACAACCCTTACTCTGGGCACTGCAGGGATCGGGATTAACCCACCGTCCTACTACAGCCCCAATCCGCTATCGCTACAATGGCTGGAGGTGCAGCCTGCGGATGGACTGCCTCTAATTAACTCTGACAGCGGCTCGGTCGTTGGACCGATGTACGGCTGTTTTAGCAATAACGGTTCAATTGGCCCAGCGTGCTAACGGAGAACGCGCTAAATGGTACGCCTAAGCGTTGCGGAAATCCGTCCTACGCCGATGGAGGTAAAATGATGTCTGTCAGCAATCAGCTAGCCATTCTGGCTCTGGCCATTCGCGTCGCCGCACCAGTCGCAACAAAGGCGGGCACTCTTACCACAATATACACCTTTACTGGAGGGACTGACGGCGGAAATGTTTATGGCGCGCTCACCTACATAAA
>Ga0116229_10001790_pt1 | contig 34273 bp, 36 predicted proteins | sample S1TSphgellanicum_3_FD_87313 | JGI IMG/M metagenome (GOLD analysis project Ga0116229, IMG submission 87313) | Host-associated microbial communities from peat moss isolated from Minnesota, USA - S1T2_Fc - Sphagnum magellanicum MG | ecosystem: Host-associated > Plants > Peat moss > Unclassified...
AAAAAAAAAAAAAAAAAAAAACGTCATCTGGTGATTTTTCGCCAGAAGAAAAAGGGCTGGCCCCCACAGAGCTCTGTCTGGCGTCTTTTTTTTTCGTCTTCGAGCTCTGTCCGGCGTCTGTTTTTCTCGTCTTCTAGGGTTGCCTGGCGCCTGTTTTTGAGGAGAAGCTAAATACCCACATAGGGCTCTGTCCGGCGTCTGTTTTTCTCGTCTTCTAGCTCTGTCTGGCGCCTGTTTTTGAGGAGAAGCTAAATACCCCACATAGAGCTCTGTCCGGCGTCTGTTTTCTCATCTTCTAGCTCTGTCTGGCGCTTTTTTTTCTGGTCTTCTTGCAGATGTTTTTGGGCCCAGCATGGTTCTGCATAAAACTAGGCAGCATGGTTCTATATGCTCTTTTCATTATGCAAAAGAAATTAGCCACTGTTCTTTTAAACTATAAATTTTTTTGACGACTAGGTTCAGAGGATTCAAAGTCTGATCCTTCCAGGAATAGAACTTGCTACAGACCAGAGTGTTTTGTTTTCTATTTGAATAGCTTCGACAGTTGAAAAACAAAATCCTATGGTTCAGCGCAGCACTGTCAGGCCGAGAAAGGGCACCGGACAGTGCTCGATTGCAACGGAGGGGGGTGTGCTTAGCGTCTCACCCAAAATTGTATTCCCTTCCTTACTACGGTGTACCTACGGCCCGGGTGCCCTGGCAAAAAACTGGGTTATCCAGACTCCTAAAAAAATAAAAGAAAAGTCCATGGTCCGATTACTACTACTCTTCCATTACTGTATTACGAGTGTGAACCCGTGCCTAATGCACAGGTGTGTTATTTCAACAATGTTTGGTTCGTGTTTTAGTTTTCTTTTTAAACTTTTATCTTTTATATTTTATATTTTTATGTGTTTTCTATTTGTATTATTATTATTTATAATTTGAAAAAGTGTTTTTTTTTCACTTTTGTATTTTTGTTTATTTGGATGCAAGTTTGAAGTTTGGAGAAAGAAGACACACCTCATTCTTTTTCAAGTAGGGTTTTTTTTCATTATTATAAGTTTTATTTTTTCTTATTTTTTACTCTTTATTTGGTTTTTTCTTTTTTATAATTTTTTTTTCTCTTAAAATTATTTTATTGTATTTCCTTTTCCTTGCAGCAATGGATTGAATGTAGCTGCAACTCATGGGCTTTGAGAGTGAATTAAAATTCTTCAAGAAAGAATTCAAGATGGTTAAGTTCTGATCAAGACCCATTATTCATGATGAGTTCTATACAGAGAATCTTCCCATTCTTGGTGGGCAGAAAGCTGCAGGATCGGTGCATTACAAAATTGACCAAAAAAAAACAAAAAAACTCATTACATGTGATCATGTGTAAATATTATTATTCATCATACATGGTGATTATTTATGCACCGTCCAGCAAGCAAGCAAGCAGCACATGGAGGATGATGGAGGATGATGATGTACCTAAATAGGGACATGGATGGAGGGCCATTCCTGGTTTATTTCCTTCCCATTCTTGGTAGGCAGAAATCTGCAGTGTCAGACTCGGCAGAGGGATGGTGTGCAGCCAGCAACCTCGGAGCTTCTAGGGTGTCGATTTGCATGGACGACCGGACGGATGGACAGAGGGATGACGGGACGGATGACGGGACGCACGGATTCAGGGGAGGCTTCATTTCTTATCCCGACGTCCTTTAATATATGTAATAATATTAAATTTAGAAAACCCAAAACCCCAATCTCCTCTCCGCCACAATCCCCACTGGGACCCGCTGCACAGCCCAGGTTTTAGAATAAATCAAGTGGTAACTGAAGCCCCAGCCCAGGGGACCCTCCAGAGGAATCCACCAAGTGGCATTGTAAGCCCCAGGCCACGGGCTTACAATGCCAAAACACACCGAACAATTTTATTTTAGATATTTTTTCTCTTGTGATATCCAGTGGGTGTCCACCAAGTATCATCACAGGAAAGGAAATATATTTAAAGGAATTTCTGAGAGTGTTTCGTTTTCCAAAATGCATGCTTTTCATGGACAAAAAGATATTCTGCAGAACGTGCCAGCCTCCAACTACACAAGAGACAAGAGACATGTACAAGGTCTTTATATATATTTAAAGGATGCCTTAAAATTTTGCATAATGCTTCACCAGTTCTAGAAGAGATTGGAGGGCCCCTACACCTACAAGAGGCCTCTTACACTGCTGAATGTAAACCTACTCTAATGACCTTGGCAGTGAACTGAATGTGCCAAGGGGGAAAACGGACCCCTTTTACTCAGTAAAATTCCTGGAAAAAACAGGAGAGGATGGGTCCACAGAAGCGGGCCTCGCACATGTAGCCAAGCCCGGGCTGCATGGATGAGGTATCCGTGAGGGGTATTCTCAGGTTCCGGCTCCAACGTGTAAAACGTTGGGGGAGCGCACACCCTGAGCATTCAACGCACCTTTCTTTTTAACCTGTGACAGTCAACTAAAAATTTACTCCTAACAGTAAAGAAAACTAAAGTTCAGTGAAAAAAAAAAAATTCACAGTAAAGTGGCCAAAACCTTAACCCTTAGTTTTTTCTGACACTGTCATGGAAGCAAGTTAGGGCACTTAAACTGTAATAGAAATCAGACACCATTCACTATTTTGTTTGTCTCCACTTCAAAAGTTGCAATGGACAATCAATAAGCTTTACTTGGATTATCTGGAGATGCAGGAAGAGGGTTCTTTTAAATATACTTGTTCACTTGGGTTATTTGGAGATGAAGGAAGAAGAGATTTCTTTCACGTTATGCACACCCCACAGCTGTCTGTCATAGCTTTGTTGGACTATGCCTAAAGACAATCGGAAACCAAGCATGACCCTCACCCTTGAAAAAAGGATAGAGACAAAGTCTATAATTAAATCCATACAAGTCACTTTGCTGTTTCTCTTTAATTGCCCAAAAAGGACAGTGGCTGGGTACACTATCATAATTAGCACCAACAAGTTCCAAGGCTACAAATAGACCCCTGTCTTCACATGTGCGAGGAGACCCCGGGGTCCCAACTTTCTGACGGATTTCCGGCATGTGGCTCTTTTCCATTGGGTAATTTCTGGATCCCCCATGAGTCCTGCATGTGGCTCTTTTCCATTGGGTGGTTTGTGGACCCCCCAGGTGTAGGGGTTTGGTTTTACCCCGGCATGGCATGTGCGAGGGCCAAGAATGGGCCACATTGAACCAGCACCCACCAGTACACCGTGAAGGATGGATGGTAGGTGCTCAGGAAACTGTTTTCTGTTGGGTTCCTGTTCCCCCGCTAACCATGGTGGTTAGCTCAGTTGCATTTCTTTTCTACCCACCTACTAACAACCCACAAGCCAGTTCTTAGTAGGTAGCTAGTAAAAACAGCTCTTACCTATGTATAAACCATCTACTTACCTCATAGTTACCTATTTTCCTACATATTGTTGGTCTATTTAAAGAATTGGTTACCAAGGTGAAACCAAACCTTAACTCAGTTCAGGTTCATCCACAACTGACTAATAAATGGAATCCAGTGGATGGTGTGCTGGTGGGTGTTGGTTCACTGTGTCTCCTACCTACCAACCATTTTCCCAAGCCGGCTACGCAGGCTAAAGCTAGTATTTGACGTCATCAAAATACTGGCATAAAAATATGGTAAAGATGTAAAGTGATGCCAAAATATGCAATTGTAGGCATATAACAAAATATGACAAAAATACTAAAAATTCAAAAAGTTCAATAAGATTTTTGTCCCATGTACCGCATCACATATTTACACAATAGGCTCCAACAAGTCAACATTTTAGAAAGGGGAAGCCCAAATGTTTTTATTTTCCTCTTTCACCTCTCACCAAATTTGGCTAAATCCTATTGTGAGGGATCACCAACCCACCTACTTCACAAATTTTTTGAAAAAAAACTTTGGCTGAAACTAGTAAATTTTTTACTTTAAAACGAATAATTGTCATTCATCTAAGGTCATCTTAGAATTTAAAATTTTTTTTAATAGAAGGCAAGCCTCTCGTGACAGAATCACTTCATTTATTCATTATGCCACCATTGAATGAGTAGCCACTTGTTTTATTCATTATGCCACCATTGGAACTCATCATGTTATCCTTATCCCTAGGTGTCAATTTAAGCTAGGTCTAAAAGACTTTGAGCTCACGTGACTTTCAAGGGAAACTTTGAAATATCCCCAAAGTACAAGGTTTTATTCTCAAGATAAAAATATGAAAATGCCTCCCATGTGACCCAATCAATTATGTAAGTGAAAAGAGGAGAACTTTTTGCAAAGTATATTCGATAAAAGTGTGGCGGTATTGGGAACACTTGGGGATGGTAAAACTTCTAACATATTATAACACAACCTAAAAAGTATTTTTGCATCACTAATTTGGTTGACATTAGAGGTAAACCCTTAAAGTCATCCTGTCTTCACCTTGTCTTTGGGTTTCTTTGCAACCCCTATCCCCTCTTTGAGTGAGGTCAGCAAAATAAATTTTAGTAAATCAGGGGATGAAATGGGAAAACATTAAACAGGCCAAAGGAAGTGAACGTGTCTGGTACAAAAGTACCCGCCAGGACATGTTCTAACCCGACCCCATCCCCCTTCCCCCACCACCACGCTCGATCTTGTAACATCCCATCCTCCCACCACCACCCTTGTTCTTGTAACATGCCCATCCTCCCACCACCACCCTTGTTCTTGTAACATGCCCATCCTCCCACCACCACCCTCGTTCTTGTAACATCCCCCTAAGGGGACAGCTAGCAAAACATACCCATGTTATGAAATTTTTGTAACCTGTCATCACATGCCCATCTGCATGGGGATCCATGGTACCGACAACACCATGGACCCCATGCCCCATGCATGTCCCCCTCCTGATTCTTGTAGGGCTTAGCTCCCTTGCAATAGGGTTTATTCTTTTCCACCCACATTACGACACTTTTGCCTTTCTTCTTCTTGTTTCACCTAACTTCAATGTTATCGGCGAGCTTCAAATTTCAGCAACGTTTCAATTTTGTTCTTAAGATTGTTTAAGTTTAGTTGTTGTTCCGTTGTTCCGTTGCTCCAAAGCTTCTTCCATGTATGCGTTTCCACAAATATTTCCATTTCAAGTTTGTTTTTAAGCTTGTCACGTGCTTTATTATGAGTGTTTGAAAAAAGTTGTGGTGACATTTTCAAGTTCTTCCTCAATGATGCCAACCAATGTCACGTTGTTCATTTGAAGGGCGCGTTGCAAAATACCACCATCCAAGTATACACATTCAACTACAAAATCAAGTTTTCCAACAAATCACATATAGGTATTTCTCCTCTTCTGAGTTTGTAATAGGGGGACTAAACTATAACATGGGAAGTGTTATTGTAGCAACAATGAGCAAGAGATGGGAAATGCGTAATCATGATGATGTGGGTATCATGCCCTAAACCTTGTAGAAATGTAAAACCTAAAAACAAGCATAGGGGCAATGTAGGAAACATTTTTGCAAAAAATTATAAGTACCTTTTTAGGTTATAGGATTTCTTTACATAACTATGGGTGCAAGCTTAGTTACAAACAATTTCTTTTAACATGGTGGTGGGTCTACGTTGCCATAAGAAACAAAAACAACTCAAGTGGCTATTGGAAGAGTTTAGTGTTTTGGAGACTCTATATAATATGGCTACAAAGAAGGAGATAAAATGGCCAAATGGGTTTGAAAAGGTTGTTGAAGTATTACGTGAAGTTGAGCTCTACTCGATTCATAGAATGATGGGTCATTCCTATTAACTATATAATGAGCTTCTATTAGAGATTTTTTCATCATGTGTGACCCATTAAATGGGGATAAAGACTATCCTAACTTCCAATGTGTGTATTGTGGAGGGGAATGGTCAAATAAGTTGTGATTTTTTGACCACAAGTTTAAAGGGTGGGATGCTATTAGGAACCTAATAATAAATAATCTCATATCTATTCCAGTGATACCCAATTTGGCTTATGTGTAGTTGTCAAAGGAACTAAAACGATAGATTGAAAAAAATGATGCCTCCTCTATTGAATTGAAGATGAGGACCCAAGTTGACATAAATGCAGAAACAACCTTAGAAAGAACTCCATTCAATGCCAAGCACATTCATGTCCAAGTGTGCAAGTTCAAATGTTTGAAAGGTTTATTGCCAAAACATCATTATAATAGAGAGCATCAAAAAGGTTTGCTGAGATTTCTTGGACAAAGGATAGGAAGATGTAAGGCGGGGCCATCACCCAAGAAACAACATGCAAGTACATCAATTGATATGCTACATGAAGAGGAAGAGTTGGATGTAAATGAACTCAAAGGTTCAAATTAGATTACCAAGGAAACCAAGGTGCTGCCTAAAAATGATCAAAATACAACTACCAGTATTGGTAGTATAGACAAGACTTCATTTGATGATGGACAAAAGCGAAACAACAAAGGCTTTGGTATTAAAGGCCAAGACATGTTCCAAGACATGTTAAAGGCAATTACTTTTGGTGTATCAAGTCCACCTCATCCCAACATCGGGGGTGGAAATCAAAGTATCCCCGTACCTTCACACATGATCCATCCATCTCCATTACACCTACATATTATTCTACGAGACTTGCACACATTGAAAGACATACAAGGGGCCCATAATCATTATTGAAAACTTGTGGAAGTTGAAGTTAATCAGCATGTCATGGTCCCATTGGAACCTCCTATACTTTTACCATTCAAGCTACAACTAGGGTTGTTTCACTTGTTTCCTTACATGTTGAGGAAGTTTGATTAGGAGAACTCTTCCTTGGATGATTTGAAGGCCAAGCTTGCAAGTTATTAGGCTTGTCTAGAGGGATGGGATGAATGGATTAGGATGTTTATGGCGTCATTTGGGTTGTGGACCCACAAAGATCAAGTAAATTGCAAATGCCTTCACTACTACATTTATGAATTTTTTGGTTTACAATGCCATATGGTTTTGGAACTTTGCAAAAAAAGCATCTATAACATGCAACCCATTTGTAACCTTCTAAATCTAGCCTTTAACTTTGGTTTTATTTATTTTCCACAACATTGTTGCACAAACTTGCAACAAAATGTTGTGAACATTTTTATTAATCATGTGGTGAACCCTGTAACTTCGAAGATGAATTCCACACATTGGTCGAATATATTGAACATAAGTTATTGGAATGAAATAACAAGAAGCTTGAAGCCCAATGGTGTGAGGAGCATGAGAAGAGGATTGTTGAATATGTGGACAAAAAAGTGCACAATTTTGATGCAATTGTTGCTCTAGAAATCGAGCGAAGAAAGTGGGGGTGGCACCCATTCTTTGACATCTTCACAACAATTTGTGCTTTGAGGGCCCTTGCCCCAAATTTTCCTTGGATATATAGCAACAATGAGGCCATAACCATATGTGATGGAATCTATAACATGGAAAGGGTTGGAATGTTTTACCCAGTTCCATGGTGTGTTAGGTTATTTAGGTTATACACATTTTCAAAAGGGTTACACATTCCTTCGATGCACCCATTGCGAGGTGCTATTAAAAAAAATGTGGACAATGATTTTGAAAAGGATTGAATAGTAGGCCATGGCAAACAATCTTCACAATAATGCAAGAGGAAGGGCCCATGTTGTTTGTAAGTGAGGTGGGGTCAATGGTAGGAAAAGGTTGGCAAGCCCAAGCCCAGTTTGAATATAAGAAGTTGACATATTGCTCCAATTGGTGGCTGTCGAGATTTTATACTTGGGCACAAAATGTCCAATTGCAACCATCCAAGATTTTGTAATTGCTAGCAAGAAGGATTTCATTGATGGTTGGTAAATTCATGAATGGGGTGTTGCTGGCAATTGCTTTGATTCCATGTTCACAAAATGGTTGATGCAAAAAGAAAACATTGATCTTGGATGATTTATTGCAAGAATAGGTTTGTAGGTCCTCCCTATGGACACCATTCTTTCAATTTGATGAATGTCGGATGTGTAGCATGATTTTTTTTGTAATAAAAAAACTATAACATATTTCTGCTTTTCGATAATGTGGTGTAACATGGCAAACATTTACCTCTACCAACCAATTTTTTAAAACTTGGGTTAGGAGGCATTCCAAGTTTCGAATTAATTGAGCATGAATCAAGGGTAACTATGTGGATGAAATTGAAGGATTTTCACACGCAAAGGTACCTAACTAGGGAAAGATTGTTTGTGGGGTGGAACATTGAAGTCTTTGATGGTGATAACCTTTTCACCCATGGCCCAACATCAATAACTGCCCACATGCCTGCTAATGCAATGGACTAACACCTTTACACAACTAGTGGGGAGGGCAATCAACTCGTGGTGGTGCTGGTAAAACATGGTTTGTTTGATCAATGAAATACCAAAGTTGTTACATCCACTATGTCTTTATTTATGGTAATCTTAATGCGAACAACATAAAATCTTACACAACTTAACCTCAAATTAATAGTTTGTTGCAAACAGATTTCACCCAACTCGAATTGAATTAAATTTTATAACCCACCTAGCAAACCTTAGCCAATTTGGGTCAAATTTACACCTTAGCCAATTGGGTAATCTATCACAGTTTGATCTAAACATCAAATATAACCAATTAGATTTGTGAATGTGCTTGGCAAGCCAAGGTCTAGATTACAAACACCGTGTGGATTGGCCAGCAAGAAACCCTAGTAAGGAGCTTGCATTAACAATGACATTGCAAAGTATGGGTTGTACACTATCTAATGAGGTGCATGCTTTAGCCATCTCTAGATCTTACAAGGAAAATCAAGAATCATTGTCCATGAGAATGTCGCACTATTGTATTGTGCCCTTGAAAAATGAAGAATTACAACATTTGTGGCAAACTTCCAAGTTATCATTTATTCCCGTCATTTGATAGGTGGATGTTAAAGTTGGTTCTTACTTGCCATATATTGTGCAACGTTGGTGTTAACATGTTATTAGATTACCTTTATTTTTTTGTAAGGTTGACAAGTTGTTGGATGAATTGAAAATTGACACAACTTCGAATGGATTGGAATACATTATCTTCTTCAAGGGCCTTAAAAGCATGGAAATCAACATATTATAACGTGATTTTGAGTGTTTCACAAACTTCGAAGCACCCATGTCTAACATGTGGTTGGATTTCATGCTTGTACATACACTTGCAAAGAACATTGTGTCAAACAAGTGTAGGTACATTTTGTTAAATGCAAAAGTTTTTAGGTTATTCAAGACTAAACTTTAAAATGGAGGAGGGACAAAAAGGTGGGGACAAAGTACTTTAAATATGGCTCATTCTTAAGTAACACTATGGTTGTGCCATATTTGGACAAAAACCATTGGTCCCTATACATCATGGAAGAAGGACACACCATTCATCGTGATTTTATACCAGGGTTCCACAATAGTAGATTGTCCAAGGAGTTTGCTCAAAATGTGTGTATTGCATGGGGCCTTTCCAAGGGTTTATATGAAGATGATGTAGATTTCAAAACATTTGTCAATGTGGATACCATTCTTCCCAAGGTTTTTGCTCAAAAAAACTCATGGGAATGTGGCTACCAAGTTGTCTTTAACTTTAGAACCTACCTACAAGAATGAGGGACACTAGCTTCATTTCCTAGTCATCCTGTGGGTTCAAATTCAACTTGTCATGTCACTTTCCATGCACATGACATATTGTTAGTTTATATAGTGATAGCATAGGCTCAATTAAATATACAGGATAAATAGGCCACCTTGTTGTTTCATATGGGAACACACGAAACAAAGAATGCCTACAACCATGTAACAATTATGCACTGTTAACTTGATCGTATAATATGTTGGTTTTGATTAGGGTAGTTCATGGCAGGAAAATTCAACAAGGAAAATTTAATATTTTGTTATCCAAGCACTAATGGAAGAATTGATAGTGAAGGATGATAGTAAGGGCTACAAGCCCTTTCACATGCCAACATCAAAAAACACTCCACTTGGCCGCAAGGCGATTGTTCATGGTTCCACAATAATAGAAGCCACCTTGCATAATGATCACAAGAAGCCCCATCAAAAGTCCCCCACAATCTAAGAGGGCTCTCTCTCCTAAGCACACATGTTATTCCAATTGTTACAGTTAATATAGATCAATTGGAAATTGGTGGTGAGATAAAGGTTACCCTTAAATGGAAAAGAAAGAAGCAACAACCCATTCCCATTGTCTTTAGCAAAAAACCCAAACTAGGTTTATCAAATGCACAAAGATGTAATGGCTTAAACAAGTAATGTAGTAGAAACAAACATAAACACATTTTAGGATATTTGTTACATGCAAGTTGTTTAATTTATTTAATGATCACAATTCCCACATTGTATTTAGTACTCAACCTATTGTACACCATTAAAGTTCAATGAGGGAATATGTGGATTTGCATTAACTTTGTAACATATTTCTCACTTTGTAAATTATTTCATTTAACAATGAACAACTATGGATTGGAATACTGTAGCATTGCTTTCACATGTTTGCCCAACATGTATATACCCACTAGACATAACTGGCACATTTGTGAAGGCGCTCGTAACTTGGCCTAGCAAATATATTAATTATTGAATGTACCAAATCACACCATGAACTACCCAAATCTACCCAAGTTGTCTTCCAAAGGTACCATTGTAGCCCACATGTGACTTCATCACAAAACTACAGGCACAATCAATCCATGGATCAAATAGATAGAAAACAACATTTAGATCATTAACTTGAACTCCATTAGTTCATTCATCTCAACATCTCACCAAAAAACAATGGTGGATATTTGAAGGATTTTTGTCTAGGGGTTTGAACAACAAAAACCCCATGGTAATTCGGGAAAGCCTTGTCCTACTAACATGACCATTATTCTAGAAAATCCCTTCACTATTTCAAACTCTAGCCTTTGTTGTCCAAATTACACTTGAATCTAGCAACGCCACTAAGGGGTATCAAACCATGGTCAATCTTCGCTTTTAATGTCTTCTGCTTCCCAGCCACAATTTAGATTGATGCAAGTAGGTGCTCCAAGAGTACTTGACTATCCCATGCTTTTTGAACTAGTTCAATTTGAAGCCGACGAATCTTGCCTTCTAACCCTACTTTACATGTTTCATTTGGTTTCTTGACGTTGGAGGTGTGTAGGGGATGTTACTAGGTGAACATCCTCCTTGAGCATTGAACAAATGTTGTAGGCCTCCTTCAAAATTCCCCTTCAAGGCACCACAATAACGTGCTATGGTCCCTTTTACAAGTATTGGTTGGAAAAGTTGCAACACCTTCACTTGGTGCTTGCATGTGTTGCCACATTGTGCACATGGACAATCACAAGATACCAATTCGGATTCAGGGTCATGGACTTAATATCTCTTATGTGGGCATTTTTTGGATGTAATAAGGGCCACCTTGGAAGTTGTGGTTGGTAACATGACACATGAATAAGATATCATCCATGCCAAGGATAACATTGATCACTATTTGTTCTTGTTTTCTATTCATCACAACCCATTATTATTTTGTAGTGCATTGTACTAGTAGTGTAGCAAGATGTCACCAACAAGATTGTAGCATGTACCGCCCAATCAACCCATCTCCTATGAAATCTTCCTTTGGATGAATGAAGAGTTGCTTTTAGATTTGCATGGTAATTCTTGATGGCTGCATTTGTATATTGCCTTGCATAAGGAAAGTTTTGATTACCTACCACCCACATTTTGGTTTTTGACAACCACTCAAATTTCACATACATCCAAAATGTTTTTGAAGTTGGCAAATTGTTTGCCACTCTTTCCACTTCACATTTCGCCCATGCATCCATGTATTGGTCATTCGGGTAATTAGTGTTGTACATGATTTCAATGCAACTATGTGAGTAGTTACATTTTTGATTTTGATGTTAGCTTGTTTTAGCCAAGTTCGATAAAAGTGCCATAAACACAAGAAAACCTTTGTTTGGGCCACATCGTCCTATGTTGCATGCAATGAAACATATTCACTACCATTAATTCCAACAAATATCTAGTAACATGGAACATGAACGTGGCTAATAACAAGAACATGCAACACAAAAATATGCTCAATAGTAGGAACTCGTGATACATAAGTCACTAGCAACAAGAATTGGTAGCACAGACATCTGCCTAGTAGCATGAACCCACAAGGCATGAATCCAATAATTACTGTTGGCTAGTAACATACATCCACAACACATTGCTTCTCTTGTATCACTAACCCACAACACATACCTGGCTCATAACAAGCATCCGCAACACATATCTTGGCTTAGAACATGCATCCATAATCATAGATGGTGTTACAACAAGCACCCACGTGACATACCTTGGCTAGTAACTGGCATGAAGAACACATCATGAATAGTAAAATGAACCATGGTACATAATTGGGCTAATAACTAATAACCATTACACATAATGTGGCCAGTGAGGATATTGCACATGGCATAATTTGGCATAATAGGCATCACCATCACATAACATCCCCACTTGCAAAAACCTACAACACATAATTTGGCTAGAAACAAGATTTTGAAACACCTAACCCTCCCAATAATAGCCACTAGAATACATAACTTGGCTACCAACATGAACTTGCAACAAAAAATGCAGTTAGTAATAGGCACCCACAACACAAAATTTTCCGATAAGGAATTTACCTTATGTTATTTATTTCTACCTTCACATCATTCACAATGAAGGCATTTGGATGCCAATTGTTCTTGAGCATCACCAAGCTTTTGTTTAATGCATCCATCCACAGGGCTAAGTCATGTTGCTTGTAACTTGATGTGATAATGTACACCATAGGAACCCCATTGTACCATTCGTCAAACACCATCATCGTATACAATGAAAATTGCAAAATCGATGTGATCTTGTTTAAGTGGGTGGTTATAACAAAATGAACACATACAAGACATAGATTCAATTGTTGGTCATGGTTACATATATTTTTCATCATTTGTTCCAAATGTGGCACCAATAGAAACACCACTTTCATGGAAACATTGTAACATCATTTCCCTTTGCCATTGGGTTTGTATCCCAATGGTGAAAGGCATGTTATTGCTTTGAAGATTGCCTTCAACCTAAACACCATTTTCTTGGTAAAAGAAGACATTGTCTTTGTTCTCAACCACCCACATCCACACAATTTGCACATCATTCTCATGCTTCTTGTACATCTCCTTTGCTAATTGACCTGCCATGTTACAAATGTCTTGTTCACTTAAGAACAAGTCTCATGATAGTTCAACCCTGTTTTCCATCATATCTTTCACCTGACTTTGTGCTTGTTCATCATTTGATAGATGGATAGGCCTAATCAAAGGTGCTCCAACACAAATGCTCAAATTTCCTCTGATACATGCAAAGATAATGCTGACTTTAACCCACATTTCATGATTCCATGGATAATAAAGCCCAATTTGTTTACATGTTAAAATGTGTCATAACAAATTTCATTAGTGGTTGGGTGCAAATAGAATTATTTCAACATGAAATAACAACAACAAACCTTCTTATGGCCCATCACCTTGGCTCTTCATTGAAACTTGAAGCCCCTTGTGCCCTTCATTAATTACCTCTTGGTGGTTTTTGTTCTTTCACTTCAACTTCCCCATTTTTATGTTTGGCATTGGACCATGCATATTCCTAGTACAATCAACTGGGCCATACTCACAATGATACTTAAAACATGTCATCAAAGTTGGTAGTTGCATAACACAAAAACATGTGAAAGAAGACTATTACAACCTACTACAATCGAAAAGATTTCTCATGTTCATGTTCCATGTTTCAAAACAATACCTAATCATTTGGGAATCAAGGTATTTACTACATGCCTTCTTGATTGTTGTTGGGTTTAGGATTTTTTAAGACTGAATTTGCTCGGTGGTCTTTCCTAATGAACCTACATTGCACATCTCCCCTATTTTTTTCTCCAACTAGAAAATTTGGAACCCTGACCCATGAAACATGAGCCACATACACCCTTTTCCGCATGGTATCTATTCCTATATCATGTTTACATGTTTGTCGCAACTCAACCCACCAAGACAAATCCCTGAAACTAAAAGGACCCGAAGGTGGTTGTTGTATAAAGCCCATAAATGCTTCCATTGTCGGAATATCATGACATTTGTTTACAATGCTATAATCTCCCACCTCTAGCATTATACCACACCCTATTTTGTCCAACCCTACCTCCTCCGCTTAGAATTCACCTATTGATCCTTCAACAAAACACAAATCTTCTTTTGCTTACAATGCACAATTGTTGATGTTACATGCAATGGAAATAAACCTAACACACCAAATGAACGAATGTTGTTGGATCTAACCTATATAATGGTGCACTTACCAAGAGCGTAGAAATGAACTTTCAATTGTAAGCCAAGCAGGCACATGCTTTAGATTCGAGCTTTGTGATAGTTTAAAGGTATTTCAAGCCTGCAATAAACATTAATCCCACTTTTACAACTAATCTACAATTATATGTTATGTATGCACATATTCTAGATTCCAACTTTGTAATAGTTCAAAGGTATTTCAAATCTTTGCAAACATTAGTCCCATTTCCATATAAGCAATTTGCAATTGTAAACCAAGTTAGACACAAACTCTGGATTTTGGCTAAGTGGCAATTCAAAGGTACTTCTACAACCAACCTACAATAAACATCATTCTTCCCACTTTGGCTTCCATCTTGCCACCTTTGTAAAATTAGTCTACAACAAGCAACTTCCCAATTATGTTTTCAGTTTGCCACGTTTCAGAACATCAATTTGCAACAAACAACATTTTTCCCATTCCAATTTACACTTTGCCACGGTTTGGAATGTCGATTTGTAACAAGCAAGTAGTAACAAGTGATTCTTTCTCACTTGTGCTTATAGGTTATGATGTTTTGCACCAACCATTTCTTGGAAAATGCACCAAGGGTGTTGCAACCTAGATTGAAGTGGTTCGTACAAGTTTGTTGTAATTAGAGTTCAAAATGGAGTTTCCCTCATTTAGATAATGCCAATTTTGAAAAAACATTATAATTTCTATGGGACATTGTAACTTAAACTCACACTTGTGCCCAACATTTGAAACATTATTGCTAAATGGATCTTATTACAAGCATGCTTCTTTCCTAGAAAAAGGTGGATCACATCAGCAATCCCATTTGGGAAATCGTCAAACAAATAGGTGATTTGTTGGAGGCAAAGGATAAGTCTAATAATGATTTATTTTACACTCCTCCCAATAGTCCTTGTAAACCCATTTCTGTAGGGCTAAAATAACATTTGGTTGTTGATCGTGGCAAGAGGCGTTTGTGCATTTTGTTGGACATCCATTTGAAGATTTGTGATAAAATTCTATATTTTCAGCTTGGTTGGCCACATCATCCACCTCAAGTGTTGTTGAATTTTGTAGAAGAAGACCAAGTTAGATTATCACATAAGCATATTTCATTTGTTGTTGAACCTTCGAAAGTAGTAATGTAGCCAATTGCACTAGGCACATCTACTAGTGTGTTAGCTACACCAGATGCATTTCCTAGTTTGTCATCGTTTGTGCAAGTTTTCACTCCCACAACATATTTATTTCCCATGTTTTTCCTTGCATTAACAATGTTACAGTCATTAGGGAGCTCATCTCGGTGCATGCAAATGAAATACCAATAATTTTAACGTTATTTTACATATTCCATGAGGTGGAGGTAGGGCTACCATTCCCTGCTTCTAGTCTTAAGGTGCCCCTTGGAAGCGTTGATTTGGGTGGTTTAAACATTGTCGAGTGGATAGTTTGGCTAGGGAAACATATTTGTTAAAACCTAATGCAAGTGTTTTAAGATTTTTTCAACTAAAATATAATTCCTGTGTGGAAGAATAAGGAAGAAGCTTTCTTGGTTTTGATTTTCAATATAAAAACAAACTGCAAAAGCATGTCTTATTCATCTTTGAATTTGTCAAAATCTAAAGCTAAAGGTGTTAGAAAGTTACCAAGGGGATAATTGGCTTATGGTCGCCTAACATTCATAACGATTTTTTTTTTTACATCGTTGATGATGTTATATTCATTAAGGTTTTGATTGCATGTTTTATTGTTGTATGTCATTACGGTTTGATAGTATCCTCAATTTGCCTTTGCAAGTTGGCCTCCATCATTCCTATGAACCAACAAGTCACTTTGATTTTAAGAAGAATTGGACCTCAATTAACATTAAGGTATATAGAACTAAACTCCAATATTTGTTTGTTGCTTGTAATTGGGCCCTATGAATTGGTCTTATAGGTGCATGCTACATGTTTTTTGTATTTTTCTTTCATCCTCTGCACAATTGGGCATTGGTTGTTTCAAGCATGTTTCTTAATGGTCATTGTAGGCCATTCAATGGAACAATTGCCCACCACAAGGAAAAAACTAAGTCCATTTCAAGAGAACCCAAAGGGCTTTAATGTTGTAGTCATGACATCCTTGCAAAACAATAGGCTATTTGGAACATGTGCATAGTAGGCAAGGATGACTACATATTAGTTTTTGACATGCATGGTAGGCAAACATGACTACTAGTCATAAGCCATATGTTTTAAAATCTAGATTTGGGAAGGTAATGGAATGGATAAGCTCGACCCACCTTTGGAGAAGCTTTGTGGTATGCTTGATTTCACCTATTTTAAATTCAACATTACATATATGTATCATAATATCATGTACACATTAAACCTACTATTTGCTACATAAAAACTTCATAAACTTAATAACGTGTGTACTGTGCAATATTTCTATGACATGTTGTAACATGGCAAACATTTGCCTTTGCCCTGAAATAGAGCAAGGTCATTCCTTCATATCAAGTTAGTTATTAATTCACACTAGAGGAGGCTATCCACTAAGCTCATGAAAATGTCGAAAAACCTCCACCTTTAACCTCTCATGTTGCACCCATAACCTCCCATGTTACCAAAACTATTAACCTCCCATGTTATAGGCACCCATAGCCTCCCATGGTATAATCACCCATAACCTCCTATGTTACAAGCACCCATAGCCTTTGCCATGGACATAATTGCACTGGCCACACCATTAGGGACAACAAACATCAAGATGAACAACAGAAGGGTACTTTCCACACCCTTTGAAATGACTTTTTTGAACTTTGCAAAAGCTTCAACATTAGCTTCTACCCCCTCATCAACTCCTAGATTTTCAACTTCAATACTTGGTTATGGTGTGTTGGCTAGTTCTAATTGTGGTCAAATCAACCTTCGATGTAGATGTAAGACACAATGATCAGATTAAGCCATGGGGAATACCGGGACAAAAGAATATGTGTAATAAACATCCTATCACATTTTTGAACTTAATCAATTGTGCATTGAGTATAGACCTACATGGCCCCTTTGGAAATGATTTTCATTCTTATCTTTTGAAAAAATATATCATGTGTTCATTATAATCTAATAAGGTAAAAGGATGTATTAAAATCTTGATTCAGGCAAGTTTTTACTTGACCAAAACTCTATGTTCTTTGACCATATTAAATTATAACCTTGTTTTATCATGTGTTCATTATAATTTAATAAGGTAAAAAGATGTATTAGAATCTCGTTTCAAGCAAATTCTTATTTGATGAAAACATTATGTTCTTTGACCATATTAAATTATAACCTTGTTTTATCATGTGTTCATTATAATTTAATAAGTTAAAAAGGATGTATTAGAATGATGTTTCAAGGAAATTTTTACTTGATCAAATTTCTATGTTCTTTGACCATATTAAATTATAACCAATTGTCCATTGCACACACCTTTATAGACTGGCTAATAGACTACTTCTCAAAATCCTATTTTATAAACTAAAAAACATCTCCGTGGTTGGGATATATAGAATAAATGGTATGATAGGGGTTGAGGCTAATCCACCTCTAGGTGTTGTAGATATTGAAGAACCCATATCATTGTTGTTGTGAGCTTTTGAATGGATGTTTTTTCATTGGATCATACGTTTGAACAATTTGAGCATTGCACGTCTTTTTTTCTTGGATTTGGAATTGGCAAATCATAGTTTCAATTTGGTGAACAAAAAAGATCAATTGTAAACCATTGTTGGCATGTTAGTAACAACAACAAAATCAACATAGGAATCAAACATCAGTAGCTTCACAATGTTCGAAGAGCTAGGAAAAATAGAAATATGAGCTCAAATTTTGCTTAGTCAAACTTGAATACAACTAAAATCAACTTCTTATCATTGAACAACATGAAGATGTGATGTGGGTTGCCTTCTAGGTGCTCCTTTTAAATTGGACACATATATTAGTTATGTAATTAATCAAATAGGTCTGCCATAATGTGTGTGAATACACATTGATGCTTACCTTTTTTCCCTTATGCAATAGTTAGTTATTTTAAGGGCCAATTTGCTCTTGTAAACCTATATCAAGTTGCTTGTTTGAAATACTGGTTTAGAAGAATGGAGGTTGAGAGTTGGGGTCATACATTTTGTTCAAATTTTGAGGACAATCAGCGAGCATCTTTTGGTCATGTGATCTAATGCACATTCTTTATCCCTCTTTTTAAAAGTCATGAGTTATTTTCACCTTCTAATAACATGTTTCCTATTGTACTTCTGTTGTCCATTGTGGGTGTGGAATTTGAAGTTGCAAGAAGACAACAATTGATGGCTCTTTCATTTGATATGCATAGGGAGGGATCTTGTCTAGTATGTTTATCATATAAGTAATGGATTTGACTATGAGATGAAATTAGTAACGATCCTTGAGGATTTTGTTACATCAAACAAGGAGAAACAAAATGTAAGTTTTCGAACATGAATCTTGGAGATAGGTAGCATAAATTAGTAAATACTTTGTTAAGTCTTTTTGTAATGTTTAACACTTCCATGTAGAGGTTTTGATGTTAAATGTATCTTGATGTCTCTTTGAGTTGTTGTACTTAGATATGTGTAGTTGTGCATGTGACCAAAATAACAAACAAATAAACATGTGCACAACATGTTAGATGTGAAGTGAGCTATCTTTTCCCTAGGTGGGTGCACAAGAATTAGCTTAGAAGGCTTGCAAAGACTCTTGAACAACCTCCACACAAGACACACATGTAGAGGTGCACATAAACTATTCTTATTCATCCATCTAAAACATCGCCTACATGTGTCTTTTTATTACAAACGCCTAATATACTCAATATGTATGAAACTTTACAACAATAGGTATGAGGTAAATATATCTTAAGGAAACATATCAAGTACATGTACAACATCACCACTCATACAAATCCTTACATAAAAGAATAGTGAATCATGTTAGGATTTTGGTGGATTGATTTAATTATTTGGAATATCTCTTGAAATCACATCTAGAGACATGGTTAGAATAGCACCAAACAATTGTCTTAAGCATTGAAAAAACCAAACTTTTTGGGGGAAGATTTTAATGGCCCAAATTTTAGCAACAATTTTTTCAACTTTCAAAACATTTCACCTTTTTTAGCCTCCACCATTGCTATTCTTTCTTGGGCATTCTTATGAGTTGCTATAATTTCATTCTGCATTTTTTCCAAATACTTTACTTTTTGCTTTTCAAGTACCTCTTGTTTGTATCACACCAAAGAAAAACTTAGTTAGTGTCACATGATAACATAGTCAATCCTAGGAGAAGACTAGATAGATACCACATAAGTTCAATGACTATATGCAAGGCTTCACCTAGAAATAAATCTATAATACAACACAAGGCAAAAACTTTCAACATGCCTCAACTTTTTGCAATTTGACTTTAGCCGTTTGTTTTTGGGTGCTCTCCCAAGCTACTATTTTAGCTTCATCCCTTGTTGACCTATTGCAGAATTTAGTTATGGCAAACTCCATGAAGCATATCAAACTACCAAATTATTACATAGTCATTTTGTGGTATGTTGGGCAAGCAACTTGGTCAAGCATTTACACCAATATACCACCTCAATACGTGTCACTAGTAGAAATTAGCCAAAATGTCGCCATTCCATTTACGACTACATGTAACTTGTAGTCATTTGCAACTACAAGACCAAATTCCAACTATTTTGGTCATTTTCACAACTATGATGTAACTATTGGTCAACTTCATCCTATTAGTTGGATCAATTTTACGTTTATTTTCATCCATTAATAGGTTGATATGTCCCATTAGTTGTAATAAACACCAAATTAGTTGTATTTTAAAAGTATTCTACCATGACATAGGGCTGTATTTTAATATATATACTAAACTTATATATGTGATATATATAATATGCATATGTATGTATATTATTCATATAATGAATTTCAAAATTAATACTTGAACTTTGAAAATTCTTATTTAAATCTAAAATTTAATATTTTAATTCTAAAAAATTTTATTGTAAAATTTTTAATTCCTTGAATTTAAACAAAAACTATTAAAATTTCAAGTTTGATATTTCAATTTTGGAAATTACCATTTTAATTTTCTTAAATATTTGAATTTGAAACTTGATATTTGAATCAGATAATTGCGATTCTAATTGTTTAAAACATTATTTCAATTTTAAATTTTTTATTTGAATATGAAGTTTCTATTTCAATTCAAAACTCTTATTTAATCTAAAAATTGATATTTGAATTCTAAATTATTATTTTTGAATCCAAAAATTAGTATTTCAATTCAGAAATTTATTAATTGATTATAAAAATGGACATTTTAATTTTGAATATTTTCATTTGAATATGAAAATTAATATTTCAACTCTGTGAATTTTTCATTTAAATTTTAAATAATCATTTGATTTGAACCTGAAAGTTCAATTTAGAATTATTGTTTTGGATTCTCAAAATTAATACTTCAACTCTCAAAATTATTAATTGAGTCTGAAAATGGACATTTCAATTTTAAATATTGTTATTTAAATCTAAAAACTGACATTTCAATTTTGAAATTTGATATTTAAATTCAAAAAACTTATTTAATCTAAAAATTGATATTTGAGTTCTAAATTATTATTTTTGAATCTATAAAATTAGTATTTCAATTTAGAAAACTTAATTGAATATAAAAATCAAACATAAAATAAATGACATTTTGATCTTAAATATTTTTCTTTGAACTTGAAATTTTATATTTGAATTCTGAATTTTTAAGTTTTAATTTAAAGAAATTATTTGACTTGAAAGATGAAATTTGAATTCCAAATGATTTTTTTGGATTCTCAAAATTAATATATCAAATCAGAAAGTCTAAATGGAGCCTTGAAATGGACATTTTACTTTTGAGTATTATTATTTGAGTCTCAAAATTGACATTTCAATTCTGAAATTTGTTATTAAACTTCAAAAAAATTTATTTGATCTAAAAATTCATATTCGAATTCTGAATTATTATTTTGGAATCTTAAATTTATATTTTAATTCAGAAAATTATTGATTGAGTTTTAAGGGTTTTTTCTACTAATGTTATCCATAATAAATCACTTTTATAAATGATTATAAATAATTATGTTTATTAATTATAAGTTACACTAAATAATTATTGTTATAACATAGATTTGTATATTATATAATTTATATTCTTATATTAAAAGAAATATATCAATGTAATTAATGTTACATTACTTTAAAATCATTGTAATTACTTCATATAATAATTAATTAGTATATGCATAATTATTTTTTAATTGAACATAAATATTTGCAATATGTAATTTATAACTTTAAACTTGAATTAAAAATTTGGAAAATTATAGTGTAGTTAAAGTAATTATTTTAATGATTTTAATTTCACAAATTATTATACAATATTTTAGTTTTTATTTTAAAAATTCTGTGATTAATCATCTATGATAAATATTTTACAGTAATTTTATAGTAATTATGAAAATTAATTTTATGATTAGCAAATTATTTTATTTATAGTTAATAATTACCAAGAGAAAAAAATTACTTGATTTATAATAATTCTTACAATAGTGAATGTAATTATATAGTATGTAATGTAATTAGTTGAATATTAACTTTTTAAATTTTTTTTGTAAAAATTTACTTTATAATAACAATTGTTAGTTCATTATTTGTAATTTTAAAATAAATATTTAAAATAGATAGTTTTCAATTATAGTCAATAAAGTAATTTTAAATTAATTATATTATTTAAATTTTGATCAGATTCTAAAAAGTAATGTATTTTAAATATTTTTATTTATTTAATTAATTATCTGTGAGTTATGTATTAATAATTTGTGAATATCTAGATAATTAATTTTTAAAATATTAATAATTTATTACATATTTAAATAATTGATAATGAATATTGAATATTTGTAATGTATAGTTTATAGTTTAAATATATGTAAATATAATCATTATTAATTACATGATTATTAAATTATTTAGTGAACCATGTACTTGAATTGTTTAGAAATCTAAAAACTAAGAAGATAAGATTTGAAAAAAGTTTTGAAGTTATAACTTAGTTTTTGAGAAAGGTGCAAGTTCAAAACTTATCTCATATTGTTTGTTTTCCATTCCTATTTTGAACACTATATAAACAAGAGGGTGTGGGGATCCAATTTCACATTAAAAATATTGTGCACATGGGATGAATTGATCAAAAGGTTCAACCAAAACAAAATAACAAATTATGCACAATTCTAAAGTACTTACATCCCCAACTTACTTATCTACCTAATTAAGTAGGTATCTAGTTTGACCTACCCACCTAGGTCGACCTATGTACCTACCTACTTAAGTACCTACTTATAAAAGTAGCCTAAGAAGGTAGAACCTACCTACCTACCTTTTTATTTAAGTAGGTAGGTAGGTATGTAACTTAGGTTTGTAGGCACTTACTTATGTACTTACCTAGGTAACTACCAACCTAATATTAATATTTTTATTAAATTTATTTAAAAGTGCCACATGGCATATTTGCATTGGGCCACATGTCATAATGTAAGATCATCCAAACATTTGAACTGATTGTTTTAGATTTTTTCAGAATAATAATAATAATAATAATAATAATAATATTTTAAATAATCAAATATTGGGACACATGGTAGCACATCATTTGCCCACAATTGTGACCAAAATAGTTGCATCTTAATTGCATTTTAATTGCATGTGACAATACGTATACATTGGAGTCAAAGGATGCATTTGTATTTGTTGATTTTTTCTTTCATCCAATACCTTTTGTCATTTGCAACTAATTTATCACATGCAACTTGTTTTAGGCAACTAAAAATATTTTAGTCACAAAATGTCGCTTGCGATTAAAATTTAGTCACAAAGACTAGTTGAAAATACATGTTTTTTCTTTTAGTGTGTAGGGGATTCACCATCTTTTTTGTAAACTACTACAAAGTTTTGTTACACCACAAATGCAACATTTTTGCAAGTCATGTCATCTTAAATCAAGAATTGCAAGTACTTATGACCTCAACTTGAGATTATTTTCAATCAATCCTTCATTTGTCTTCTTCAATTCTTCAACTATTGTCTTTGAAGCAGTGAGGCCACTAATGGTTGGAGTGGGTGTTGTGGATGAAGGGGGATTGGCCTTCCTTGATAGAGGGGACATTGCCTTGGAAATAGTTCATGGTGTTAGGATAGAAATTGAGGAGACTATTTTAGCCTTGGGATCTAAGTGGGAAGATATGAATTCAAACTTAAAAGTGGTGGGAACATTCACACTACCCCATGACGCAAGTGACAGAAACCCATTTGGTGTAGGAAAAACACGATTGGAAAAGGCCTATGGTCTTTTCATGCGCTTTGCCTCGATTTGCTTAAATGTATCAAAACCATTGGGATATCTATGTGTTGGAGGTTATGGTCTTGGCAACTTAAACTTTGACTTCATTCAAATATCTTTGGCTTCAATAGTTCATTAGTTGGGAGTTCTCCTTCTGGACAAAATTCCTACCAATGAACTCCCAATGTTAGTAGCCTTCTTCACCTTATTATAGAAGGAATCACAAACCCAATATGGTTTGCTAGGGTTGGGGGCTGATGTTGTTTTTAGAGCAACAATAGGTCGTTGTTTCTTTTGAGCACCAAACCCTAACCCTAACCTTAATGTAACTAGGTTTTTAAAACTCTAAAATTATTTTTTCTTCATTTATTTTTCCAATTTACAAAACCCTTTCAAAAAGTTACACCATCCCCCCCACACATGCATGCCATAGCTAGGAATCAAGACTTCTAGTAACCTCAACAACTCCTACTCTCCTCCTTTCATGTCCACCATAATCATGATCTAGGGTTTTTGCCTTCACATTCATGTTGATTTCAGTAACTTCTTTGACTTGGGGCTAATTAGGGTTCCTCCCTTGTTCAAGCTCTTCCCTTGCCTATTGCAAGCTAAATACAATCTACAAATCTACAATATTATTTATGCATCATTAGGAACAAATGTTTTTGCAACCATTTGCACATGCAATAATCATAAATATGAAAACCTAAATAAACACCACAACATAACATTGAAAATAAGAGGGCAAGATGAGGGCAGCCTAGGTTTAGGGTTTAGTGTCATTCACAATGTGTAACCTTATAAATGGAACATAATGAACTTCACTCACAATGTGTAACCATGTAAATGTAACAAAATAAATGCAATAGACCTTTTTAATGTCATAGATAATGTGTAACATTATAAATGTAATGTAACCCTATGAATGTAACAAAATTTACATTTACATGATTTACATTTATAATTACATTTATAAAAACTTATAATTGATAAAGTTTGCTTGACAAATCCAAAGTGCTAACCTTTAAACCATAAAAACAAAAATGTTTGCAAATAACTCCCAAAACAATTTACTACTTTGGCATTGCAAATGTAGGCGATTAAACTTGTAATGAATGAGCAAAGAAATCAAGTTACATGGTAAGCATAGATCAAGTTATACCTTATAATATTTCAGACATGATCTTGCACAATTGACATGCCAATCTCTTGCACCAAAGTAACATGTGTATTTGAATAAACATAAAAAACACATTTTTCAAGTGATCAAAATGTGATATAAAACAAGTTACAAATTAGTTTTTCAAGTTACTAATAGTGCATAAATGGGATTGGAATTGCAAATGGGCATGTTACTTGAAGTGTGCATGTGGGATTTCCAACATAATGGGCAAGGTAAATGCAAAAAGATCAAGGCATGTTGCCAACCCCTAGTGCATCATCATCACTTGGCATTATCTGCTCTATTTCAACACCAACAACTTCCTTCAAGATTTCTTTTACCATGGCATGCATATCCATTGTATGAGGTGGTAAAAGCACAATGGTTTGCATAATGTTCTTGGGCATATCCTCCAATAGAACCTGGTTACAAAGTTCACAATTTGATGAACCCTGTGATCATGCTAGTTTTGAAACTAACCCATCGGTTGCCATGTTATAATCTTGGAACTTTTTGCACAATAGTAGCCAACATTGATCTTCACCATCTGCAATTGGTCCTAAGGTGTCTACAATTGGCAAAATTGTACAAGATGTTAAGAAATGTTAATTCAGATGTGGGACACCTAAACATAACCACAACTTCTCCTTAAACTAAACCACAATTATGCACTGAACAGAATTCAAACTTAATTACAACTTTTTTCTAAACATAACCATGATTTCTTTCTTTCTAAATTTAATTAGAACTTCTCACTAAACATAATTCAAAGATAACAACTTTTTTCTAAACATAACCATCTTTCCAAACTTAACCACTTTTCTAGCAACTTAACAACACATTCTCATTAAACATAAGTGATTTTAAATTGGAAATTAAAAGTATTTGTGTCGTGAGTAATCCAACCACTATAATGGTCTTTTAAATATTTCAACAAACCTATCATGTATTGTTGTAGTGCATCATCTTCATTTGGAAGTTTCTCCCTTTGTTGCCACAATTAGATGAATTGCCTTTTGTCTCCAGTAGCCATTACTTGCATTGATTTACATTGGACAAAATATATCCAAGCAATGTATTGATCCCACCAAAGCTCCATGGGGCCTTTCAATGTTTCAAATGCCACTTCCACTTGTTGTTTCCATTCTTGGCATGAAATAGAAACAATCATACCACTTGCAAACAAAAAAACCCCTCCTCCTGTAACATATGTTTGACTACACACTAGAGGTGAGCACTAAACCCTACTCACATCCGTTCGAAGATGTTCTCCTTTGATCCTACTTTAATAGGGTCAGCCGATGCTTGTCCAATCCCATGTGCAAACATGAATGTCTTTAGTAACATCATAGTGAATGGTGTTGGTTGCAATGAATTTGTTTTTTCCATTGCAAATTGTTGCTACCACAATATCAACCTCAAGTTTATTATGTGTCCATGGGACTAGTGGTAGATTGTTTGTAGAAGTGGCACAATTGTCATGATGTGGTACATAGGATGCCACCCCCAAGTTATGTGTTCCCTGTGAAAAGCAATTGCCTATTCCCAAACCACCATTTTCTTTGTTACAAATTCATTGACTTTTTGTTGTCGTTTATCTTCCCATTGGATTTCTAGGCCCATGATTTTTTTCACAAGTAGTTTGTGTTCAACATATTTAATCAAGGCCTAAAATTCCTCATCCATAGTATCAATTGTGAACATGCTCAATAGAGACAATGATGGCATTTTTGATGGTATCATTGCATTGTTTTAATTTTTGAAAAAACACATCCACCTTACCATGGTTATTGCATGGGCACCACTACCCACAACATAATTGTTGAAAGTTATTACCTACAATAGAAAGGATGAATTAGGTCACCACATGTTACTACCTACTACAGCCTATAACAAAATTTAAGTTGAATTACCTTACCATGTTACCACTTGCTACATTTAAGAATAGAAAACTTGAAACATAGATTATATATTCTTTTTGATTTTGCAAATGCCCAATTCCCGTATGAGCTCATAAAATTGGCATCCACCTAGTCCTCCCATTTTCCATCCTTAAACATTCTATATTGAGACAATTTGGATTTGAAGCCTTCAATTATATCCTTCTAGTTGTAGTTTCGTAACATGAACGGCATCAACATGAACAAAGGAGAAACCCACTTCAAGAATGGAGGAGGGCAAGGAGGGGGTTGCCAATTCATCATAACTTTTTATTTTGTTGTAATTTCAACAGATGCCATGGTGGCCTTACGCTCTGCATCAATTACAGCCCATTCCTAGTTGAATAAATGCCCAAATTGTAGATTAGCACCCTGACCTCCAAAGCTAGGCAATCCATGAATAACAAAAGTGGATAAAATAGATAGAATTTCATATGCATTTTCTACAATTGAACTTGACTAATTTCTAATGACCCTAAATGTACCCATGCCCTTAATTTCATTAGCTATATTTGCCGGTCTAGTTGCAACATCACCATTTCCAATTTTTTCTAAACTATTGGTAAGAACATTTGTTCTATTCACTCTTTCAATGCTAGGGATTGTAGAGGTAGGTGAAGTGAGGTTTACCACATCATCATCCACCTTTTTGTATTGTTTTCGCAACCGTCGGTGTTTTCTACTTGAAGTTGAAAGATTTTGGCTTTTGGTGCGATGGGTATGAGGATTAGTTAGCTTTTCAATTGTAGCATCTTCCTGAAGCTCCTTTCTATTTCTCTTGTGGCTAGTTTTCGAATGTTTACTTGTAACAACATCATCATCATGTTTGCACTTATGATGTTTTACATCACACCTAACATTTGGGTGTAATCCTTTTAAGGTTTTAAGTCAACAAACTTGCCTTATGACCTATTAGAATGTTTTGATCCTGCTCTTAATCAACTTTCAATTGGGTATTCAAAGGTAAGTCTGTGCTTGCCTTACAATTTGCCAACATTTGCTTCAACTTCTTACTATTATGGGGAGACTTGAAATTAGGATAGATAGGTAATTGCACACGCTTTGTTGAGTCTAGATAAAATGGTGCATTCATGTAGCCCTGATGTTGGTGTTCGAAAAGCCTTAGTTTGTTGGGCCACTCCCCACCATAGTAGATGCAAACCATGTTGCTTCGCCTTTTTACTATTTTCTCAACATTAATAGGTGTTACCTACAATTGAAGGATTTCTTTTAGTAACATATTTAAACAAATATAAATTTTTTTCTAAATTTTACTACCTCTTTCTAAACTCAACAACCTTTCTTTAAATTACCACAAATGCTACAATGGGATCTAGAGCAAAGTATTTACCTTTATGGTGATAGACTCTAGTTTCAACTCATTGTACAACTCTATAGTGACAAATTGTTCCACCCATTTCTTGTATCCCATGAAAACACAATAGCACACCAACCCATTTGTAAAAAGGTTTGTTTCAACTTATGTAGATATTTGATTATGTTCCTTGTTTTCCATTTTTTTTGCGCCATTGAAGAACCTAAACCCATGTAAACACAACTTTGTAACATTTAGAAGATGAATACATATTACAAATTGAACAATCCATTAAACCCATAGTTGTAAAACTACATTTGTAATAGTTGTAGTTCAAACTACAAATTATTTAAAGTTAAAAATTGAATTACAAATTGTGAATTACAATTTGTTGAAGAAGAAAACTTTGTAACTTGCATAGGGCTCCTCTACTAACGTTTACCCACTACAAGGCGTTTCTTCAACAAAACATTTCATGCCATCCACGAATGCCCTAACAAAATGTTGTTGATATATAGGCGGCCACTTCCACAAATATTTGAAAGCCATCGATTTGTAACAAGTAAGTTAAAAAGCTTACTAGAACAACGTCTTCAACTTGCAAATTTTCCTGCACTCCCATTTTCTTGCCTCCACTACCTTCGATGCCAAAGCTATTGCAATAATTTAACAAGGGCGAATTAAACTATCCTATGATAACAACTTCAGCATTATTGAGCAAATTTACAAAATACCTTGAAGTTATATTACAATGGCGATGGAGATAAGTGAGAAGGTACTACACCTCCTTTAGGGTTTAGGGTTTTTAACTTTGGAAACATGACATGGTCTTGTCTTGCATGAAATGGCTATAGCTTTTGAAATTGGTTTAGGGTTATAGCTTAGCAGAGTGACTCATGGCTTGACATGGGCCATGCCAGGACATGGCATGCAATGGGATTTTGGCGGGGGGGGGGATTTTATGGGGGGTGGGGGTGTAATGTGCCTACGTGGCAGTTATGCCAACGGGGTGACGGGTTATGAGCAAGCGGGGGTTGCTGACGTCATGGATAGGGTGGCAGTTTTTTTGTACCGGACCATTCATTTCATTTGGCCTGGTTAATGTTTTTCCATACTGAAGCTCAGCATTTAGTGCACAAGGTTCGAGATAATTATACTAATTGTACATGTAAGAGGAGTGAAAATATATGTAGGAGCAGTGGAGGCACTCAGGAAAAGGAAAGACTGGTCAAAACAGGATGAAACTCAGTTAGGCACAAGAAGTGGTGCATTTCTTAGTTTGACCCCACCCCCCCTCCCCCCTCCCCCCCCCTGAAGGCTACTTGTTTGGAGATCTTTTCCGAATGTCACCCGATTTTGGACCAAATTCAGTGTCCAGGTGCCGCATTTTCCTGACGCTACGGAAAACTCTACTTTTCATTATCTTTTACTGTCTCCCACGTTTTACACATGGAAACATCAAGAAAATATGATAAGTTAAAAATCTATTCATTAATCAGTAATATATATATATAATCACATTTCGTTAAATTTACATGACGTATCGAATGTGAGTATTATAAATAGTGGTTTTGTGCAAGGCCCTTTCACCATTGTTTTCATCCTCTTGGTCTTCCTTCTGTTCAAGAATTTGCGTTGTAGGTCCTTCGCATTGTCCTTCGAATTCGTATCCTTCGCATTGTTGCTTAGATTTGGGTTGGGTTTCAAGCATGGAGCAGACAAGAAAGCGCTACGCTGCCGATTTGAAGTCTATCATGGAAGCGCGCAAGCGCATCGCACCGTATGCACATGCCACACCCGTGATGACTTCGTCAACCTTAGATGCTCTTGCTGGGAAGAAACTCTTCTTCAAATGCGAGCACTTGCAGAAGGGGTAAATTGAGAGACGTCCTGTTCTTCCTGCTGCTCCTGTTCTTTCCTGCTAATGCTTTGATAGTGGCCAATTTTTTGTGCTGCTGGATGTTTTGGTCATGCTTTGTGTTGTAGTCATAGCTTTGCTCAACAACCTGGGATCACTGCACAGAAGTACTGGAGCCTCTGTGAGCATTTCATTCCTTTCTAGAATGTTACGTCCAAGTATTGTTGCCAAAGCATGTGGACAATTCATCCTGTTTAGGAACTGTTCTTTCTTGGGTGCAAATTCTTGCTCAAGGATGCTGGTTGGATTTTTGTTAACTAGTCTGTTTGAAATCTGCAGGGGTGCTTTCAAGTTCCGAGGAGCTTGCAATGCGATTCTTTCTCTATCAGAAGATGAGGCCAAACGCGGTGTTCTAACTCACAGCAGGTTTTACCATTACAACCATACATTCACATGCTTGCCACATTCAACAATTCTCAATCCTATGTCTAGCTTCCTTCCAAATGATGCAAAGCAGAAACCAGAGGCAAGTAGCTAGCTAGCCTGGGTGCTCATTTGTTTGCACATCTACCTACACTATGCACCATTTTTGTTGACCAAGAGACTGAACACATGTTTGCCAATGAAGTGGCAATCATGCAGCAGCAGTGGCACTTGCAGCTCGGATACGAGGAATAAAGGCACATATTGTAGTTCCAAGGAATGTACCTGCTTGTAAGCTGGAAAATGTGAAGCGCTATGGTGGGCAAATCACACTGTGTGAGCCATCGCTTGAGGCAAGGCAGAAAGAAGCAGCTAGAATACAACAGAGTACAGGAGCTGTCCTCGTACATTCCTCCAATGACCCCGATATCATCAGGTGTGTTATCTGACATTGGGTTTTTTATCCACCACTGTATTACTTCGGACACACAGCATGCAAGAAACAAAAGCATTGTTTCTTCTCATATGGAAAAAAATGCACACTCTTGATGATACTTACTGTTGCAGTGGCCAAGGTACTGTTGCTCTTGAGTTTTTGGAGCAAGTTCCACTGCTGGATGCCATCATCGTTCCTATCAGTGGTATGTATTCAAACATAACAAAAGCCATGTGAAAGATGTACTGAAAAGTGCTTGAATGTCCTACCTCAATATTGTACTAAGAAATTCAAGATTTGTTGACACCTGCACATTGCATCATGTCAAGCTCAAAGGAACATATAATAGATACCGTATGGTTGCATTTGGAGTCACAAAAGTGTTTCAAGGAACTAGTCTCTCTTTCAGGTGGGGGCTTGATTTCCGGGATTGCATTGGCTGCAAAAGCAATCAAACCAGAAATTATTATCATAGCAGCAGAACCATCTGGAGCCGATGATGCAGCCCAGTCAAAAGCAGCTGGGAGGATTGTCACCCTGAAGCAGCCTAAGACAATTGCAGATGGTTTGCGAGCTTCTTTGGGCAATTTCACATGGTACCACTACAGAATCTACTCTGTGTTATCGTCTCTTATTCAGGCTTATTCATAGAGTTTCTCTTATTTGTGCAGAGAGTATGGCGCAAGCTCTATAGAGCACTAAACTGTTTTGCTGATTTGTGGCTTTTGATTACAATCCTTGACAGGAAAAACTCTCAAAGAGACTGAGAAACAATCATATCGAAGAATCCGAGATAGTCGGAAGAATGTCATGTGCATCGATCTATCATGATTTCTCTAACAGATGTTTGTTTCTCCCACAGGCCTGTAGTTCGGGATCTTGTGAGTGCTGTAGTCACAGTGGATGACGATGAGATTCTTGAGGCCATGAAACTGTGTCATGAGGTGTTGAAGATGACTGTGGAGCCAAGTGGAGCTATTGGACTAGCAGTGATACTGTCTGATAAGTTCAAAAACGAAGTGAGAACAAACTTGGAAAACATTGGCATTGTACTTTCAGGAGGAAATGCGGGATTGAAACTCTGCTGAGAATTGTTGTGCCCCAAATTTAGCATTTAAGTTTGGCAGGATCATAATGTGTGACATGTTAACGTGTGATGTATCCATAAACCTAACAAAGGCATAGTGTTTTCCCAACATTCTGAGATGACTGAAACAAGCTAAGAAAGAATAGTCTATCCTGCTTCTGTATATTCTGGTTCCTGTTGCACAAAAATTGAAGCTCCAATACCCAACCAAAACCACCAGCAAATCCAGCCCACAGTCAAGCCATGCATGTGCAGTATGTTGAGAATACATACTGCATACACCAATTACAACCACCCTGATCAGTGTACAAGGGTATTTGATGGTTTCACTAGGCTTTCGTTTGCAAGGACTAAAGAACGTCTTCTTTTTGTGTTAAGATGATCTTATAACCACTTGGAAGCAATATGCCATTGTGTTAACTAGAAATTTTACTTCAAGAGTGAGACTTATGGTTGTTTTTCTAGATGGCTTGCAAGGAGTCAATCTTCTCCCCTGGGGAAAACAAATTACAGTATACCATTATAGGGCTCTCAGTTCACATAATGTGCCCATTGCCAACCAAAGTTCTTCTTTATCAAGAAAGAATCTTCATTAAATGCTGAAATAGCAATGTCGTCAAGCATTACTAGATCCGCACCCAGCACGATCAAAACTAACAATGTTAGACATAAAAACATGCATAGATAGACATAAAAACATGCATAGATCTCTGAGCACATCATGGAATAGGAGGTATGGTTTGACACCAAGTTTGTTTTATTTTGTGATTGAATTGTGTGTTTTGAACTTGAATTTATGCAATTGTAGATGAATATATTTTCAAATGCAAAAGAGGAGGCAGCCTCTAGAATCACTCCTTGGGGATAAATCCTCCAACCACAACAAAAACTAGAACTTAGTTCACACTGAATTGAAATACATCAACAAATGATTTTATTTATAAATAGTGTTCTGCAGTAGATACATAACAGAAAGTCCTTGCTTTATATTATGCATTTGCAAACCCTTTGACTATAATATTGCATTGAATAGATCAACATGATACATGCCAAAGAATAAACTCTATGAAGAAGATGAACAAAACAATTCTCAGCAGAGTTTCAATCCTGCATTTTATCCTGAAACATTGGAAGGGGGAAAGGACTCATGAAGCTTGCCAACTAAGGTCCCTTTTACACTAGAATTGGGTCAACTTCAAATTCTATTGGTGGAAAGCTTAAAGTTGTAAAATTAATTATACAAACCCAAAACTTGTTTTTTTTAAAAAATTAACATGTTTTTCAACTCTTGGCCATTGCAAAGAAGTCATTTGTTGGCTCAATTGTGGGAACACATTTTGAGAGGGTATAGGGGTTGGAGAAGCAAAAGTAGGCTGAATGGATAAGTTTATGTGTCAGCTATTTTTTTAAGAAGTTGGGTGAGGAGAGTATAGGGCCTTTTTTTTTTTTTAATGATGTGGGGTCTTAGCGAACTTGAAAAATAAAGGAGTTTTATTAAGTGGTATTGGGAGGGGAAAGGAGTTCTTTTTTTTAAAGGAGTTATTTCTTGGGTGGGGTTGGGTGGTTGGGGGAAAAGGGGGGTATTACTTTTTCTCCCTTTTTGTCATTTCTCATAATAAGATGACTTAACAAGGATATTTTCCCAAGAAAATATTTTAAAAAAATCAATGTCATTTTTTGGGGCACCAAACATGGAAAATTTCAACACAAAAAATTAATTTAAAAAATTTAAGAAAAAAAAAATCTTGTTTGGAATCAAACATTGAATACATTCGACCAAAATTTGAAAAACAATTCAATTTCAACTTTTTATGCCACAAAAAATTTCACAAGTGACTCAAAAGTTGATGTTCACCAATATTATATTCGTCACTAGTCGTCACCTTAACAAATTGGTTCCATACTGCATGACTTGGTAAAGTCCACAGGGTGGGGCTTTAGCTTTACTAGAATACGGGCCTACCTAAAGCTTTATAGAACACAACTGTATAGTAAAGTCACTTTGTAATATACTGCATGACAAAGTGTACAGTAAAGGCCTGAGGGTGGAGCTTCAGCTTCATCACAATAAGGGCCTGCTTGAGGGAGCCCAAATTATGGTAAAGCTCCACCACTCTGAGGGCTTTACCCCGTGTAAAACCCCATGAGCATTTACAATCTTGCTTGCTATAACTCCATTTGAGCTGATGAGCTTTGATTCAGAGGTACCAAATCCCCCCCCCCCCCCCACCAAAAAAAAAAAAAAAAATTTTTCCGGGCGCGCCAA
>Ga0116229_10001791_pt1 | contig 34272 bp, 31 predicted proteins | sample S1TSphgellanicum_3_FD_87313 | JGI IMG/M metagenome (GOLD analysis project Ga0116229, IMG submission 87313) | Host-associated microbial communities from peat moss isolated from Minnesota, USA - S1T2_Fc - Sphagnum magellanicum MG | ecosystem: Host-associated > Plants > Peat moss > Unclassified...
ATGTATGCGTGCACTCATTGCGCAGCATGGTAATGTTTTGGCAGCTTCGGCGGCCCTTTAGCAGCACCCAGAAGCTCAGCAGAATGACGAGCAAATTGACTCTTTGGAAAATCATGTTTCACATATTAATGTTCCAGCAGAATTCAATCAAGGCATGTCAAAATTTGCACGTGAACATCGCAATCGCTTATAGAGAGAACGACGTGCCAGGCAACGTACAGAGTTGGCCGGGACATCTGAAACGCCACAAGAGCGAAGTAATTGTTTGTGTTAACAACGACAAACTGTACAACAAGCAACAGCACATGCACAACCTTCTTTTGGCAATGACGCATTGTAATTGTTTGGAGATGAAGATGCATCAGCCCCGGGACAATGGGATTGTGGAGAAATGGACACAATCTGTGGATTCTGCAACGCGAAAATGTGGATCAAAGAACGATTAACAAAGTCGAGCAACAACAACCCATAGTTTTCTTTGTGTTACGAGAATGGCAAAGTTTTGTTGCCGAGTCTTCTTGCAACACCGCAAGAGTTGGAAGTTCTTTTAACCATCAAAGAAAAAAAAGTCGTCAAATTTCGAGATTAGATTTGCATGTACAATTCGGTGTTGGCATTCACTTCGTTCGGTGCCAAAGTTGATGAGTCGATAATAAGAGGCACTAGACCGTATTCCTTTTGCATTTAGGGTGAGTTTTATCACAAAATCGGATCCATGTGTCCTACCGAAGGACAACGTCCATAATTTGCATAGTTGTACATTCATGATACGAAGAGCAAACGTCAAAATCGCCATGTCGTTATGCCATCACTTGATCCAACGACATTGGATCGATTGTTGACCATGATGTATAAGATCAATCCTTATGTCGATGTGTTCAAAATGGCAAAGGATATATGGCAACAGAAGGTGTTCCCACAGATCTGAAATTGTGTCTCATTGCCTTTCGAACAAAGCATGCTCACCGATATAATGTGTCGATGGCCGATGAAGTCGTTGCATTGATGGTAGGAGATGGTTATGAGGTTTTAGACAGGTGTGACGTCGTCGTTGCTCAGCAAGCTGGCCCGTTTTAGCGCATTTTCGAACTACATGTGGGATACATGGCTCTACATTATCCGTTGTTATATCCTTACGGTGAAGATGCATGGCATCCGAATATTCCACTCAATGGTGTTGTTACTGATGTAGATTTGGATGAAGACCGTGCGAAAGAATCTGAACATCAAAGAAAGCATTGTAATGTGACAATGGCTGGATTTTACGGTTATCGACTTTAACATCAAGACACTAATGGCATTGCGTTGCTTCGGGGTGACCAATTAAGGCATCAATACATTGTGGATGCTTATGCGGTTATCAAACAAAACCGCTTGAAGTATTTGCACCTGAATCAAAAAAAAATTCGTGCATTTCTTTATTAAGGCCTTCAGGACACCATCACTACAAGTGACAATAACGTTATTGCCATTAAACAAAGGATCATTTTGCCATCTTCTTTCACAGTAGGTTCACGTCACATGATTCAGAATTATCAAGATGCCATGGCAATCTACAGATGGGCATGCTGCCCAAATGTGTTTGTTACATTCACTTGCAATCCCCAATGGCCTGAGATCAAGAGAACATTGTTGTTCGGACAATAACCTCAAGATCGATCGGATTTGGTAACTCGAGTGTTCAAAATGAAGCTAAAGGAGTTAGTCAATGACATTCACAAGAAGCATATTTTGGGATGCACGATTGTGGGAATCTATGTCAGTGAATTTCAAAAGCATGGGTTGCCGCATGCACACATTTTCATCTTTTTTGTCGAAGATTGCAAGCCACACACGGTCAAAGATGTAGATCACATGATTAGTGCTAAACTTTCGAATCTAAAGACAAACAGGTTGGCCCACGAGACGGTTACCAGCTACATGGTGCATGGTCCATGTGGAACTACGTTTCCAAATGCCCCATGCATGGAAGAAGGCAAATGTAGAAAACAATATCCACACAAGTTCCAATCTGAGACGGTGATAGATGTAAACGAATATTCTATTTATCGATGCAGAAATACGGGGCGCACACTTTTGGTTCATGGTGTTGAATTGGACAATCGTTGGGTGGTACCGCATAATGTCTATTTGTCGACCAAATACGATGCGCACATCAACATTGAAGTCTGTAACAACATTCGTGCAATCAAGTATCTGTTCAAGTACATTTATAAAGGACATGATTGTGCAATTATTGAAATCTCACATCAGAGCGACAATGCCATTAAAGGGAATGTGGTCAAAATCGATGAAATTAAAAAATATCTTGATTATCATTGTGTATCTGCATTGGAAGCAGCGTGGCGCATCTTCAAGTTTGACATGCATGAATAATTTCCTGTCATTGAATGTCTGCAATACCATTTGCCTAATCAACAAATGGTGTTGTTCGACGATGATGATGATGTGCAGGAAGTGGCAGCACGGTCAGCCATTTCCAAAACGATGCTGACATAATGGTTCAAAACAAACCACAAATTGGAAGTTGCACAAAACCTTATGTTCGATCAATTCCCTTAGCAATGGGTGTGGAATCTGAAGTTGAAACGATGGACAATGCGCAAGAGAGGCTTTGCCATTGGTTGCATGTATTATGCACACCCGACACCGAGTGAATGTTATTATTTGCGAATGTTGCTGAACTGCATCAAAGGTGCCATATCCTACGAGCATTTGCAGACAATGGATGGCACAAAGCACGACACATTCAAAGATGCATGCATTATAATGGGTTTGCTTGTAGATGACAATGAATGGCATCAAGCCTTGGAAGAAGCCGGTTTTTGGGCTTCATGATAACCATTGCATGACATGTTTGCTTCCATGTTGATGTTTTGTGAGGTGACGAATCCTAGACAGCTATGGGATGCACATTGGGAGTCTTTGAATGATGACATTGAAGCAATGACACGCCACAAACATGTTGATCCAGTTGTTACCCTTTTTGAGGATGTGCTAAAGCATCATGCATTGTATGAGATCGATCAGGTTTTCATCCGCAACGGACACCACTTGGAAGATTTTCCAACACTTCCCAAGTCTAATTATGTTTTTTTTGTTCATGGAGGAAATTGATTGGTCCAAGAAAAGTTGGCTTATGATCAGCATTCATTGACCACACATGTAGACAATGCAGAAAATAGGCTCAATGATGATCAGCGCAGTGCATACAAAACTATTTTGAATGTCGTGACACACAAAAAGGGCAAATTGTTCTTAATGTATGGCAGTGGTGGAACCGACAAAACATTTGTTTTGACAACGTTTATGTCCCATCTACGAAGGTAAGGCAAAATCGTGCTTGTAGTTGCTTCATCAAAAATTGCATATTTGCTACTTCTGGGCGGCAAAACCGCCCATTCAAGATTTAAGATTCCGATTGATCTGCATGATGAGTTGACTTACAACATCACACAACATATGAAAGTGGCCAAGTTGGTGCGTAAAACTAATATGATCATTTGGGATGAGGCATCGATGATGCATCATCGAGCTTTCGAAGTTGTTGATCGAACCCTGCGTGATTTGATGCAATTGGATGATGCACAAGCAACCGAAAAGATCTTTGGTGGGAAAACTGTGGTCTTTAGTGGGGATTTTTGACAGATCCTACCTATTGTTCCCAAGGGAGGATGAGAAGACATTGTCAGTGCTTCGTTGCCTCGATCGCATCTTTGGAAACATATTACGATTCTTCGTCTTCATATCAACATGCGAGTCATGGCAACCAATTCTGAAGAGCTGTGAGAGTTTGCCAAATGGGTGTTGAATGTTGGAGACGAAAGTCTTCCTGCCATTTCAGAAGAAGAAGGTGTCGACCCAAATTGGATCAAGATTCCGTCCCATATGAAGCTGCAAGCAGAAGATTGCAGTTTAAGAAGATTAATCCGAACCATCTATCCAGATCACCAACACCACTCTAGAGATGCCATATATCTTATGCAGCGCAACATTGTGGCCCCCAAAAATACTAACGTTGATGAAGTCAACAATGCAATTCTAGAATCGCTATCTGAAAAATTGCACACATACCTGAGTGTAAATTCTTTGACTCCGACATGAAAAGGTGCAAGTGCTGCTATAGGAATTTCAATGGATTCATTGTATCCGGTGGAATTTCTGAACACTCTGAAATTCAGCAGTATCGCAAATCATAAGTTAGAATTCGAAATGGGCGTGCTAATCCTTTTGTTGCGTAATTTTAATCAATAAATAGGATTGTGCAATGGTACGAGGTTGATTGTCAAGAGATTAGGTCAACATGTCATTGAAGCGGAGATCATCATAGGGAACAATGTTGGCAAACGTGTGTTCATACCCCGCATCATCATGTCCCCCTTCAGGACTGATTGGCCATTTGTTTTGTGTCATTGTTAATTTCCTATTCGAGTGGCATTTGCGATCACAATCAACAAGAATCAAGGTCAGACATTGAAAAATGTTGGGGTATATTTGCCATCTCAGGTCTATTCCCATGGTCAACTGTATGTTGTTATCTCACGGGTCACAAGCAGTGCAAACATCAAGATTTTCAGTGGCCAGGGTCTCGATGGATTAATGCGGAATGTTGTACATAAAGAGGTTTTGGAAATGTAGTTTATAATTGTAATTTTGTAATATGTACCGTCAAATACACACACACACCTGTGCATTAGGCATGAGGTTCAAATTAGTTCCCTTTAATTCTTCACTTAAATTTCACTTACAATGGAAAGGTTAAAAGCTTACATATGAATTGGAAGTATTTTGTGAAAATGTTCCACCATGAAACTCTTTGCTCTCTTGTATTTTCTTGCCTTCTAATCTCCACAACAACCATTACTAAATCATAATCCAACCACCATGTTAGTAACACCACTTTCGACGAAGGCACCAAAAATGTGAATTATTCTCATCACCCTTGATTCAAAATAAGTTACAATAATTCACAACAGGTTCCAAGTGAATGTCACTAAATGGTTGGACTCGAAGATTTGGAAATATGAACACGCGATTGCATTTGTTCCACGATTAACACCCCATTAGGCCAATCCAATATTATCACAACGAAGTCTAAATTAAATTAGCCTTCAATCATGACTCACAACTAACATGATCGACATGAATTACATGCAATTTGTTTTATGTTAAATAACCATTCATTTCCAACCAAGTTGGATTGACACAATATTTACACTAATTGTAACAATGTGTCTTTATTTTATGTTCACCAATCTCATTCCAAATTTAACAATGTGATTGCTAGATTTGAACTTAAGAACATCACATTCAAATTATGACCATCACACAATTTCTTCCATAATGTTTACATTATTTGTTTGATGGCAGTAGGAATTAGTATACATGATCCTAACTATAAAAATCATTATCATGTTAAACATGAACTTGAAATGATAAGGAACAAGGTGAGGGTCACATTTCAAAATTATTAATGTGTTGTCACAAAGCCCTCTCCCCCTTTCTTTGCACGATATCTTCTAACTCCCTGATCCAATCTTGATGAAATTTGATGAACAAGTGTGTCACTTCACATTCTACCGTTGCCTTAAGTTCAAAAAATATCTAAAAGTGGGTTCAAAAATTATAGGCCTCCAAAATTGAAGTCTAGAGGCTACCTCATTAATTTAATGTTTCACATGTTTTTTCACATCAACTCAATAACTTCATGAAAAATGAATTATAATGCAAGATGTCCACTTCCCTACATCATTTCCTTTCCTTCTTCATAATTACTCTCATGTCTTCTTGGTTATGTTTTATCTCTCTTCTCACACCAAAAACATTCCAAATTCTCATAGAAAAAATTATGTGAATGAGCCTAAGAATTTCCAACCCCTTCAAGGAGCCCTCCTCTTTTTCAAAAGTGAACCTCTTGCCTTAATCAATGGTAATGAAGGGGAATCCTTTCCTTACTCCCTCCTCCAATCAATTAGCTCTCATCCTTTGAAATTCAATGAAAATTCAAGAAAATCCACCTACTTTTTTTACAAGCCAATGGGGGTTGGAGGAAATCAACTTCCTCCAATCAAATGAGAATGGAATTCCCTCATGCAATGAAATCATTTGGTTCCTCTTTTTCATCTTCCTCTTTGATCCTTTCAATTCTGATTTCTTCTTAACACTTTTCCATCCATTCCTTGTATGTTTATCCAAATGTAACTATCTCCAAAAATAATTTACCCTTGAAGTAAGTCATCAAAGACTTACTTGTGCACCTTTTGTTCACTAATTATATTGACTAAATCCACCAAACTACTTGCGATAAATCCCCATAATTCTTAATTAGATGTATTATTTACCTTTGAAATACAACTAATTCTATCATCCAAATTGTATTAATTACTTATGTAGTACATGTGGTTAAATAAATCAACAACCCCAAAACTAACATAGGATTTTCACAAACATCCTTTCTCATCATCGATTCCAAAAAATTGATTAGTGCCATTGAACCTAAGGCCTTGTAGATGATTTAAAACCCTAATCTTTTCTTTTATACAAGTTGAGATTGTGAGAGATGCATGAGATGCACAAGCTCAATTACTTAGAAAAAATTATAAATGCTTAAGTGAAAGGCTCAACAACAAAGAATATTGTACAAATATAGACTCTTAAAAATAACAATTGCATTTGCTTATTGAAGTATTCAAATAACAAACTTTATATAACTATGGGTCTTTGAGATCAATTCATGCCATCTTATTTTGACAAAGTTTAAACATCTTAAGTGAAGAAAACATTTAATGTGTATAACCATGTAGGTCAAAGTTCAACTCTTTCCATGTGCGATACCTTAGTTTTGCATCTTACTAAGAAAATTGTTGATACTAGTTTGTCCCACAATCTAGTTTCTTTAATCAATCAATTTTGAGTCAATTTGTTCATTTGTTGTTCAACATTTTGCCTTTATGTGATGCTAAGATGGAGGACAATCATTTTCTTTCTCCAACTATTGTTGCTGCAAGTATGGAAAAAAAACAAGTCCTAGTGCATAAACCTACATTTTTGAATTAGTGATTATTATTTTTAAGAGTTTGTATTTATACATTTTTTTTGTCATTAAGCCTCTCACTTAAGCATTTATAATTTATCTATAATTGAACTTGTGCATCTCTCTCTCTCAACCTAAAAAAAGAAAATTAGGGTTCTTAATTTTGTTCTATGTGTTTCAAACTTTTGAAAGAGGAATCGGGCTTTTGTCCTATTCTTCAAGGAGACAATCTTCAAGTAAAATATTTTTTTTCATGTCAAAGAATTATAAGGTGCAATTGTGGCAACCCTACATTACTGCAAGAAAAACAAATTGCAAAATATTGTTATATATTTTTGTATGTGCAGTTAAAGTTGTTTGTTGTCTTGAATGTGTTTATTATATGGAAAAAATCAAATGTGTGTTTGACAAGAAGATGTTTTTATTGGCTGATGGGGTAGATGTATATATGGATAGGTCATAATTCAGCATGGATGGGGCATATGTTTGTAGTTCTACCAACTCCCTAGGTAAGCCAAACTTGGCTAAATCCTAATATGGATGGTTGTCAACATGGCTACATCACAAAATTGGAAAAAAAAAAACACTTGTGTAATTTTACAATCCCTAATTTTATTTCTTTCTTTCATTGTTTACAAAAAGTGCAAAACATTTGACATAAAACACATGGCATGTTTTTCCTTTTGTTAATTATCCACATTGCAAACCATATCACCCACCTTTTCAATGTTGGTGTATTATATAGAAATACATGTAATGCACATTGCATTACAATCTTGTGTAATGCATTCTTTTAAAAAATATTTTTCTTAAGCATATTCATATATTTAAACCATATGTCTACAACTAAATATTGGCCAATCACAAAACTATGGCCAATTATAACTTCGATTCACAAAAACCTTTGCAAAATAAGGGGGTTAAAAATTTATGCATGTGATGAAAAGCTACAAAATTGAACCCATTTCTTTATGCAAAGGAATGACTTGAGTGGAATTAGATGGGCATGGGTGGGTGTCCAACCTCTCCCGGATTTTCATTTTCCTAGAACTAAAAACAAGAAGAAGCTTCATGTTTTGTACAAATTAATATCCCTAGTCTACTAGCAAGTACAATAGGTCTTTTCCAAACGATTAATTAATTATTTTAAAAATGTTCAATATTAAAAATCTTCCAAAAGATGTTTGATTTTCCTTCAAACAATTTTTGTTATTGGTATTGCAGTTCATATTGGTTGACCAAGATTTTAAATTTGAGAAGAAACACATTTATTTATGAGGAAAAAATATGTTGCCCTCTCAAATAATTTATGATTACATTTCTTCCAATACAAGGTTTATAGAAGATGTATTCACAAATGATAGTAAGGAAAAAGTGAAATGTGAAACCTAAACGTTTTAATTTGTTAAGGCAAATATAGAGTGTCAAATCAAAAAGAAAGAAATTTATTTTCTTGACTCATTTGATATTATGTGTGGCTATGAATTTGACCAAATGTTCAACACAAGATGAAGTGAATGATTGCAAGTGCATGAAAACTAAACCCTAAACCTGTGCATGAAAAATGATTGTCTTAGATGGACACATCTAACCTTAACCTTTGAAAAGGAATTAACATTTTGTGAAGGAAGGGAAATCAACAAATAGGTACTTTTTAGAGGGCATATAATTTCAACATTTTGGGAAGCTAATTTTGAAAAACAAAATGGTACATAATAAAATAATTTAATTCATGCTAAAATGGTAAAGGTAATTTATGGTACTAAAATACTTAATTTTTAACATGGCGGTGTGACCAAATTGCACATGTTGGATTAAACTAAAAAACCTATGTGGTGCATTTATTATTAATTTCTAACATCACCTATACAAAATATTCATTGTATGGGAGGTTATTACCAATGTTGAAAGCTATCTTGTATGTACATGGATTTAAATTGGAACATGGTATGGTTTTTAGAGTCATAATTAGAATTAAAATTAGGTTATTGATTTTTTTAATAACTAGATCCAAAACCAAGTTCTAAGTTCCATTTAAACATGCTATTAGTATTGAAATTGGAAGAGAATTTTATTTTTTAAAAGACAAAACCAAGGGTTTTTCATACAAGTCAAAAACAATTCAACAATTGTTATACATTATTGATTAAGGTTTCAGGAATTATGCATCTAAATTAAAAATGCATCACAAAAGTTTGCATAGAAAACCTATATCATATAACATGTTATTAGGCCATATTATCTAAAGTACCTTTGAATAGATTTTGAAAATGCATAGTTGTTACTATGACAATGTCAAATGAAGACTAAAAAGTAACCCAATTTTTTTACAAAACATGTGTATAGATTAGCTCATTTATTTCATTATGCACTTATATCTGAAATTAATTTTTTTATTTTTAGGTCCAAATATTTACAAATAATGATCATAATTTAAGTTTATGCATTAAACATAAGTTGGGTATGTAGATGAGGCAAACAAACCATAAGAGTGAACAAGATGCCAATAGTAACACACAAAGGGGATTGTATTTTTAAATGGGGAATCAAAATTGAGGATACAAATAATTAGTATATATCCTTTTTGTTAATGAATGAGGAATACTAGCAATATGATTGTGTTTATTGTTATCATCAATTTGAAGGATTCGGTGATTGGTTGAGCAAAATCATATAATTGGAAAATTGACAATAAGAAATTATGAAAATTTCAAAAGTTTATATTAAGCTTCCATGTTCCTTTAAATACTTTTGGCTTGACTTATGTGCCCCAATTTAATTAAGTTGTCATTGTTGTTAAAAAAAATGAAATATTGGAAATTGTGAATATAATGGTAATGTATTTATTTTCTTTTCTTTTTATATCATTAGTTACATTTTCTTGTACTTTATTTGTATTGACTAATATTGTAATTATGGAAGGTTCATGCAAGATATTATAATGAAAAAATGCATAATTTTGTGTGTTGTCAAACATTTTTTCAACATTGTACCACTAATCAAAACAATGTAAGCAATAGACTATTTTTTTAGCAAAGTGTATGATGGTGAAAGAAACCAAATAGTATTACTTGAAATTTTGGTAGAATTTATTAGAGGTATGGTTTAATTACCAATGTTTGTTTCAATACATTGATTTTCTATAAAAATTATTATTATTAATTATCATTTGAAACTTTATGTGTTGTATATGTGTATTTTAGGTCAAAGAATATTCGTATATATATATATTCTATCAATTTGTTATTATTGATTTTTTTTCAATTATAAACTTTGACACCAATTGCAAACAATGTTTTAAAAAAAAACAAGGCACCAATGTCCCATGTTAAATTCAAGCATTTACAGGGTCTAGGCTAAATAAATTTAAGAGAAGAGGGACATGTGAGAAGATGTTTGACCATTTTTCATCTAATTTTAGGGTGCTACGTTTTCCATCATAATCTATTTTTAAAATGTAATTATTTTCTCCTTTTATAATTATCTAGTCTAAAAGATGAATCAATTAATAATTTGAGCACCATTAGATAAAGTTTTGATTTGCCAAGTTTGCACAACAAAATGGAAACTAAAAACCACACTGAAAACAATAATCGTTGTTATGTTATGAAGAATTAGATATGAAACTACATTGCTAAAATTGGACAAAAGAATTAAAATTTGACAATTCGATACGACCCACTTATGTTATGAAGTCAGACAATTGTTGAAAAAATGAAATCAAAATTAAGAACATTTGTAGCAACCCTTACAACCATGAGATTCCTCCCTCTATCCATTTGCCATTGTTGCAAAGCAAGTCACCTCCTTGACTCTAGATTTTTTTTCCCTTGAGGTTTTGAATCGATTGGAATGTCATCTTGTCCCCCTTGTTACTACATACAATTAGACTAAAAATAGAGAGAGATCAATGTTACATGTCTAGAACTCAAGAACAACACAATTTGGGTTTGTTTCAAAATACCAAAAAAAAACCTACACAAAAACTCGACATAATAAAACTTGAAGAAACAAAACACAAGGAAAGAGTAATAATGAGGAAACCAACAAATTGGTTGGTTTCAAATTCCCTACAAATGATACACAATAACAACATAACAAAACCTATAAAAAAAACACAAGGAAAGTGCAATAGAGAAGAAAAACAAAAACCCAAGAAACTCTACAAAGAAAAGGGCATGAATATAATACATGAAAATGCAACATGAATGTAATAGCATTTATGAACTAGTGAAGAAGAAATATAGACATGAATAGACAAAGTTCTAATTTTCCTCTTGATCATCATCATCATCATGGTGTTGGTACTAGAAAAACAAAAAATTAGGTATATGCTTTAGGAATAAAAAACGGGGCCCTCATTGCTCTCTCATGGTTGCCATGCCCACACCACTCATTGCTTCATGTCTTTGTTTGTTTCCCTTTTTTTCTTCTTTCCTTGTAATTAAGCTTTTTCAAACTCTTTTCGCATATCCTGATTTTTTTAATGAAGAAACAAACTATGAACACCTTTTGTTGTTTGTTGTACATGATGTGCAAACTAGTAGAGCTGTCCTTTCAATAGTTGAAAATGGAAAGCCATATTTGTGCAAAAATAGAAGCCTTTCCCTTTCCCATCCTATGTGTGTGCATCTATGTATTCGTCTTATTATTGTTGGAAAGTTTTTTTTTAAGTGGTGTTGTTACAACTATGGATTTTCCATCTAGGAAACATCATCATCATGGAGTTTTCAGGTGGATGACAACTGAGGCTAGGGGACAACCAAATGAACTTATAACACAAGATTTGTAAGAATCTCATAATCAAGGTTTTTTTCTAGTACCTCACAACAAAGGAGAAAGGGGAGAAATTCTTCTTCAAAGTTTTGAAAATTATCTTTATGGACCAATGCAATGTTGCATTTTTTGTTGCATAAAGGATGGACATTGACTTCACTAATTAGACCTATTTTTGATCCCAATAAGATGATCAATCAAGCTTGACAACTAGTTTTTTATTTTGAAAACAAAAATACTACAAGACATTAATTCAAGACAACACAAGAATGTGAATGGTTTCATCACCAAGTGCAAAATGCCATTCAATGTTAAATTTGCAAGCTTCATGTTCTCACATTTCGGTTAAGCATAATCCATACACGCCTATCTTGAAAAAAATATCATTCACCCCCCCCTTTAAGTCCTCTTATGTATTTTTGGTCCTTACTAAGGCAACTCCTCTTCCCTTAAACTTTATAATATCCACATTTGGGTCACCAATTGGAGACATTTCTTGAGTTCAATCTTTATAATTCTTTCAAATAGGGGTTTGTGACCTATGTTCTTTAATCAATTCTACTTTTTCATGACCTACACAACATCAACATGATTTCCCTGGGTCAATTTTTGGTCACAACTAGAAACATCAGGTCACCAAAGTTGGATAACAATTTAGAAGACATACATACTTTCCGAGACTCAAAGTTAAACTAGAACACAAATTGCATATTAGTGATTTCCCTTTACTCGGTCAACAGTTGTTGGAGCATTTTTGGGAACTACACAACACAAGGAGTTGTCCATCAATGGAGCATCCAAATTTGTGTTGCCCCACATTGTTTAATTAGTCTATTGTCCACTAGATGAAATATTCAAATTCATTCTAACTAGCATGCCATTATGCGCTCATTTTGACCATCACTACTATCAATGTTTGAAGCAACATCATATTTCGAAACCAACATTCAAATAAACACAAATGCTGATATTAACAATCTACTTGAAGATAAGGAAGGAAGCCAAGGCAATTGACCCAATTGCAAATCCTTTTGTTGTTGCCTTTGTGGTGTTGCTTATAATGTTAAGCAAGTCTATAATTTCTCTTATATTTTTTTACTATGGCCACAATGACAATTCAGTTTGATTTGATGTTAAACATCACCTTTGGTAAGACACATTATGAATTACGAAAAAACGATGACAACAAGAAAGATTCCAAAAGTTTGACCTATTGTAAAATCTTATAACTCAAAGGGATTTATGGTAAGGTAATTAGTGGTGGCCTACCAAAAATTATAACTTTCATAACTTCAAGCTAACACATCCATTACACCATACACTATAAACATTAGCAAGATTTGCTAAAAGATAATTTCACTAGGAAATGTGGATCCATACTTGTTGGTTCATTTCCACAATCCCACTTACATTATCCGCAATAGGGCTAAACATGTCCATTGTCAACACATAACTAGTTGTGTTCAACATACCCATTATGGCCATTGCAATTCCGAAGAACCCTCCTATTGGTAGTCCTCAACTGTCTTGAAGGCCGGAAGTTTTCTTTAGTTAGTAAATTGAGGTGATAGTAACACTTATCACCAAAACATGCATTAATATGATTTCAAGACCTAGTCCCACTCTTGCATTTCCAGATGTTTGTGATTCAGAAACAAGTTCAAATGGTCCACCTTCTTTAATTTGATGCATGAAGTGATCATAATTTCTAATATCATTAACTGGTTATACAATATTGTGCATTCTCTACCATACAAAAAATTGAGGTACCAAAATAATTTGGTAGCTTGCAAGAGGCACTAAGTTGACATATTTTAGCAAGTTCATTAACAATATTGTTGGTTCCATGTCCAGTTGTGCTTCCAAAAGCTAGCATACGCATTGGCTTGTATTTGTAGTTTGTATAATATTGTGATATCCAGACAAAGCGATAAGCGGTGATGATACCAACCAAGCCACATAAAGCAAAATGAAACCAAGCTAATGGTGCCTAGCTATTCGATGTATAAAAACCACCTAATTGATTACCCAATTGATAGAATTTGTTGTCAAAATAACTTAAGATTTTAATGGACCCATTGTTGATTTTTGTTTTTAAAAAACCATCACATGTCTCATGTTCTTTGTGGTTATAGATTATTTCTCCAAAGTGGATCCACATTTGTCATCAGTATGTTTGGCACACATTCATATTTACATAGAGAGTATGTGCATCCTACTTTTGCTAGGAAGTAGCTTGATATAAAGGAATTTCGGTCTAATCCATCGTCAACTCTGTTACACCTACGATTTCTGATTGTAAGTTGATTTCCATAGTTCCAATTGCATAATAATGATATTCAATTTAATGGGAAATTACTTCAAACTTAGAAAAGTTACTCCCCCAAATGCCAACACTATTAAGAAGAGGGTGACTGAATATCCCTTTTGCAAAATAACCATTTGGGTCTTCAAGCATTGACTTTGACCTTGGATCATGTGTACCCTTGATAGATGCAATTCCAATTGTAATAACCATTAAATCAAATGAATGGATGACAACAAGGAATAGGATGAAGCTAAATGCATTTGTTGAACACCACATGATAGAAGCATTAATAGCTTCACCTAGCACTATTAAATATTGACTCACTTTGTTCTTCGGACCTTCATCCTAATGAAATGTAGGAGTAGCAAATATGTTTCAAGAGTTAATACCAAAGCACATAAGCACAAGTTGTAAGAATAGCTTCTCCAACATATAGGATTTCAATTTACATAGTATATTTGCATAGTATTCCCATCCAACTAATTAAGTCCTTAAACACAATATCATCAAAACTAGTTCATTTTCTTTCTTCAAATGCCAAGACCACTCATCAATCAGCAACATTGCAATCCATGAATTTTTTTGAAACACTCAAAATAACTATTTTAATGAAACAATTCTACAACGTATGTGGACCCACAAAAGGACAAGATAGAATAAAATGGTTGTAGCAAACAACAAACAAATATAACAATGCAGTAAAATTGTTGATTATTATAAATTGTAGGCTTATTAAGTTAGCAATTATTGTAGGACTTCTTCGATCATCTTCAGGAATCCCTTTCTCCACCTTGCTTACAAGGTTTGCACCAACAACATTAATTGCTTTTGTATTGATGCCACCTCCAAGTTGTGCGAATAGTTCAAGAAAACAAAATCCAAAACCATAGCCAACCAAAACCTTTCAAAGGACCCTCAAAATGAATTTAAAACATGCTCCAAATGATAGCTTGAAAATGTTATAATTCAAGCTTCAAATACTCACCAAACATCAATTTTATAAGTTGGGCTACATAATAAAAAACTATAGTATAATTCTTGACATGAACAATGAAAATCCAATGTGGTAAGTTGTGCACAATTCAAAATAAGTGATTATTGATGAACACTTTGCATATTGTATAGGTTTAATAACTTTACCTACTAATTTTGCATTGTATTTTGCCCAAGTTCTTTTGACAAATTGTACAAGGTCTAATGTAGGTTGGAATGATGTGTTTATGTTTGCACAACTTGTGTAAAATACAATTTTGAAATGAAAAAGTCAAATGTGGAGTTATAATTTAAGTTTAATTTGGAGTTGGTAATGTCCAATGTGCATAGGAAAAATTTAATGTTGTGAAAGCAAAATTCATTGAGAATTTCAAAAAAAATTATGTTGATTTAGAAAAGTTCAAATATATTTGAACAGTCTAATGTGAAATCCAAAAACTAATGAGTCCATTCTAACTTTTCCCATAATGCTCACATTAAATTTTTTCATTGGACTTCACATTCGAGTTATTGGAAGTTAAATCCAAAGTTTGTGCCATGCAAATTGAATGTGCACAAAAAATCTTTAAATATGGACTTTGCATTTGTTCAATGTAGAAATGGTTGTTGATGTGCTTTATGCAAAAGAAGTGTGTTTATCACATAAGTTCATAAAACATTTATTTGGCCCCACAAAATATAGTATTAATGATTAAACTCATTTCTTCCAATGGAATTGCATTGACCCATGAATTTTAATTTCATCTATGGAAAATTTTCCCATGGTGTTCACATTCATGCATTTGCATATGATTTAATTGGTAGAATTACATCCCACCCATTTTGAAAACATGTATCATGGGGGCCACATTTAACCATGGAAATGCATAAACTTAACATGCATTCATAGAACCATTCATCCACCACAATTCGTTTCATCTTCAAATGTTCATTTGATGTATCACTTTCATCTCTCAAATTTTGAAGTTTGATTGGGTCAATTTAAGTCCATGAGAGTGGAAGCTTATAACAAAATATTCAATAATTGAATTGCATATCATCAATGTGTATTTTCATCAAATAAAAAAGGCATTAATTTACATTTATACACCTCATTCTTAAACTTTGTCAACAAGAAACAAATGGATTCAACTCAAGATCATCCATAAATAAATAAAATGGGGTTCACATTATTATAAATGTTTTGGATCAATTGGATTTTTATACATGTTGAATAAAAGGGTCATTTGCATTCATAACAATTCAACCCATTACATTTGAATTTCATACATTGAATTTCATCCCTTCTATACATGTTTCATTAATTACAATTATTTTCATTCATATGATTCTTCAATGGTGAAAACACATTCATCCATCAAAATAATTTCATATGATTGGGTTAATTTTGTTCATTATGTTCATCTTATTTATTTTGATAATCTTGATTCATTTGGTCTTCATTCATCAATTTTTTTACATTCATCAATGGTTCATTAATTGAAATCTTACCTAAAGAAATTCATCATTCTATCATTCCATCAATATTCATATTGGATTATCCAAGTAGTTTCACCATTTGCTTTCACAACATTCATTCACTGACTTTCATTCTATGTGATCAATCAAATTCATTCATATCAATTAAAGAACTTAATCTAATATATATGCTTGCACTCCCATCATTCATAAATTGGAATTTTTTTGGAAAAACACAACTCCCAATCCAAACCTTTTAAAGACTACCATAGCTTAAGGTCAATTTCCACATCCACAAAATGAATATATATATTGAGAAATTGATAAATGAATTCATATATATATATATATATGAAATCATTTATCAATTTTTCAAATATATATTTTTCCATCATTTACTATAATATTGTGATATGAATAGTGAAATCATTCAGACTGTAACCTATGATAATTATGATGATTTTAAACATGTCACTTCATATTTTCACAAATTTTCATTTCACTATTTTGGGGATTATTTAATGACGAAACTATCTTTAGGGTAAAGTATTATCAAGATGTCTCACGTTTTCCCCATAGGCCATAATTGAGGGTTCATATTGAGCTTGAAAAGACTCATCCATTGTTTTTTTATATTTGGCACATGCTACCAAATGGGAAAAAAAATCATTTTGGGCAAGGGCAATAGAAATTAAATGTTTTTGAAAGTCATGATTACAAGAACCCCTTCGCAAAAAAACATATTTTGTATTTAACATATGAACAAAAATGATGAGGAGTGTACCCACTTGAGCGAGGTGCTAATGTGTGGGAAAGGCCTAAGGATGACACTATGCACAAGCTTTTTAGCACAACAACAGTTGAGTGCCTAAGCCCCAAATCTTAATGATATCTCCCCCTTTGAAAGCCTTACCTAACATAAAAGCCTAACAAAATTTTATGTTGCAAAATAATATGGGAATAAGAGGAGGCACCTTACAACCACAAACTACAAGAACCTTGCACAAGGTGTTATTATTATGATATTGGTTTAATTTCATCACATAAGGTGCCATACTCTATGAATAAGACATTTGAACCATGTCATTATATGTTTAAGGTTTTGACTTTAACCTTTGAAAATTGATGAACTCCAATTGTATGGAAACTTAATTCAAATGTGACCCCATAAATGTAGGTTCTATGGTAAACATATTTTAATCCCAAGAAAAATACAAGGAAGGTCATATAATATTTATTTGTTAAAAATTATATTCCAATTTACAAATTCCTTATAATGTTAACTAAAAATAGTAATTCCAATTAATGATGGTGGCAAACTTTCAACATATAATTAGTTGTAAGTTTTGAGTGGAAAGATATTGAAATTTATCATTTACATCCATCTACATTTAAAATTTTCCAAATTATTTGTGCAAAAGATTTTTTTTGACATGATCAAATGCCAATCTAGTATATTCAACACATTGCAACCTAGAAATTGCAAGGTTTCATTTTTACTTGAAGAACCATATTTTGACCTAATTTTTTTCACATCTAAAGTTATCATTATTAAAAAAAATGAAGTCAAAAATGAGGTTTCAATACGTCAAGCAAGATTTGTATCTAAGGTGCATAAAAGATTTTACATTTGTAGATAATTTGCAATGGGTGAACCAAGATGGAGGAAATGTGAAAAAAATGGTCTCATATGAGAAATGTAATCCCAATTGTTGATGTTGCATTTAGTTATATGAGAGGTTCACATAACCCACATAATTTCATAAATGAGTTTTCACATTTAGCCCACTCTCGATATTCTTTTTTAAAATCATTAATAACATTGGAACATCATTGAGGTAGGGGAACAAAAGTGTGGTTAAGAATGTTAAAATATACAAGCAAAAAACCTAACAAACATGGAGCAAAATGAGAGAAATCTTCATTTTAAATGAATTGATAAAAGGATTTTAACTTGGGTGACACAATTGAAATTGAGGACATTTTGGTTCATAAATAACACATTGACCTAAATTTTACTTGTATTTGTCATGTGCAAATCATAATTTGCTTGTTAGCCTCCTAAGCACCCTACAAAATTTATAATGCAATTGCAAGGTGATAGATTCAAATCAAATCAAATTTTCTTCATCCTAAGTCACATAATTTGAAAATGTCCTTCACTCTTGGGCCTCCCCCATCGCAAAACATGATGTGAACATTACCATAAGCTTGAACAAAAGTAGATCTCAAGAGATGGTAGGAATGAGAGGGCACTTTAAGCTTGTAAATATGCCTTTGAATAGATGTAAGAGGTTCCTTGTAAGTGCAAAACACCTCTTGCTTTTGAGGAGGCATTATGATTAATGTGTATAAGCTAACTTGCAAACTGAATAAGAAATTCCTCTAGGTACTGTAAGTTGAGGAAGAGCAAGTCATGTGGGGGTCATGTTGTTTTCATTGCCATGTCTTAAAATGATGTAAAAAATTCAAAGAAATTTCTTATTGTAAATTGGAAGGGGATTACAAAGTTGAATTTCCCAAGAGGGATGTTCTATTTTGAGGGGCAATATTATGTTTCAAAGGGAATTTTGGACTTGTAATTCCCTTCATGATATATATGAAAATAATTTTATGTGACAAAGCCTTGGTGTTGTAGCTAAGTTCAACTTTGCTCTACAAGAAACAATCTATTCATGCAAGCAACAATAGAGGTATGTTCATTCACCAATTTTTTTGAATTGGAATACATGGAATAGAGAAGTTGCAAATGAGAAGCAAAAAGAGAAAACAACATAAAAGAAAAAAAAAGAGAGGAAAAAAAAAACAAGCTGAAAAAAAAACACACCAAAGAAAAAGCTTTGTCGTTGTTAGCATGTAATGAGATTGTTGTAACAAAAAGAAAACTAAACTTAATAGTGAACATATTTGTGCCTATGGTCCACTTATCACTTCTTTTGTTAGGTAAAGCCCTTAAATGAACATCACCAAAATTTGGAACACACCTACGCTATCAACTTGAGTGAGCCTTTTATTTTGGTGATGCCCTTATCCTCAAGTTGTACCCTACATATAACCCCTTTTAATTGACCATTCCCTTCACACTTAATTGCATGGTCATATCCTTTGAGTTGCATATTAGCATTACCCATCTAGAGCTTTTTAGAGAATGAGACTTTCAATAAGAAATCACGATGTGGGCAAAAATAACACTCTACCAAAAGAAGCAACCATGTGGATCACAAAGGTGTCTAACACATTGATCAAAGTTGATAGTTAGATCATTAAAGCAAAATGAATTTGGTCTAACGAATTTGAAAACAAAGATCACAAAAAAAATCCCCAAATTTGCATAAGTTACATCTCACACATGCATTGGATTTTTGTCTTTTGTTATGTGGTTGACTAGTGAATGCATATCCACCAAACAAGAAGCCTCATTTTTTTCCAACCCCACCACCATCACCACCACCATTGGAGGTCCGAACAACTGCACCCTCAACATACATAGTAGACAACCCATCGTGATTCATGAATGCATACTTGTTGTTGATCATGACTTCACAAGCTCCAGTTGTTCACCATTTTTCAAAAACATTCACATGCATACGAGGTAAATAATTGATTATATCCATCGTGTCTTCATTTAGATCCAAACTTTCTTGTCTTTTGGTCAATGGGTGATGATGATAATTGAACAAGAATAATAGCAATTGATGGAGATAAACAATTATCCTATTTGTGTCAAGCGGTTTGATTCTAGTGGCGTCTTTTAATCTTTTGTTGTTCCTTTTATATTTTGGGTACATGCTTGGAACTTGTTTAAAAAATTTGGCGATTATACATTTAATTAATTAATTATTTGAAAAATACAACAATTAGTAATTCCCATTCTTTTTTTTTCCCACAAAAATCCTTTCCTATGTGTTGAATTCATTTTTTTAGGTTGAAAAAAAAGCAAAAATTCACCCAAACATTGAGATTCTCTACCAATTGGAATAGGAGTAATATAAGGAGGGGAAAAAAAAACTTGAACAACAACAAATAATGCTTTGCATAGCCAAAAAGAAAAAGAAAAAGAAAAAGAAAAAGGAGGAATTGTTTTTGCAAAGAAGGACAAAAGAAGAAGAAGATGAAAGCATGATAATAAGAAGAAGAAGAAGAGGAGGAGGAGGAATGAACTTACTTGCTTGTTGCGCGACTCCATCAAGCCATTGTGATAGCTTGAAGTGCACCTTTTCACGAGTAGCGGTTTGTGACTTGAAGGGCTCTTTCATGCACTTTCTTACCAACACCGCACATGCATTGGCGTAACCCACATATGTCATTCCAGCTGCTCGCCAATATGGCATTGACATATTTTCTCTTGTTTTGTTTTCTTCTTTGGAGTGTTGTCAAGCTTTCTTTCCCCCTTTTTTTACTATAAATTGTGTGCAAGAAACAACAACTCTTGTTTTTTTTGGCAACAAAATGAAATGTCTTTGTTTCTTTGTTTGTTACATTGCTTTGACAAAAGCCAAGATTGGAGGAGGGTGACAAGAAAAAAGGTAGTGATGACAGTTTCAACAAACCCACCTCCAATTCTCTTCTTGTATTTCACTATTGGTTCCCCCATCAAGTTCTCCATGTGTTCACATCAAGTTCCCATTCTGTTCCCACCATGTTCACATAACCTTTGCTTGCAGGGTTGAACTCTCATAACCTCTATAGGTACCAGTTCAAAGGGGAAGAAGTACTTCTATAATTTTTGATTTTGGGAGTGCAACCTTCTAAAGAAGGAAAAACAATGATGCCAGGAAACTTTAGAGGAAGGAGATTGATCACAAGCAATGCTTGGAGCTCAGACAAGAGGAGCAATTCCACATTGAAGTTCAGCTCTTTAGGCTGTCATTAATTCTTGAACTGTTTGTAGAGCTCCAGTTTGATTCTTTAAGCAAAATGATGCAATGGTTTGCTAGCTCTAGTTCAAATTGCAAAAAACCCATGACTCTAGTACTTAGAGTTCAACAGTTTGTCGCAGCCCCTTTACTCAGATTTGCTACATTTTTGTGACCTCGTGGGCCAGATGCCTTGGATCTAAAGCTCCTGGGGCTTTCAAAACCTCTGCTTGTGTCTGCTATTGTGAAGAGTGATCAGGATCATAATTGATGCCGGCTTCTTGAAAATGATGGAAGTGGGGCACTATCTTGTGGCTGAATGACAAGAAGCACACCCGCCATGCCTAGCAATGGAAAGACTATTAACCATTTCAGGAGTCGATAATAATGAAGGTGAAATGTGAGGGCAAACTCATCTGAAAAATACAGCCCATTCTTGTCCACCATCTCAAGCATTACAGTGCCAAGAGTGCGTACTGCCACACATGGTAGTTTCACTTTGTATACTCCAGGTTGATCGTGAACATTCCATTGCTCTATTCGCTTCTTCCCTTGATAATTTCCTGGCACCATTAGTGTCACCTGGGACAATCCACATGCCTTGAAAAAATCAGACGAGGGATCAAAGGCTCAAGAATCTGGTTAAAAATTACATTCTAGTGCATGATGCTTTGCTAGAGATCAAGCATACATGATTCTGATTTGCTAGAGATCAAGCCAGGCTGCTAATAATCTTTACATGAGACTTGCACAACTAGAGAGTCTACTGTCATTTTCCTCTTGGTTTGGGCAGGCTATTTACTGTGACATTGTAGGGGCCTGAAGAAGCTCGTGATTGGTCTACAATTTGGTATTGGACCCAAAAACTAGAGCTGGCTTCATCCCGAAAATAGCGGGATGATGGCAGAACAAACACCCCTTCTCGATTATACCGATTTGACACCAAATTCCTTCCCTGAGCTTGTGACACCCATGCCTGCCCCACTTGATGCCATTCCTTCAGTAACCACTTTTTTTCACACTCTTGCAACAGCAGAAAAGACAGCAGGCCAGATGAATAGAAAGATGTCAAACCTGATTGGAGAGTGAACCAGAGATCTCTGATGACAAGTGTACTAATACAAAAGCAGCATGAGGGTATATAAGAGTTGATGATAGCTTGTAAATAAAGAAGAAAATTAGTCAAGTGCTAAGGTCAAAACTGGTGGGCACTCTCACCTTTAGAGGATGATGTGGTGTGGGTGTTTGAAAACAGTACACATTTCCACTCATGGTTGTCACTATCAAGTCCAGATCATCTCCTCCATCCACATTTTCCGCCAACACCATACTATACCTGCATAATTATTGAAAGGCAGACATGAAGGAATTTATAGGTCACCACTGACCAGAAAGCCTGTAAATGTCAATAACAGTATGTAATATAAGTTCTTAAAGAATCATTTCAGAGCAGATCATTTTGTGCAGAGTCAAGCAACTTACGAAGTTTCACCAATATCGATAGCATCAGCACATCCAGTAGGGCCATCTATTAGATAGAAATAACCATCAAATGAAGTTACAGCAATGGTGAGCCCCTGCCTTTCCGAGCTGCGCTTACTGAGGTCCACCAACAGAGCTGGTGCCATAATGCGTCCATGTGTCTGGAATGGGTAGGGCCCCACTTTTGAGCCATCAGATCCCCGTAACACATGAACCTGGCCTGATGAAGTTGGCACCACTATCTCTGTATTACCGTCACCATCCACATCACCAACTGATGGGCCCTGCCCAAGTTACTCTAGATGTTATTTGTGTATGGAAACAATTTACAGATCTCAACAAAAGCACACTATATGTGACAATAGTGGCTATAGGAGAGGGACATGTGTTGCAAAGGGTTCTTCAGGTTCATAATGCTATACCTAAGTTGCAGATCTTTGCATCAGCCATCGAGCATATAGGTATATTGTAGACTACAAGTACTCTATTTGCCTACTGGCAAATACTAGGTACAAAGAGTTGAGAAGTAATTGCACAGAAGTAATACCTGAGCAATTAAGCTTTTTAAGTGTACAGTCCAGAGCTCTTTGCCATCCCTGGTCCAAGCAGCAACATTCCCACGGACATCAGCGCTCACAATCTCAAGTATGCCATCATCATTGATATCTGCTGCCACCACTTGAGCCTGGATCTCTCCCATCAATTTTGGGAATGATGCCTTCAAAGTCCCTGGAACAAAACTCAGTACATTTCCACACCAATTAAGTGTTGGAACACCCTGCCAAATAATAATATCCAATGCAATCCACAAAAGACATGATATGTACCAGTTGATAGACACAGTCTCTAGGAAAATCAGTTATTGCTGGGTGAAGCATCAGAGTAAAGGACACTAATGCTGATCCTTACACACTACAAACTTGTAAGCTACAAGCTTTAAAGTGAATCCTCTCCTTTTATATCTATCTTTGGAACAAGGGTCACGTAGAAGCTGAGACAGAACCTGAATTGAAAAGCCTCGGTGACAGACTATTATTTTCTAACTCTAGCTGCAATCAAGCAGTAGAAAAATACCATTGTGATGGAGGACATAAAGGAGGCCAAAGGAGGTCCCAATGATAATTTCCATCTTCCCGTCATTATCCAAGTCAACAACTGTGGGTGATGAGTAGATATATGCACGGTAAGAGACAGAGTCAGTGCTCAGGTCTAGATCTACAACCCACTTCACTTGCTGGGTTGCCAGATTAAAGACTACAATGGCTCCACCAACATATTTCCCAATATCAAGGCCATTCAGCTCCTTTGCATGTTCTGGTTCATTATAGTACCTGAGGCCATTGAAAATTCACGTCCAGTCAATAGCAATTGTTGTAGCCAAGAAGCAAAGCACCAGAAAATTGTAACTAGCGTTAGCATTCCAAACATCCACATTCACCTGAAATTTTGCTTCAGAAGAGACCCAGAATCTAGGTGATTTTTGGTCTTAGAGTTAAAATGATTTCCAGCCTATACAGCCTAGATATGTAGATTCCAACAGTTTTTAGGTGATATGATGGCAGATGCAAAGCCACCACACAATCATCCCACGTAATTTCAAGAACTGAAGATTCCCTATTCACCTGGTCATCATACACAATTGCCAAAACAAGACATAGATTGCAGAGAAAACTCCACAATAAGGTAACCACTGCTATGTCTGCTCCAGCTAAACAAAGATAAATGCAACAAGAATGAGTGCAGTTGTGACATTGTGAGTCTCACTCCCCAAGTATGCAACCCTTACCTTCATCATGAATGGCAGTGACTAACTGCCATTACTCCCCACTGACTCCATCAGCTCCCGACAGTGGGTGAAGATAAGTATATAACAGTCTGCTCAAAATTTTGGGCAAACAATTATACAAAAATCTGCATCCTGAGTTTCTATCACATTTTTGGAAGCAACATGTAGACTAAGTCATGATGTTGGCTAGCACTGAAGAGGCTTAACTCACCAACAAAGTCAAATGAAGATTGTGGTCTGACTGTGAAAAAGAAGACAAACAGAAAGAAAAAGCTTACTCGTGGTCATAGAAATGAGATGCTGCCACCACCATTTCATCAATACCATCTCCATCAATGTCAGCTATTACCTTCCACACCCAGATACCAAGCACCCATTGTCAGTAATTTGTGAAACATAAAAGCAGAGGAAGCAACCACCCTGTCATTAGTCTGCATGGGAATTTGACAGTTTGACTATGCTGATTCTCATCAGCATGCTACCTTACCATTTGCTATGCAATCCTATCATGTCTTTGCTTGGACATCAGGACATTGCCTTCATGACAACACACCACACCTATTGGTTAGCAACACCTGCTTCCTCAATCCTGTCATGTCTTTAGTTGGATATCAGGCCATTGTGTTCATGGTATGTCACACACCACAGCTGTTTGTTAGCAACAGTTGTTTCTGGACAAGTTTTTAACTTGTGGTGGTATGTTCCATAGGACAACAACCTAAACCATAGCCAGAACCCTAAATGATACTTGAACACCAGTCATAAAATGCATAATGTACTCAGCCAGAATGAACGACGTACTGGAGTACAGAGAATATGGGAGTCAACACTAATGTAGTCGGCCTCTTGTTCATGGATAGCTTCAGACCAGGTATCATTCCCCCACATGGATTCATCAAAATAGTCATCATAGTCGTAGCCATAATCATCTGTCAACCCTTCTCCAGCATTTTCTTCAGCATCACGAAATATGTCAAATGATGCATCTGCTTCATCCTCCAAGACCCCTTGCTCATTCTCTGCTGTTGCCTCTTCTTGCAAGAGCTGCCGCTGTTGCAGTATGTCTGCCTTAGAGCTCATATTTGCTGTTGGAAGATTATTGCCCTCATCGTTGCTTGCATTCAAAGAAGACTTTGCACCCTCATTGAGCCTTGTATCTGTAATCAGACATGTCCTATCACTTGTAATGCTTTTTGGAGATGCTTTGAGAATGGCCTCATTGGTATAACTGACAACAATGTGCTCTTGGACTAACCAGACTTGAACTTCAAACTTTTAAAGCTCAGGGGTTTTTGGTAAAGAGTTTATAATGGATCTTATCATTTTTGGCAGAAAGAGAAGGAGAGCATAGATGCACAACATCCATGGTCACAAGAGGTACCTGACTGCACAGTCTCTATCTTGTCACTTGTGAGAGAATCATCATGAACATCGTTCTGGGTGTGATTTGCATGAGCTGGGCTAAGCCCGACATACCAGTCTTTTTTCACCCGCCTCCTTGGAACTATCATCTTCTCCAGCATCATGTACCCCGATGAGCTTTGCCCCACCCATTACAGAAACAAAGGTAATTTGAGCACGCTGGAAACCAGCAACCACTACATTCCAACTATCCACCTCCTCCCAACTGCAATTGACTTGCTTACAAATGCATTGACTCAAGTAATCCATAACTGCATATGGGTTCAGGTTTTGGGATTTGAAAATAGGGACCAGGGACTAGAGGGTTATGATTTTCTAGAGTTCAATTCTAAGCTTTGTTGAAGGTAGGACTTTTATCTGATTCAATTACAGTCCACCATTGTGAGAAGTATGCATTTAATAAGATCATCAAAACAATACTGCAAGTAGAGTAATGACACAAACATACCGGAAAAAAAGGACCTCCCCATTGAAGGTGGCAAGTGCAATTTCATGGTTGCCATCCTTGTCAATGTCATACATTAGGGCACTTGCATGGACTGTGGATTGATGGTATGCTGGCCACCCTGTAACCCCAGATCATCAACCTCATCAATCTTCAAATTTGGATAAGCAAGTAAATGCTCTTCCCAAAATAAGCAACTTGCTTCTGGAACTGACAGTGTTTGACTATTGGGGCGATTGCTCATGTTTTTGTTTAAAGCAAAGTCCAACCAGAGAAGACTAAGAAAATGGAGTTCAACAATACCAGGCAACTTCTCTCCATCTGCACCATCAAGAACCTCCAAATAGTGTACAAAAGACGGAACCACCACCTCCATTTTTCCATCACTGCACATACCCAATATCAAGCTCATCCAAATCTTGAGGACAAAATGGACCCAAGGGAAGACGGAGATGTGAATGGAGCTCAAGTGTTTTGAGTCTCCCCACCCAACAACAAAGAAGCAGGTTAATTCATTCATAAGAAATCAAACAATAAGCAACAGGAGAAAAAGTTATAAACTCCAAATTAGATTCAGGTTCAAATAAGTTTTAGGGCTTGAAAAATCCGAAGTGTCAACAAGAGATAGCTGCTACCTACCTGTTGATATCAGCAATTAGAGGAGATGCATAGATGCTGGAGCTGACCTCTGTCTGCCACCGAATTTCCAGCTGCTGTGGACACTGAGTGTTTGCCAGTGCCTCTTCATTCCTGGATCATCATCATCATCATCATCCACCACAACCATATTCCATGTGTCAGCTGTTGATGCCACAACAAAACATCAATTTGGAGCTGGTTTGCAGGATTGAGAGGACGACGGTGGTAGGCAATTTTCATGTGGTGTTGCTCAAGAACTTCAAATCACTGGATACGTTTAATCAATCCAGAAAGAAAACAGGGGGGTGGTGCCTTTCGTCATTTCCACTTGTGACTGACCATTGACCCCAGAAGCTAAAGAAACACAACCAGATCCTCTTTGAAAGCAATCAAAGGGTGTGTAACAACCATCCCAAATGCAAGGAGCAACAACAGACAAGACAAAACAATTGAAAGTTGCAGGAATGCCTGATGCCTGTGCTGTAGACAGACAAGACAAAACAATTGAAAGTTGCAGGAATGCCTGATGCCTGTGCTGTAGACAGACAAGTGAATTGGTGAAAGAAAACCTTCATGGCTTCAAAACAACAAAACAACAACAGCAACAACAACAGGACGAGGAGGAGGAGGAGGAGGAAGAGAAGGAGATGGGGATTGGAGAGGGATTTTACAAAGTGGGAAATGCAATTGCATCATCAGAAGCTTCTTGCTGCAAGAATTTGTTGTTTTCCACCACATCCTTCATGTTGTCATCATGCGCCACTGGCCTAGAAAAAAACTGCTGCTGTGCTTCTGCTGCTCTTGTCATCTTCACAACCAGAAGCAGCACCATGAACCTACAGCAGCATAGGAAGAAGAAGCTTGAAGAAGCAGCTGCTCCATGGATTGCCATTGCTGCAGCTGCAAAATTCTTCACTCTCAATGTCTCTTTCTGTCAACTGTTGTTTGTGTGCGAGAAAGCAAAGCTTGCGGGCGAAAGGCAGGCTTTCCAAGAGAACATTCCAAACCTAAGAACAACAGCAAAGAAGTAGAAGAGAGAGAAGAAGAAGAAGAAGGAAGTGTGTTGTTGTTGGATCACGTTCGTGTGCGATTACTGGGGCAAAAGCGAAGAAGAAGAAGAAGAAGAAGAAGAAGAAGAAGAAAAGTTATCCGTCCAGAGACTGCGACGAAAGATGATTGCTAACCTGCGGGAGAAAGGACTGCGCTTTTGTTGTTGGCAGTCCCAGAAGTCATATCGTCGTCGGCGTCTGGTCAAAGGAATGGGGCGTGCGATCGCTTTCTCTTTCCGATTCCGACTGGGTTCACTGGAGGAGAAGGGATTGTCCGCAATCTCTTTGTATTTTCATGCGCAGCCGTTGTTTTCGGAGAGTTCTCCGTCCCCTTCTTCTTCTTCTTCTGTTGCAGAGTGAGTGTGGCGATGGCTGATTCTTCTTCTGTTGGTCCTGCGGCACAAGAAGAGTGGAGCAGTGTAGTATCGGCGGAAGCAGTCACTCGTGCCCCTCCTCCTCATCCGACCATCACACGGCCGTTGCTGGATCTCAGCGGTGCGGCAATCGGCGGGTCCGAGGAGGATCACAATCCGACAATCGTGCTTCCGAATCAGAGCGCCGAGGTCTCGCACTTTGCTATCGATCTAGGAGGTTCGCTCATCAAGCTCGTCTACTTCTCGCGGGCTCAGCAGGAAGCGAAGACGACGACGACAGAGGCCGAGAGCAACAAGAAGAAGTTGGAACAGAAGCGGAGTGGCTTCCTGGCCGGCTTGCGACGACGCGGCGGATTCCCGATCCTCGGCGGCAGGCTCCATTTCGTGAAGTTCGAATCCAGCAAGCTCAATGACTGTCTGGCCTTCATCAAGTCCAAGAGATTGCACCGATGCAGCAACGGCATCGAAGGCTTGGAAGCTCTGGGAGCGACGGCGACGGCGGCAGCGGCGACAGCGGAGAAGAGCAGCAACAGCAGCAGTAGCCCCACGACGACGATGCCTGAGAAGAACGGCGAGAAGAATGGCGTGATCAAGGCGACAGGAGGTGGAGCGTTCAAGTACGCGGAGCTTTTCAAGGAGAAGCTAGGGGTAACGTTCGACAAGGAAGACGAGATGCAATGTCTGGTATCAGGAGCGAACTTCCTTCTGCGAGCGATCAGGGACGAAGCTTTCACGCATCATGAAGGACACAAGCAGTTTGTGCAGCTGGATCAGAACGAGCTTTTCCCGTATCTGCTCGTCAACATCGGCTCGGGAGTGAGCATGATCAAGGTGGACGAGGAAGGGCAGTACGAGAGGGTGAGCGGGACCAATGTGGGTGGCGGCACCTTCTGGGGTTTGGGAAAGCTGCTCACCAAATGCAAAAGCTTTGACGAGATTCTGGAGCTCAGTCAAGGAGGCGACAACAGCGCCGTCGACATGCTTGTGGGTGACATCTATGGTGGTTTGGATTACTCCAAGATCGGGCTCTCTGCTTCCACCATCGCTTCTAGCTTCGGCAAAGTCATTGCTGAGAACAAGGACTTGTCAGATTACAGAAAAGAAGACATTGTTCTCTCCCTTCTGCGCATGATCTCTTATAACATAGGTCAGGTACAATTGTGCATCTCTTTCCTTCCTTTTCCTTCATTGGGGTTGTTTCTGATCTCCTCCTCCTCCTCCTCATCATCATTGTTGTCGATGTCGATGTCTGTGTTGTTTTTCTTGCAGAGATTGTTCACTGTGACCAAAACCCTAGGTTTCTTTTTTTGGCGTGGGTGTCAGGTTGCATACCTGAATGTGCTGTGGTATGGATTGAAGAGGATTTTTTTCAGTGGGTCCCTTGGATTTGTTTGTGATCTCATCATCATCTGCATTGTGTTGTTTTTCTTGCACAGATTGTTGACTGTGAACAAAAGCCCTTTTTTTTGGGGTGGGTGTCAGGTTGCATATCTGAATGCATTGCGGTATGGATTGAAGAGGATTTTCTTCAGTGGGTTCTTCATTCGAGGGCATGCATACACGATGGATACAATGTCATTTGCCATCAGGTTTTGGTCGAAGGGAGATGCACAGGCCATGTTTCTTCGGCATGAAGGCTTTCTTGGTGCTCTAGGGGCTTTTCTGAGCTATGATAAGTATGGGTTGGCCAATCTGACTTCGCATCACTGTGTGGAGAGATTTCCGATGGGAGCTCCTTATGTTGGCGGAGAAGTGCATGGACCTCCAATTCGTGACCTGAATGAGAAGATCACCTGGATGGAGAAATTCATGCAGAAGGGGATTGAGATTACAGCTCCAATTCCCATTTCTCTGCCAGGAACCACAGGGTTAGGTGGATTTGAACGACCTCTTGCTCGCTCCGAATCACTTCGATCGGATTCCAGTGCTGCTCTCAATGTTGGAGTGCTTCATCTTGATCCTTCACTTGAGCCTTTCCCACTTCTTGCTGATCCCAAAAACTATGAGCCAAACACAGTTGATTTGAGTGATCAGACTGAGCGTGAGTACTGGCTCAGGATCTTGTTTGGCAATCTTCCTGACCTTGTTGAGAAAGCTGTGGCAAGTGAGGGCGGAACAGATGATGCAAGGAGGAGAGGTGATGCGTTTGCTCGAGCTTTTAAGGCTCATTTGGCCAGGCTGCGAGAAGAGCCTGCTGCATATGGTAAGCTTGGACTTGCCAATCTTCTTGAGATGCGGGAAGAATGCTTACGGGAGTTTCACTTCCACGATGTGTATATGGCAATCAAGGAAAGAGAGAATGAAGCTGCACTTACTGTGTTGCCAGATCTCTTGGCAGAGCTTGACAGTTTGGAACCTGCAGCAAGGATGCTGGCATTGATTGAAGGGGTTTTAGCAGCCAATATCTTTGATTGGGGTTCACGAGCTTGTGTTGAGCTTTACCACAGTGGAACGATTATTGAAATCTACAGAATGAGTCGCAACAAGATGAAGCGACCATTGCGGGTTGACAATTTTGAGGCTTTCCAGAAGAAGTTCATTGGCAGTGCGGGCAATGAAGGATCTGAAAAGCTGGTGCCACACAAGCGAGCTTTGTTGTTTGTAGACAATTCAGGAGCAGATGTTGTTCTGGGTATGTTGCCATTGGCTCGTGAGCTTTTGCGGCGGGGGACTGAAGTTGTGTTGGTTGCCAATTCACTTCCTGCAATTAATGATGTAACAGCAGTTGAGCTGCCAGCAATTGTTGCTGCTGCTGCAAAGCATTGTGATACGCTTCGAAGGGCAGCAACAGCTGGAGGGCTTCTTGTTGATGTGGTTGGTGATGATGGTAAGCTCTACAGACCAGAACTTTTAACACAGAGAATAGTGATTTCCTGGACCTTAGACAGCACTTTCAAAGTTACATAACAATTCTGAAGCGCACACAGTCAGGCCAAGATGTATATATTGGCTGAAAAGCATTGAGTGAAAGCCCTTGAACCCCCTTCTTTTTCCCAAAAGTTTGTGCAAGTGCATGTTTTAACCTTGCCAAAAGGAATCTTGACCTTGAGGACTCTACCTGATAATTTGTGATGAAGGTGATGATCTGACTGATACTCTGTGAGCAACTCTCACATGTCGATGGCTGCACTCATTGTCATGATACCTTCAAACATCAAAAGTGATGTTGTGGAGATTTCGTAGGCATGCATAGATCATTATGATCAAGTCAGCAATTTATAATGGAACTTGGCAAGTTTATCTTAAATGTAGATACAGTGGGAGAAATATCACCATGAGATTCCTCATTTGATACAGTACTCCTTTGGCTTGAAACAGAGAGGGAGTTGATGCTATTGATATCAAAATTGTCTAAATGTCAAAGTTGGATGATTGCAGGTCTGACAGAGGATGTTGCAGCAGTCCCTGTGTTGACAGTGGTAGAAAATGGGTGTGGGAGCCCATGTATTGATTTCCGACAAGTGAGCTCAGAGCTTGCTGTTATCGCACAAGACGCTGACCTTATGGTGTTGGAAGGAATGGGTCGAGCACTCCACACAAATTACAACGCCCGTTTCCAGTGCGATGTTTTGAAGCTTGCCATGGTCAAGAATCAGCGTCTAGCTGAGCAATTATTGAATGGCTCCATTTATGATTGTGTTTGTAGGTACGAACCAGCAAACTATGGATCTTCAGCTCTTGCAAATTAAGTCTGTTTAATTTATCGAATTGCCTTGCATATAAAATACAACAGTTGCTCACACTAATATTTTCAGACCATTCAGTAAATCTCCAACTTGGTCTTGATTTGATCTCAGATCACAGTAGATGTTGTAGAATCTGTTTCCCTTTAAACTGGGAAGTCTTGCAGGCCAAATTTATGGTCCAATGTAAATAAATTTACAGGCTTCTGAACAATGACACCATTATGTAACAAACACAGCAACTGCTGTAAGTGTTTATTCTGAAGGTTTGTGGAGCTCTAGAGGTTTTGTGGATTTGAGTGCTGCCGTCTATCAATTCATATGTGCCAAATGTGGTGGAGAGTGTGGATTTGTGTGGGGCGTTTTGTTGTCAATTGGTATGTGCTGACTGAGATCACCTTTGCTAAAATTTGCATAAAACTTGGTAAATGTTTACACAATTAAAAGAGCCAACTTGTTTCCGCTTTCCTGAAGGCTTCTGGAGCTCAAGCTTTAGTGGATCCCAGTGCTACATTTGGTCAATTGGTATGTGGTGACTAAGATGATTAACACTTGGTAGATGTTTATGGAATAAATTTAGTAAACTTGTTTCAGTGTTCCTGAAGGTCTGTGTGCAGCTCTAGAGTTTGTGGATTTGAGTGCTGTGTTCTGTCAACTGGTATGCACTGACTGAGATGGAACTTTGCCAAAATTTGCCTAAAACTTGGTAGCAGAGGTTTATGCCTGGGCTTTTGAGAAATTGGTACTGATTGCCATCAAAATGCAAATTTTTCTTTCACTGTGACGGAATTGCTGTCATCTTGAACTCAAGCTCCAAAGCAAGAGAAGTCACCTTGTGGGTTTAGGTTTGGGTGAAAAAACAAAAACCTCAAGTGCTCATGTTATTTGTATCTTTCATGCATGCCCATCACCAGCCACAAATGGGCGACTGCATGAGAAACCCTTGAACCCTAAACCCCTTGACCCTGCCATCTTTGAATTTTAAAATAATTTTTCCACTCAAGAAAGGAATCATCAATCATGATCCCAGTAAACTAGATAATCATCCAGGAAGCAACAACATAAAACTTCTGCACAAGGAATATGAAGCAATCATAGCCCGCCCTGTAAAGAAAACAGAGAGAGCGTGCATCGAGGAAGCAAAAAAAAACCAAAAGCCCCGAAGGGAGGAACCAGAAGAGATTCATGAGGAATGCGAAATTGTGGTAAACAGGAGTCACGAAATTCACAACTGAATGTTTGAAATGGCAGCGATCGATCTGGGAGAGTCGATGTGAGAATCCGAGAGTGGTTGAGAAAGCTTCGACGAAGCCGAGTTGAATTCTTGCGCGCAACTGGAGTCCAGAACGGCCGAACAGAAGCGGCTGTTGAAGAAGCAAAGAAAACAAAGGAGAATGACGAATGCTCGTTCTGTGATATAACCCATATTGTCTGCGTACTCAGGAAAAGATTTTATATATACTGGAAGTGCAGACACACTTGTGACTCTTCGGAGACATCTGATAAAATTGGAACGATACAGAGAAGATTAGCATGGCCCCTGCGCAAGGATGACACGCACAAATCGAGAAATGGTAAAATTTTTTTTAATCCATTTTTTCAAAATGAATTTAAAACATTGAGATTATTAAACAATTTCCCCTCTTTTCTCATTTAATTTTTTTTTTCAAATATTGGGATTATTATCTCTACTTTTTTCCTTTTTTTTTCCTTTTTTCTACCCCCTCTTTTCTCCTTTTTTTGTTTTTTTTTTTTTTTTTTTTTTTTTTTTTTTTTAAAAAAAATTTATTTTTTTTTTTTTTTTTTTTCCCTAAAAAAAATAAAATGGAATCCTTTTTTTTTTTTAAAGTGTAAACAAAACTAATTTTGCTAATTTTGTGGAAAAATTTGCTAAATTTTTTATCTCCAAAAACTGGAAGAAGAAAAAAAGAATAATTTTTAAAACCCCTAATTTTCAGTGTCTTGAAC
>Ga0116229_10001792_pt1 | contig 34269 bp, 31 predicted proteins | sample S1TSphgellanicum_3_FD_87313 | JGI IMG/M metagenome (GOLD analysis project Ga0116229, IMG submission 87313) | Host-associated microbial communities from peat moss isolated from Minnesota, USA - S1T2_Fc - Sphagnum magellanicum MG | ecosystem: Host-associated > Plants > Peat moss > Unclassified...
TTAGTTAAGTGTTATTATTGAATATTTGGCCTGGTGCACTAGGGGAAGAGAGAAATTTTGTTTTTTTTTTTTGGGGGGGGGGGGGCTGCGTAGCGAGGGAGACATAGTGCCCTCCCTCCCTTACTCCGCTACGCAGCCTACGGCACCCTCCCTTATCCTATACGGCAAGATGGAATGGGGCTACCCTCGCCTGCTCAGCATAACTCTCCCTGCTGAGCACGGGGCTAGTAGCGCTACGCTCAACCTTCGTACTAAGAATGAAAAAGAGTGGAGGGTGCCTTGCCAAAACGATTGCAGTTATGCTAGAGGGGGGGGGGTCCGCAGGAGGGGGGCTGCGCAGGCGCAGCGTAGCGAAGGGGCAGTCACCTTGATAACTATATTTTCTTCTCCCATTTTTCATAAATTAATAATAATTAATATACGGATCATTATAAAAAACTAATTAAAATTTTAATTAATTAAAAAAATAATGGTTACAATATTACTTACAATATAAATTGTTTTTTAAGAAAATTTTTATAGAATTAAATATAGTTAAATTATTTATTATAAATTAGAGATATTTACTTTAGAACACTCTTCTATAGAGAGGGTTGGCTACCTCTGCGTAGCCCCTACCTCACGGACCGACGAAGCTAACCTCTGCATATGCGTAGGGCAAGGCCTAGTACTAATGCTAGGCAATGGAATACAAAGCGCAGACAGTGTTCCTGCCTCCAATGCAGCCTCCCCTTCGGCCCTTCGGAGGACTACGGTACATTGCCACTACCGTTCGCAGGGGAATTTAGCTTCTCCCCCTTATGCTAATCGGTAGGAGGAGGGGCGAGGCAGCGAAGCCTGCGAGGCTAGGTTGCTCGAGGGTGGAGTAGGACCTCAAAGGTTTTGATGATCTATGGCTCCCCCTCCCTACGGACTCTGCGTTAGGCTTTAGCAAGGGGGGAGTGACCACTCCTCCTACGGACTAAGCATTACGAACTAAAAACTCCGGACTAAGGATTAGGACTACGCACTAGAACTACGTATGGCTACGCAGAAGTCTATATAGAAAACTAAGACAGATAATCCTAAAGAAATAAAAATACTACAAAAAGTCATCTAAATCTACTAAATCATTAGAATTAGCTTGTAATGATTTCTGGTTTGCATCTTCCTGGTCAGTTCCGAAGGCGGGGTTTCATTGTCAGGATTATTAGATTTCGGCTCAGGGGATTCAGAGGAAGGGGTTTTATCCTCCCCTCCCAGCCCTTACGGTAAGGAGGAGTTAATGCCGTAGGCTGGTGTTTCCTTACCTACATTTGTGTGCGTAGCGGTGGAGTCATAACCTACTTTTGTTTCTGCCCCTCCGTCTTCCTCCCTCCCATTAGGTTCGTACGGCACCGCACGGTGCGTAGCGGAGGGCTCTGCCGCAAGCTCCGAATGGTTGCTGGAGGGCAGGGTTCTGTTCGCAGGCTGAGGCTGGGAGGGCTCGGAAACTTTATCGGGTTTTTGTTCATTTTTATACTCGCTATCACTTTCTGTTGGCAAGTAGGTAGGTTAAAAATCTTCCACATCCGCGTCGTACTCAGGTTCTTGTTCAGATTCGGGAGATTTTATTTTACTAGAACTAGCAACAGGAGTTTCTTCTGCTGCTTCACATTGATCCGTTTCCGAGTTATAGTTAAAGTCTCCCCAGAGATGCTTATCTTTTAAGGTTTGATAATATTTATCATCCATATCTTCTGCAGCATCAGAACCCTCCCATAGATTAGGTGAATTTTCAGTTTCAGAACTAACTCCTTGATCCACCTCAAGTTCAGTTTCAGAACCATTATCTTGATTAAAATCATCACGAGATTTACCTTTATTATTTTCAGGCTTATTTTTAGAATCATTACTTTGATTGTTTTCTGGTTCTGTTCCGCCTCCTTTTAGTGGAGATCCATTTCCTTGGTTATTATCAACTTCTTTTTCTTTTACTCTGGAATAAGGGTTACCAGCCTCTGCGAGTTCCTCGCTACGCTCACGTAGAGAAGTAGTGTTTGGATCCTTTCCTCCTACCTGTAAAGAGTTAGAAGGGAAAGATGAGGTATTATTGGTTTCGTAAGCACTCCCTGGCTCCGCTCCCTCCGTCCCTCCCCTTAGGCTGGGGCTACGCAGAGGAGAGGCTGTGGGGTTTGGGGAATCACTTTTTTCTTCGAAGAGAAAAGGTATTTTATCCCAAAAAGAAAATATAACATTAGTTCCTCCCTCTGCCGTCCGTGCGTAGCGGAGGCACCCCTTCGTACGGTAAAATACAAGGGTGGGGAGAGCACAACATCATCCTTTAAAGGTAAAATATCTATGATTTATATATGAATAACTAAACAATATAAAATAATATAAAAACATAAAATTACTGGGGGTATCTAGATATCCGATTTTACTAAAATAATAGAGTGAATTTTTAACTCTAAAAGCCCACCTTCCGATCGTACCATAAAGGTAAGAAGTTTCTTCCGAAGTATGGGAGGGTCAAATTTTAATACAAGCCCCCTTGAAACGCACCCTACTAACCTTTAGCAAAGGAATGGTTGACAAGGCTCTAGGCCAAAACTTGTATAAGCGTAAAAATGGAGATCTAGATACTGCAATAGTTCCTAAATAAAAACTATGAAAGTGAATCCAGTCAAATAAGAAACTCATTACTTGAAACTGCTTCAACTGCGATTGGCATGACTAAATCTTTATTTTAACTAAAGGATACTTTAATGATTTAGTCCGGAGGTGATGTATTTTTCCGTCTAAAGCTCTGCTGCTACGCAGCACTGTTAATCGCCCTATCACTAATTTCTAGTTATCATCTTCCTGCCCTCCCTCCCTGGCCTAAGGCAGGGCAGGGCAGGAAGGATAAGAAGTTACTGTTTAAAAAACAATTTCTTTTTTCTCCGGAGGCCGGAGGCCGGAGGGTTTTTACATCAAATAAAATTATTGATCTACCTCTCTTAAGCTTAAGAGAAAATTGTGTGCGGGCTTCGCACCTGAGTACAGAGTGAGGAGTCCGGAGGAGCGTTGACATTTTTTCTTGTTTCTGCTGCTGCTACGCAGCAGCACTGATAATTTAACACCAGTTCCATTTTTTATGTAAATCTTTAGTAGCTTGACTATAAGACCTGTTAAGAAATGAAAGAGATAAATCTATATTAAGAATCCTCTGCTGCTACGCACGCGTTTTAATGATACCTTTAGGTCTCCTTCGGAAGGATACCTTTTATAAGAAGATCAGTTAGCATAAAAGTTACCGTTTAGTGAAGGTTGTATTTTCATCAATATATACTTGTTCAGCTATCGTTAGTTCATATAAAGTTAAATCCAGTGTGAAGCAGAAAACCATATTCTTCCTTAATCAAAATATAATTAGGATTTAACTTAGCAAATAGTTCAATATGGTTAGGAGTAAGTTCCAGTATATTTAATGTAATATTTAATGTAAATACATTCCTCCCTCCCTTTTCCTTAAGAGGGTAGGCTGGGGAGTACTTTTAACAATATTACTATAAAATTTGTTATGTATAAATTCTTTCTTTAGAGTTAAAGCCTTATTTTTATGTTGTTTAAAGCACCGCGAAAATAAATATTTAGTTCTGCTGCGTAGCAGCAGCAGAAACTAAGTATGAATCTTTATCCTTACAAAAATGGTAAATTCCAGGTGATTTTTATAATTACGAAGATAATCTCATTCTTTAGGTTTAATATATTTACTAATAGGTGATTTTACATTTTTACCATATTTAGACGCTATTTCATAAAAAGATAACGATAAAATAGAACTGGCATAGGATATTAATAAAACATTATTTTTTACATTCTCTTTCTCCGGACTCTTCGCTTCAGCCTTAGCATTAATAAATAAATCTAATTTAGATTTTAATTTAAAAATTGCAGGATTTAAGTGTATTCTATTTTCCTTAAGAGTTACAGGTGAAATATTCATTAAAAAAAAAATTAGTGATGTATTAAATTATTATTAACAAGCGCGGAGCGATAATCAACACCACACCCTCCTCCGGCTCCTACCCTGCCCTACCCTACCTACCCTAACCGAAGGGTGAGGGAGAGGGAGAGGGAGAGGGAGAGGGAGAGGGAGGGAAGTGTCTACGGTAATGGATAGAGTTGATAAGTGCCGTAGGCAGAGGTATTAACAGCTTTTCCTTTAAAATAAATAACCTTCTCTTTCGAAAAGAATAGGACTATGTCTTTAACTAAATAAAATTTAATCATATAACGTATAGTCTCTAGGGCTTTCTTTTTAGCCTGCTAATTACCCTATACTCTACCTTCGCTTTGGTCTTACAAATGAGAGGGCTAGATCCGAAGGAGGAGAGTTTGATTTTGTAATTCTTGCTTTATAAGTTTTATTTAACTTAGAAGAATTAACCCTTGCTAACGTAACAGCGTTGCATTAACACTATTTTGTTGGGGAAACTATTTTTAACAATACCCTCCGCTGCTGCTACGCAGCAGCAGGGTGCGTAGCAGGGTAGTCTACGCATACCAAACTGTAATTAAGTGAAGCGAAACGCAGGGAACTAAAGCTGAAATAGTGTCGTATAAATAGGAATACTTAGCCTACGTAGATAAGGGTGGGCTTCTAGCATATAGTTATATTTTAGATGGACCCATGCCTTTTTTCATTTATCCATGCCAAACACCACAACATAATATCGTTAAATATTAATTATTAAACTAATTAGTAATATATGTGATTAAATATTTATTTTGAAATACTTTACCTTTATTGATATAATTTTTTATCAAATTGGATGAGGATCCGATAGATAAACCTAAAGCTCTAGTACATTCATTAACTTAATCATACTTTACTGATGTATTAGTAGTAATGTCGGTACATAAAACTGATCTCTTACTACCTTTACCTTTGGATAATGGATTTTGTACAAATATTAATTTAATATTTTTACCTTCAATAACGCAGTCAATGAAACAGTTATTAATATGTCCACGCTTCGCAGGGAGAGAAACATTATAATATTTATCTAATCCACATTTTAATGCTGCTTCAGCACTAGAACTATAAGTTTCATGTAACTTGTAAGCCTCTGTAAAAGCAAAAACTTTATCTAAAGACAAATTATCATAATTAATACCTTTAAGTATAGGTTTATTATATTTATATGGATTAACATAAGGTGATCCATATTTTAAAGGTAAATGAGGCTCTAAAAATCTACATTTTTTCCCAATGTTACTACTATAAGAATAACTATTAAGGTAATTCATTAATGTAGTTATAGTCTTTCTTGAAATACCTAAAACATCAGAGGCTGAGTTTAATGAAGTAAATTCTATAACCTTGCCACTTTCAGTAATACAATTAAAAGGTCGTTCACCTAACAATGATGGTCGATTATCTTTAGAGTATCTTCCCAAAGGGACTAAAGTAAAAGTTATATTACCTTGTCCATTAAGTAGAGGTTTTACAAAACTCTTTAAGGCTTGTTCATAAATACGTACTTCGTACTGTGTAAATCTTTGAAGTACTTGAAATACTTTGTAATCATTTGTGTATTCTAAGTTATTTAGGATAAATTTTTGAAAGTAATTAGTAGTACTTACTGTAGGAGATCATAGGAAATTATTAAATCCACCCACTTTATGAACTTCAGAATATAAAGGTCTACTAATTAAATTATTAGATTTAGCATCAGAATAATGGTTAAAAATACGAGCTTCTAAATCAGTTGTTGATCCTATATAAAAATTTTTAGAAGGTATTGAAAAAATAGTATAAACACCCGTTTTAGAAGGCAAACTCTTAAATAAACTATTACTCGCTTTAGTAGGCAACTGGCTTTTATTTGTAATATTTCAATTACTTAAATCAAAATAGTTTTTACATACTCCTGTATCCCCAGTTGGAGCTTTAAGTAAATGTGCACAATTAATTTTTAAAAATACTTTAACTGCACTGTCCTCATCAAAATGATTATACATATCGATTAAAACTTCTCGAGCTTTTACTATGTTTTGAGTATTATATCAAGGTATCATACCTGTATCTTGTCTAGATATGCTTCTATTACTATCCACTCCATGCCTTCCTGCTTTACGGTCTAGTTGGGAGGGTAGACTCGAAAATAAAACAATATTTTTAATCGAACCATAACTAATAATTATTAATAAAGTTTTTAATCTCTATTTTCAATAACTCTTGCTATTGTTTAGACTATGTCTTCAACTTAAACTTTATATGTAAGTTGTTGGGTATTCGTGTCGGGATTATTGTTGGTATAACTCACCCATTAGTCGTTGAACGTTCTTATTTCACTCAATTAAGATATACCGAAATAATATTCGCTGCAAATTGTCTCTAATTATATTACGAGTTCCGGCTTCTTCGTATACCAAGCCTTGCCCACCCTTCCTATGGTCGCTAGCGAGGGAGAGGCCCTGCCTACGCTAGGCTTGATTGGAGGAGGGTTGGACTCCCTCCCCTCCCTAAGGTCAAAAAACCAGAACGAAATTGGCAGTGCTGCCTGGTGTACTAAAGCTCTCCACCAATTCGCAGCTTCGCAGCCTAGCTTACGGTTTCTGCTACACTACAAAACATTAACTACACGAAGTGTGGTGTGATGTGATGTATAACTACACTTAATGTTCTTAATTATATTAATAGCGACTACCTTAAAGCATCCTCCCCCCCCTCTCGTCCTACGGCCCCGTACGGGAGGGATGGTATACTTAGAAAATAGGTGTTACATATTTCAAGTAGGTATAGAGATTTCCTTGCAATTAACCCAATTTTTCAAATAGACTCACGCCTATTAGGAGACTTGTGGTTATTAAATCTCAGAACATTGACCGTAAAAAGTACCTGATCTTTCAGCAAGAAAAGATACTTGATTAAGTCTACCTGGAACACAATCCAATTTAACTCCAAGAGAAGGTACCGCAAATGAATGAATTACATCTGCCAAGTTATTTTAATAATAAAAATTAAGATTAAGTTTATATAACATAGAAGGTAAAAAATAAGGTTTACAAATGTTAATCAATTTAGGCTTACTTTTAGGTAAAATATAAATTCTAGGTCTTTGATTTTGAATACCACCTTCGGAGAATAGTAGAGTCAATATCATATTTTATTTTTAGTACATTCATTAATGTTATTACTTCTTGTATAGTAAAACTATCTGTACATAAAATTAAACCTTTATTTAATTTAGCACCATCTCCCATAATCCAATGGGATAAAGCAATAGGTGTTAATAATTCATAAATATTATTAGGTATTATTTTAATTTTTTTATTATAGAATAAATCATATAATTCATTAAAACATGGTAAGTATCTTGTACTAAACTCTAAACTATATAAAGTAACTTCTTTTCGCCTACCTTTCCTTTAAGCAGATAAGGTACATTTTAACAATAATGAGAAAGGGCCATAAATGAAGAGATTACATAATCTGATCTAGAGATAGCTTGTTTAAATTTAAATCTAGTGTTTGATTTTTGCGAAGCACTGGATTTTTCTAACCATCCGTCGGACAATAACTTACCTACTATTATTGAATAAGAATCCGATGTTAAAAAAATTAAATTTTTTAAACTTAATGAATATCTCCCTTTATCTATTGTTGAACCTAAATTAGATCCATAAATAACCATACTGGTACTATTATTAATTTCATATTTACTAGTCTTTTTATTTATCCCTGCCTGCGGCACGGTTATATTCATGCTTTAGCATTGCCCATTCTTTTTTTCATTAGGTGCGACACACCCTTCGGACTGCGTTTGGCGGAGCACGTTTAACTCAGGGATAAGATAAAAATGTGTAAACATAATCTTCAATGTTGTCATATTATTTAATATAACTTGGACTATATCTTAATCTAAAAAGAAAAAGATTTCTTGCGTATAGTCTCTGAGGATATTTTATTTTTCCTGCTGATTTCTAATTTTTAGGTATTAATCAATTATTACATAGTAAAACTAGTACGATTAACTATTAGATTCCAGGGCATATGGCAAGATTCGAATTAAATTAAATGGCTTTTTGCTATACTGCTTTCCTAGTTTCCATCTATTTATTCTCCGCATCCTCAATCTGTCGACTCATACCCCCCGCGGTCGGCTGCGAAAAGTGCGGTGTGAGTCGCCTTTGCAGGTGGGGCGGAGATAAAAAGGGGGGACTGTGCGGAGCAGCAGAGCATCGCTATACTAGATAAAACTAGGTTTAATGTTAATAAGGGCAAGATGTTTCTTACCTGTAACTATTAATCTAATGTGACAATCTACTGGTACTACTAATTTATTATCTACATCAAGTAATCTGAATTGTCCTAATTCTAAATCTGACTCAGGAATCATGTATGAATCAAAATCTATAGATTCACCACTTTCCGATATGAAATCACTATATTCATAAGACCAATACCATTGGTGGCCTACAACTTTAATAGTTAATGTTGGAGATAATACTTCCTTTACTCCTCCATACTTGTAGTACAGAGAATAGTTGGATTATTTCATCATCCCTATCTGGGGTCAGTGCTGTGCACGAGAGATTAGGTGGATGTTTCGCGTGTATTCTCTGAGGATTCTAGTATAACATTGAATATACTATATGGTTTCCTGCTGATTGTCTATTACCCTATGTAATAAATAATATAGGGATATCTCTTGGATTTTTACGTATATTTGCGTAAGATAAACGTACCTAAAAGCATTAAAAGTTTCCAGCTTATAGCGAAATTATTCAATTAGCCTTCAGACTAAAGGGGACGAAGTTTTTTGTCAATTACGGTTGTAGCTTATATAACATTGACTGGTGGAAGTGCGGAGTAACAATAGATTTAAATAAGGGCATAGACTTAACTGCAATATTAATCATAGGCTTGCCAGCGTGTAGTTGGACTGTACTAAACAATCCAAAACGGTAATGAAGCATTTGAACCAACAGATAGCATTCTTTAAATGTGAAAGCTTCTGTATGAAAATAGAATGCACTAGGAGTCCTAGATCCATCGTCCATTGCTCAATAAGCAAGAGATACTGGATTGAGAAACTGTAGTAGGTCTGTAGTAATAACCTTTGTGTTACTATTACCATTAACATTAATTTGATAAAATAATTCGTACAATGGAATAAGAGCAGGATAACTACGACTCATTACTTGGAGGAAAGGATAAGGGATTCCTTTTCGTAAACCAGGATTAATTAGAGGTACTCGACCACAGTAGGGACTTAGTGTAAGATATACGTGTCAAATATATTCAAATCGCTTAATAGTTTGAGTAAATACAAAGTATGGTGTAACAGAGGTTCGCGAATAATGTATCGAACCATCTCCTAGGAGATGACCTACTAGTTGTGAGAGGATCTCATTGTTAAACACTGTGATATCTCGTGAATGCTTATTAAGTCTAATATTGTTGCTTGCACCTGTAACACCAAATGGTACTACTTCAGTAGATCGAGATACAATCTTACTGATGGGTGTAGAAGCCATAGCTGTTATAGCTAGATCCAGGAATTGACCAGGTTTATCCATTAAATACAACAGTCTAAATGAAGGAAAAGCGATAGCGATTAATATAAATACTGGTGAAATTGTTCAGATAAGTTCAATGATTGAACCGTGTGTCAGATATTTATAAGCTATAGGATTTTTATTTTCGTTGTAGTAGTAAACTATAGAGAAAAGAACTCAAAAAACAGCAAAACAGATTAAAATTAAGTAGAATCCAATAGTATTGTGTAGTGTTACAATACCTGTAAACCCAGGAGCGGCACTATCTTGAAAACCTAATTGTCAGGGCTGAGCGGCATCATTTAATATATTATTAAAGATTGTAATAAATTGAGTCATCTTTTTTATCTAGAAATATTGTAAGTCTTAAATTACTGATTCTTCTTTCTTATTCTAAAATTATTATTTTTCTATGTTAAAGAAAGAGAATTTTAACACCTTCTTGTCTTATTAAATTTGGTTTAAACAAGTAAAGCTCATTTGACTTTGTCAACAACATAATCCTTAAAACCTAAGATTAAACTAATGTGTACTCCCCCCCCCCCAAGGTACCCTGCTTCCCCCCCCCCCCCGTTCCACAGGAAAAAAAAAAAGTCATCCTTCGGCCTTCGGAGGAAATGTCTATGTGCGAAGCTGGGAAGGTCATAATGACAAGCCTCCTCCCCCCCTGCCTGGCCTAGGCAGGCAGGCAGGGAGGGCTACGCTGCTTAGCGTAGCCGGAGGGTATACTAATCAAGGTAAATTTGAGGTACCTTTGGGCAGGAGCCTAGCTTCCTATAAAGTGAATTAGTCGTATCATAGTTAAGGTAAGCACATTCCTCTAGCGCCAAGGGAATGGCAGGGTCGAAACCCTGGAAACCCCCTCCCCTCCCCTTACGCATCGCGTAGCGAAGGGAGGGAGAAGTACTCTTATCCATATAAGTAGTTTAATGGTAGATACTAAGGATTTGTTTATGAGTTTATTGGCATCTTAAGATTTTATCTTTGTCTTAATTCTTATATAACAAGGGAACGGCGGGAAAATATATTGGTTATATAATCTAAGGAGTAAAGGATTTGAACCTTATTTAGTAATATTTATATGAAGTATAAAGGTTATAACATTTATATATCACCACTTTCCATAAGTTGGTTTACTACTCCTTTTTTAATTAAATATGAGACTCAACATTTTATATACTATAATAAATAAACCATTAAAAAAGATAGACGGTGTACAAACATTAAATTTTTACTTAGTTTATTTACTAATTTTAAGAAGATGTTACTGTTTCTAAACCAACCCTCACCTAGATAGCCTAGCGTTAGCCCTACCCTCTACCAGACTCCACCCCCCCCCGTTATGTTGCCTACGGCGCGAAGCGGGAGGGTCAGGAGCCCTTAACTCCTCCAAAGGAGCGTAGTGGAGGAGGGGAAAGGCAGAGAGGTCAGGACTTCGCTACTTAACCTTCCCCCTTGCTGCCTAACCTTCCTGCGTAAGCGCTAGCTACGCTGCTTCGCTAGCAATTTCCTAACCCTCCTTACTCCCTTACTAAAGGAGGGGCGTTGCTCCAACTCCCGCTGAGTAGCGGGAGCGCTCGACCACACCCCTTTCCATCCCCCCCGTTCGGTGCTTAGCAGAGCATCCTGCCTGCCTGCCTAAGACCCCGGCACCAGCCCTAAGGCTAGGCTTGGCAAGGGAGGGAACACATCCCTCCCCCGTGGCCAGGCCTAGGCAGGCAGGGACCGTTGGAAAGGCAGGGAGGGCTCCTTTTTTTTTTTGTTTTTGTAGCCTTTCTACGAAAGGCAGGGGGTGATAGGAAAGAGGGGTGCGCTGCAGGAAGGGGTAGAAATACTGAAGTAATGGGAGTTACGATTCTGAAAGGGAGGCTTAATTATTAGTATATTAGATTGTTTATTTATGATTATTATATAATATACTAATTTAACCAGAGTACAATTATATTCATTTCATTAATACAAAGAATTAACATTAAAACAATTATTATAAAATATAAATATTTGACTATAAAATAATGTATTTAGTATTAAAAAAAAAATAAATTTAAGGGTATTAAATAAGTGGGGTACAGATCTACTTTTATCTGATTCTACTTAAAAAGATTAGTATTTTTTATTTTTAAGTACAATATCAAAAAAAGTATTTTCCATAATACCACATGCAGGTACTATAGCTAAGAACCATAAAAAGTAAAAAGCTGTAGCACTCTGTCCTATTTCTAAATATGGAGAATCAGGATGCTGAGATCCGATCCATGTTAAAATTATGAAATCTACTACAAAAAATCAGAAAGCTAATTTCATAGCAGGTCTAAATTGATTACTTCTTGTTCTAGATAAATCTGTGAAAGGTAAAATTAACAATATTAATAATGAACCAAACATTGCTACTACTCCAAGCAATTTATTTGGAATACTTCTAAGTATTGCATAAAATGGTAATAAATCGATATTAAATATAATTCTATAAACTATTTTGGATTTATCTTGTATAGCATATCTTTATGCATATACGGAGATATATGGTCTCTTAACTTATTCATACTATCCTCTCAAATATAAATTCTATATCCTTTTTTATGATTATGAATTGAACATTTAATTAGAAAATCAGTTGAACTGCCAGTCAAAGCAAATAAATTTTCTAAAGTACTTTTTAATAAATTAACATCTTCCAATGTAAAACCATAAGTACTTAGATGTAATCCTTTATTTTGAAGAGAACCATCATCCATAATTCAATAACATAGTCCTTTAGGAGTTAATAATTCTTTTATGTTTAAAGGTACTACTTTTTTATTTTCTTTATTATAAAATAAATTTCTATAATAATTAAAACAAGGTAAAGTCAATGAAGCGAAAGAAATTGATCTGTAAGTAATGTTAGTTTTTTTATCTATAAATGTTCTAGATTTAGGAACAAAATCTTTTGATATAAAAGGTTTAAATATATCAAAAATATGATAAAAATAATTTAAGTGATGTTCTCTTAAACTACTTTGACCGTAAATAAATCTACTATTACCATTTCTACATTGTAAATGACCATCTCCTAATAATAATCCAATTATTATTTCATTTAAAGGGCTTTCTATATTGATTTTCGATCTTTCGATTTTAGTTAATCTTTTTTTAACTGCAGTCGTGTAATTTTTTTTACATAATAAACTTATTGAAGTTGTCAAATCAAAATTATAAATATATTTATATATTATATACCTAATTTTTCAAATAGGGTCGGACTATATCTTCATCCTTTAACTATTTTTAAAGGAGCTTCATGTATAGTCTCTGAGGATTTATATAATATGATTTCCTGCTGATTGTCCATTGCTAATATCTTTAAGATTATAACTTTAATTAATTAGTACTTAAAGCTTTAGGAGTTTTCAGCATACAGTGAACTTAATTTTTCAAAAGATTACTCTTAGGCATGATATTTATGTTTATCATTCAGGAACAATAGAAGCGGGTGTTACCATAGGGTTAGCTGGTATGTAGTTATCACTGTGACCCATAGCATTAGGATAGTAAAATACAAAAACAGATAAAACTAAAAAGAATGCAAATATAGTTACTAAATCTTTGAAAATAAAATATGGATAAAAAGCATATCTATCTCCACCTCCTTGCACACCATTAGGATTATTAGAACCGTGGATATGTAGTGCAATTAAATGAGCTACCACTAAAGCAGCTAATAAAAATGGTAAAATATAGTGTAGAGAGAAAAATCTGTTTAATGTAGCATTTGAAACTGAACAAGGCCTCCTTTCCCTCCCCGCTCCGCACCATCCCTTGCCGTAGGCAGGGGGGGGGTAGCGCCCCTTAAAAGGGGGGGGTAGGGCTGAGCATAGGCATTGTGTTGATAACCCCGTAATCAGTTAAGTAATTTCTTACACATGAAAACTCTCGTTATACTCAATATGTTTCCATATTGTTCGGACTATATCATAATCTTATTTTTATTTTAGTAAGGTTAGTAAATATCAGGAATATTTATTTTCTTAGTGTATCTTGTTATATGACGCAGTTCTTTAAGTCATAACAAGTACTGTAATTTTTTATGACCCATTAGTTTTACAGGTGCTTTTTGCATAAATTTTATTACATTTTCTACAGATCTTACACTAGAAACTTTTATCATGAAAGAATTGGTTTTATCTCTATAAACTTTTTGAGAAAAAGATAAATACTTACAAATGGCTAAGATTAAAATCTCACCATCAGTTTGTGCAATATCAAAACTTGCTACCATTGAATTTCTTTCAGTGGGCTTATATATACTAAAACAACCTTCAGCTTCTATAAACCCCACTAATCAGGCTTTAAAATAAGGAACACTAATAATAGATTCCACTGAATTTAAAGGATGAGTAGGACGTATATAATTAGTATCTAAATCCTCAAAATATATAATTCCCTTTAAAAGTGCTTCTCTAAATCTTAAGTAATCATATTGTTTATTAGAAAGAAGAGGGTATTTATCAAATATAGGTAATATAACATTAATCAAATGAGATTTATTTCTAACTCTTAAAAAAACTGTTTTACTTCTACCTTCTTTCTCTCTAAAAAAAACAGTACCTATTCCTAAAAGATCTTTAACTTTATATATAAGTTGTACATCTCTTAAAGCAACTTCAATTCCAAATTCATATATTAAATATTTACCATTTTTTGAAATACCAAATCAACCATCTCCTTCTATTAAACCTACTAACATAGCAAATATAAGATCACCTGCGTTAAGTCTCTGAGGAACTTCGAAATAAGATTTATTTCTAATTCCTGCTGGTTTTTTCATTGTAATTAGATTTTTCACATGTATATTAGGTATATAACAGTATCTAAAAATTATACCCCTCGATTGCGGAGTAAGAAACGTTCCAGCATTAAGCAGGTTTTTTAATACAATATCACTATTGTATGGCTCTTCTGTCAAATTTAGACTAAAGCCTCCCCAAATTAACTCAACTATATCTTGTCCAAATACTGGGATTGCTGATAGTAAGTTAGTAATAACTGTAGCCAAATCTTTAATTTACTTATTCCAGCTATACTTAAGCTCTAGCTCCCCCCCACCCTCCCTGGCCGTAGGCAGGGGGGAGGGCTGTGTTTAAAACAAGTAAACCCTGTATATTATACTTATCTTAATAAAGATAATTGTAAACTAATACAGTATAATACCTTGTGTTTCAATATAAAATCTTTTTATCTTGAAAAAAGATTTCGACTGTACATTAAGCAGCATTTCAGCCACCCACCGATGAACCAGTCTGTAGCGATATTTTACTCTACCGACGGTCTTAATGCTAAACAAACATCTTTGACCGTTTTCATCAGCATTGCTATATGGATAATTATAAATTTTCAGTAAAGATTACTCTATATAAACCATATAACTATATTTAGTTTTTATTTAAATTATTTTATATTTCATTTCAGGTATAATATATGGAGATACTATATTTCTAAGATCATCCATTGATTCTTTCCATATATAAATTATATATTGATTATTAGTTCCTGCTGATTGAATCGAAGCTTTAAGATTAAAATTATCATTTAAAGCTTTTACAAGTATTAAACACTCATTATAAGAAAAAGAATTAGTAGAAAATTTTAAACTTTTACCTACTTTTGCTCCATCATCCATGATTCAAATAGCTAAAGCTAAAGGAGATAAAAATTGACCTATACATTCTGGTACACATTTTTTTTTATCTTTATATCATAAATCGTGTATTCAATTAAAACTAGTATAAGTTCAAGTTGAAAACCTTATTATTTTTCTGATTTTTCCCTTAGAACCTAATCTCTTTGTTATAACAGGTTTTTTAATGTTACAATATCCTAATTCTGATAATAATTGGTGTAAATATAAAAGATATTCAACATGAATATCTTCTTGGAAAAAACTAATTCTAGTAAATGATCCGATTAATCTTTTTTCAGCATGAGCATCTCCAAGAAGAGAACCAAATATAATAGATATAACATCTATATTATGTGGACCAATTCTATATATACCTTTAAGTCTAATTACTTTTGGTTCAACTCCAAAATGAATTGGAGTTATTAACACTAAAAATAAAGAAATTAAATAAAAACTAAACATTTGAGGCTTAAAAAAGAAACCTCATAGACTCATTTGACCGTAAGGTAAAACATACAACATGCTTGTCTTTTTTAGACAAGTCAGAATAACTTTAAATTTGTATATTCTGTTAATTATCATTTTATAATAATTAATAGTTTCGACTGTGCATTAAGCATCATTCCAGATACCCATTAGTGACCCAGTCTGTCGCGATCATCTAGATAACCGACGATCTCTTATCATAATTTTAATTTATGATCTTTTGATCGTTTTCACTAACATTGCCAAAGAAATAAATTATTTCTTCAATTACCCTGTCAGGTTATTCCACTTTAATTCTTATTTCCTTCTAGAAGTTAGCATAAGAATTTTAACTCGTGGGACTATGATTTAAATACAAGATTATTTAAATTTAACAACTACTTTTTAATTTATCCCCTTCCTTTATTCATTCCTGATTTAATTAGTTTAATTTCTTCTATCCCTGCTCCCAATGCACTGAAGTTAAATGAGATTTGTTTTCCATAATAATAGCAACTTTTTTAAAATCATTAAAATCATTAACTTTATTTCCTTGAAGAGAATATTTAGAAAATAATGGAATAATTATTTCAGTTAGATCTGATAATTTAGTTACTTCTAATTCTACCGTTGAAACATTAGGACGAGAAACGATTCTACCACAACCGAGTCCTGTTATCAAACAACGTAATAATTCTATATCACGAACATGTTGAGTGATAGTAAAAGCTAATCTAATTCCTACTCCAGCTTTATAAGCTTTGGAATTTCAGAGTTTTATTAGAAAACAACCTTCAGCCGTAGTAAAACCTGCTATTCATTCTTTTGCTATAAAAATAGGAGGTAAAACCTCAACTCTAGGCTCAGGAGCAATAGAAGTGAAAGAATCTTTAAAATTATCAGGTATACTTCTATTCATAGAGGCTCTTATATTAACTAATTTATGAACACCTTCTATAGTCAAATGTTTTTTATTTTTCAGCAATTCAAAAGCTTGTTTAAATAGGATAAAATCAGAAAATTTTTGAGTAATTAGAGGATATTTATCGAAATGATTAATAATAACCTCTAAATCAGATATGGAAGTTCAAATATAGGAAACACTGTTTTTTCCTTTATGAATATTACCTACATTAAAGAAGGATTTAATATTTTCTAAAATAACCTGATCTTTCAAATGTAAGCCTATTTTAAATACAAGTCAAATAGATCAGTTAGTAGAATATTTTTCATTTTTACTAAAACCAATATGGAAGCAAGCCTCACCATCAGAGAAACCAGTTATAAATTTAGGATCGAAATCAGTTAGGGAATAATGTTTTAAGCTTGAAGAAGTAGAGTAGGGCCTACTCTGGTTACTAATTCTTCAACGTCTTAATAATATTTTTTTATCTGTTTGTAATGATCGTCTTATAGTTTTTTCATTACAATTTATACGAGCAGCTGCTTCTGTTATACTGTTAAATTCACCATATACAGTATTATTATTAATGTTATATAATATAATTGATTTAGAATTTTTCCTCATATTTGATAAAGCTTTTTCAGAAAAAGAAGGTTTAACTCTAGATAAAGCACTTTTACTCATTTTTTTTATAGTTTCTTCATTAAAAGCTTTACCTTTATTTAAATTACCTATAGCTTCACGACGTTCATCACTATAGTAAGCTCTCATCTTTATACGAGAGATTTCTGTATGTTTATATCCAAAACTAGAACCAGCTTCTGTTAATATATTATAATTAGGTAGTAGAGATTTTAAATAAAAATCTTCTAAATCTAATAATTTTTTATTATTTTCTACATTAACTTTTTCTGGAAATAATTCTAAAACTAAAAAAGCAAAATTATCAATACCATATTTTTTTACTGCCAATTTAACTATTTTACTTCCAGTTAAATTGATTAAATGTCTATAAAATCTAGTATAAAATTTATCAGTAGAAGCGGAACCAATATAGTAATCTAGAGTTGTTTTATTTAAAATTAAATAAACACCACTTAAATCTTTAATATTATTTTTAATTTTATCTTTAACTTCTTGATTTTTTAGATCTTCATAAATAAATACAGGTTTTAAATTTTTATCTTTTAGAAAATCTTCTACTATTTTGGAAACTGATCTATCATTATTACAATTATTTTTATTATAATTATTTAATGAATTATAAAATCTATTGCTCGAAATATTATTAAAACTAATAGTATTTTTAGTTCTTGTTTTTTCATATTTAAACCATTTTAGGCTACGTATATAACCTAAGAAAGCGATAGCCATCATAAGTATAAAAATAATTACCCCAATAGATCATAATAAAACTCTGGGATTTTTATATGAACTATAATATAGTCCTCTTGAAACGTGTGCGTAAACAAAAATGAAAAAAAATGAGGCTACATTAGCATGAATATATCTTATCATTCAACCGTTGTTTACATCTCTCATAATATGTTCTACTGAATTAAAAGCAAAATCAACGTGTGGTGTGTAGTGCCAAATTATTTATATGCATATATATATATTTATTTGATATTAGATAATTTATTAAAGATAGTTGAAAGTAAAAGTTCCCGTTCTTTTGTTCAAGAAGGTTTACTTAATACTATGCAAACTGCCTCTAATCAAATATTGAATTGATCCTTTTTAAATCCTTTTAACGGATATTTACTAATGAAAGGAAGAATTATATGCTGCAGGGGTTTTATATTAGTTATTCTTAGTCTACTAATTCCGTGTTTTTCTGTCTGTAAAGATAGATATTTCCTTCATTATTAAAAATAAAATTTTATAGCCTCCAATAAATAAACATCCTCTGTTTTTTGTGAAACCGCTCTAATTCTAATACTCATAGTTATATTAAATCTAGGAGAAATTCTCCACCCTAATCGAGAACTTTCATTTTTATATACACTCCCTCCCTGCTCCGCTGCTCCGCACAAACGCGATGCCCACTTCAAGTGCGTTTGGCTTTAGCAAGGGAAAGCCCTATACCCTTTAGGATGGGGAGAAAAACTACCTTCTGCATCCACTAATACTGTAACAAGGACTTATTGAGGCATATACTATATTTGTGTTACCTATATCAAGTAAAAAATATTCTAAATGCCTTAAAAATTTAGATATATGTATATTTGGATTATATCTTAGATTAATTTAGTATTTAATCTTTCCACGTATAATCTCTGAAGATAAAAATTTCCTGCTGATTGTTTCTAAGATTTAATAAATTTTTAACTAAAAATTTTGCAGTCTAGCCCGCATACTTGAGATTAGTATTTATTAAATTATCTTCCTCCCCCTCCCTTTTAACGAGGGAAGGGATTAATTAAGCTCTCAAATCCTTAGGCTTAAAAAAATTTAATAGAAAGACAAAAATTTTCAGCAAACAGTGGAATTTTATTTTTTTTTAGATGTAAAAAAAAAAAAAGCTACGCACTTTTCATAGCTAAAAAACACCCAGTTAATATTTGTATAATTAAACAAACACCTAATAAAGAACCAAAATTTCATAAATAAGAGATATTAGCGGGTTCTGGGGAATCTATTATATAAGAATTAGCCAATCTAAGTATAACATTATTTTTTAAAAGCCTCATTTGTAAGTTTAGTTTTTCTTGTTCATACCGCATTCTGCCCTTAACTTGGGGATGACTAGGCTAATATAGTCACCCTATTCCAACCTTCAAACCTCCGCCTCCTTTAATGGGGCGGTCCCTACCCTACGAATAGTGATGGTTTAATACTTCCTGCCTCTCCTCCTTTAGTAGCTGTTACTGTAACATAATAACAGTCGCCGTGCACTATGCAAAGGTACTACTTACCTTCTACCCCCCCTTCGGGAGTGGAGGTAGGTCTGGAGTAGGAGATGTAGCAAGGGCAAGGTCGGGTTAAGATGAGATTGGTGAGGCTGCGAACTCCCCCACGCTTATTAGGGCTAGGCAGGGGATTAAGGCCCGGTCCTTAAAGGTTTGGGAAGGGATTTAGTACTACTCTCCTAGTCTTAGGCTAGTATATTTCTCCCACGCACCTTTGGTGCCTCTCCTACCTAAGGAGCATGCGGTAGGAAACCCTCTTCCCTCCTTGCCAACCCAACCTAGCTAAGCTAGGTTGGGCTGGCACCTGGAGGATTAGGTGGGAAAAGGGAACAAGGCAGAGGAACGTGCTTTTTCGACTTAAAACTTCTCAAATTTCCTAACGAACCTCCCATTCCCTTTTAACGAGGGGAGGGAGGTTCCACTCTAATCCCCACATCCTACCGCGCTACGCAATCTATCGCTGCCTAAAATGTATAGGCTACGTTTCCTGGAAGCGTTGCGTGTATAAGGGTTGTGGGCTTTAGGAAAGAAGTAACCTAAGCCAGGTACAGATGGGGTGAATTTTAAGAAATATATTTATTTATATTTAATTTATGTTATTTTTATATTATTTTTTTATTATTTTTATTTGTTGTTTTGTTATAAATTAAATAGAATATTAATTACTAAATCTTAATAATTAATTTAAAATAAATAATGTTATAGAAAGTTTAAACTATTTACCACCCTCGCTACCACAACTCTATCTAAACCTTTCCGCTTGTGGTTGCAGCGTTAAGCCTTAAAAAAGCCTAGTCTGGGCTTTACTCCGAAGGGAGAAGGCTAAGGTGAAGCAGCAGCCAAAGGTTACTAAGTTAGTGTAGAAGGGGAAGAGGGGGCCTTTTACCTTTTTAAACTTATCATTCTGCTTCAACGAGAGAGATGTTTTAATTTAAATAAGTTTTTAATTTTATTAAATATTTAATTTAGTGCGTAGCAAGAAACGTTCCTGCTTCGTACTCTAAATATTTTTTACAGAAATTATTTACTAAGTCCCCCTTAGTACGGAATATGGAGTATGGAGAAAAAAGGGAGGGAGGGCTAGTTGGGGGGGAGGGGGGAGCCCAAATTAAAAAAAAGGGGGGGGAAGGAGAACTGTCTATATTTACTCATTGGTTTCTATTCAAAAAGTATAAAAATTTACAGGATTATTCAACGAAGCCTTCAGCCTAAAAAAATTCCTACCATACCTTATGTGAGGGTAGGACTAGAAGGAATTGGAAAATTAGGAATTTTTTCCAATCTTTTAAATTTTCCTACCGTACCTCAGTGAGGGTTGGACTATAAGGAATTGGAAAATTTTTAATTTTAATTTTTTCCATTCTTTTAAATTTTCCTACCGTACCTTATGTAAGGGTAGGACTATAAGGAATTGGAAAATTTTAATTTTTTCTATTATTTTTTTACTCACCTCTAAGGTATTAATATACAGTATACTGTAAGTTAACATAGATTAGCCAGGAGCCTTCCAACACAAATTTGTACTTATTATAGACATAGTTATGTCTATGTTTATGTATATATAAACTTATAAATTGGAGTAGCAAAAAAAAAAAGGGTGGGGTTAAATTTTTATTTTTTAAATAATAAAGTACAATATAAAATCCTACCAATAAACTGGGTACTAAGATAATCAAAATAATTAAAACTTTGAAAAGGTTTAATCAACATAAAGCTATTAATTGATTATATTTTAAACTAGCAAGAGCAGCTAGCACCATAACAAATAACTCTAACATTAAAAAAAGGTTTAATACCTAAAAATTAGATTTTAAATTAAATACTGAATCCTTTAAAAAAACTTCAGGCATATTATATCCTTCAAAAATAAAATTGATGTTATATAACTAAATAATACAATAGATCCGTATCATCTGCTATTTACATATATTATTCTAGTTACTAGATCTCCTTCTTCTCCCCTCCCTGTTGGCGGGGATAAGGGTGCTAGCAGGTAGTGGAGTAGAGTTTGTGTGCCTGCCTGCCTCCCTGCCTAGGCCAGGGCAGGGTGGCAGGCTGCGTTTTGCTAGCGTGGGGTTCAATTATATTTATTTTCAAGGCGACCTTCCACCCTACCGCCCCCCCCCCCCGCCAGAGGCTAGGCCTGGTTGTAGAAAGGAGGAATTGAAAGGCAGGGCCTGCCATCAAACTTCTCGCCCTGTAGGCTTATTCAAAGGAAACGTTACGAAGGTTTGTTTGGTTGGGCTGGTCCTGGTGGTTTGGAGATTGAAAACTTTTTTTTTTTAATTTTGTCTGTCTTTACTTTTTTTTTTTTTTGGGGGGGGGGTTAACGATTGTAAATCTAAGCAACCATTAACACGTTTAAGATTACTACTTCCATCTTCAGCATTATTATTAGTAGTAGATGCCGTAGCTGTTGTTTCAACAACCTCCCACTCTTCTAATCTCCCCGTAGAAGTGGTAGGGTTAGAAGATTGGGTGGGATTAGAAGTAGAAGCAACATTTGCTGGGGAAGTCGTAGTCGAAGGACCTGCGTTATTGTTATTATTATTATGATCCGTATCTGATTTAGAGTCAGATTCTTTATCTGTATCTGTTTCTGTATCTTAATCTGGATCTGCACCAATAATAAAAGTAGCAGCAATTAAACGGAAGGGATTAAAATTAATAATAATTAACTGAATACTTACAGGTAATAATTTAAATAAAAAAAAAATATAGGAAAAAAAAGTGAAGCAAAAAATATTATCGAAAACATCTCTTTAACCTCTTTAGAGAAATTGGGAAAATTTTGATTTAAATCTAAAAATATAGGTAAGTACAAAATTATACAAGATATTAACAAAAATATGAAAAATAATATAAGTCATAAAATTTTACTTTTACTATTTTTAATTTTATTAAAATTCTTTTTAATGTTATTAATAAGCGAGGAGTAAGAAAATTTGTTTTTTTTAGGGTCTTTATCCTTAGGATACATTCCCTCTTCCATTTCTCCGGAATTAAGTTTACCTAAATTTATGTAAATTTTAACTCCCTCCCTGAAAACCAGCCTGCCTTCCGTAGGCCAGGCCAAGCCAGGCCAGGCCAGGAGGTTTTCATTAGTAAGGTGTTATGTCAAATGTTACCAAAAGACTGGGCACTAAAATAATAAGAGCAACTGCTACTGGTAAAAGATTTAATCAACATAAATCTATTAGTTGATCATATCTCAGCCGTGGTAAAGTAGCTCTTACTAAAACAAACAAAAAACATGGGAAACAAGTCTTCAAACCCAAACCTAAAGATTGTAAATTTAAAACTGAGTCATTCACGAAAACTTCTGGCATATTGTAACCACCTAAGAATAAAATTGCAGTAATACAACTAAATAATACAATAGATGAGTATTCTCCCAAAAAAAAGAACACAAATGGTACTGAACTGTGCTCAGTCATGAATCCGGAAACTAATTCAGATTCCATAATTTAAAATAAAAAATTAAATTTTATTTATTAATTTTACGTATAAAGTATTTATTTAATAATAGATTGCCTGAATTTAAATATCTAGAGACAGTACTCTTACTAAGATTTAGATCTTTTGCCAATTCTATTTGATTATTAAAAGTTTTTATTAAAGTATTATTAATGTCAAATAAACCCAAAGGAACTTTACTCTTAGCTAAAGACATTTTTTGTTTAGTTTCTATAGTATGATTTTTACCGAACATAGGATTTAAAACACCAGGCTTACTAATTTTAGCTAAAGCAAATTTACCGTGATTTCTACCAAACATAGGATGGTTAGCTTTATTTAAAAATCTTCTTTTCATTTTATTTATAGCTTCGATAGTATGTTTATAACCTAGTGAAGATGTAGCTTCCTTCTTATAGTTATATAAATTTTCTACACAAAGTGTAGGGAAACTTTTAATAACTTCTGTTTCAATATCAGTTTATATTACGGCAGGATCTTTATGTAAATAATAAATAGCAAAATGAAAATTCTGTATACCATACTTGGATATACTTCTTTGTAATCTACTATTAGAATCTCTACCTTTCAAGTGATCTTATAATCGCTGATATAAGTCTTTACTAGATCCTATATATTGTTGAATTTTATTGGGATCCGATATATTAACTAAACCATAAACACCCCCTACCTTGTGAAGTTCTACTTTAAATTTTTCAGGCTGGTTTAAATCTCTATAAACTTTTACAGGTAAATAACTAGATAGTAAAAAAATTTCGACATCCCTTTGGTGGCGAAGCAGACACAGTATTAAGCCACTTGAAAAGGAGGCTTGCGCTATTTACTTCTCCCTTCTGTAGGTTGTCCGTGGGTAGGGAGTAACATCCACAGGTTAGTGTATCTATTATTAAAAAATATAATAATACATATATTAAAAATATAATACATATATTAAATAGATTTATTTTTTTTCATTTTAACCTTTAATCTTTCAACTAAAGACGGAATATATCATATTAAATATTAATATTTAATGTTTGCGTATAGTCTCTGAGGATCTTATATTATTATAATAATAAATATTTTTGTTTCCTCCAGGTAATCCATTGTAATATCTTTAAGATTTTTACTAAACTGCCGATACGTTAGGGGGTGTAGCATAACAAATTAAATTTAATTTATTAGTACTTAAAGCTTTAGGAGTTTCCAGGATACAGCTAACTTTATAGAGGCCAAATCTTTAGAATTAGTTTAGCCTCTTGTAAATCAAAAGGAGTACGTGAAGTTTCGGCTAGTACTGCTATAAAATAAAATATAAACACAGGAAATAATGGAATTATAAATCAAATAGCTTGTTGTACTTCAATAATCGTAGTAAAATTAAATGAACCTGTTAAAAAAATAATGATTAGTATAGCTGAACTTAAAATTAATTCATAAGAAATCATAGCGGCTGTACTTCTTAAAGATCCTAAAAAAGCATATTTAGAATTAGCACTTCAACCTGCAAATAATATACCGTAAACACCTAATGATGATAAAGCTAAAGTATATAATATCCCTAAAGAATAGTCAGATATAGCTAAACCTGGACCAAAAGGTATAATTGCTCATCCTAATAAACTAAATACTAAAGTAGAAATAGGTGCTAAATAAAATAACACTTTATTAGAATGAGAAGGAATTATTGTTTCTTTAAGAATTAATTTAAGAGCATCAGAAAATGGTTGTAAAATACCATAATAACCTACAGTATTAGGACCTACTCTTCTTTGGTGTGCTGCTAATTGTTTTCTTTCAATAATTGTCATGAAAGCAACTGCTAATAAAATAGGCAATATTACAGATAAAACATCTATAAAATTAAAAATTAAGGCCATATTTGTTGAAAGATTGATGTTAAATAAAGAATTAAAGAAAGTCATTAATTGAATGATGGAGGCCTCGTAGAACAATTACGAGATTTTTACAATTTATTATATAAATATTTAATCTATATTATAATATTCTATTATAAGTTATTGTATTATATAAAAAATCCTGTTTATAAATTAAAATGTTATTTACAAAATGTGTGTTTAAACGGTAATAAAATGAGAAAGTCTACTTTACAAATGTGTAAAGAAAGTTTTTTATCTTGCTATTTAGGTTTAATGGTAATTAAGTTTTTAATATTTGCCTTAACTAAGTTGAAACCGTTGAGTTCGGTTTGGCTAATTCTCTGCCTAACGAAGAGGTGAGAAGCTCACCTTCGGACTCGCGTATGCCACCCCTTCAATTCCACGCTCATGCGTAGCCTCCGAAGGTTGCGTATGAGCGGAGATAATGAGCGAGCGGCCCTTCCCTCCGCAGGAAGTGTAGGCCCTCCGCTCATACGCATGAGCGGAGGGAAGGGCCTACACAGTAGGTAGGCAGGTGCGGAGAGAGGAGGAGCGCGAAGCAGAGGTACTCACAGCCAAAATCTCCTCCCCTCTCCGTTAAGCGGAGTGGGAGGGGATTCTTTTCTTTTTTACCTATCAACCTTTCCTTTTGGGATTAGAGTTGCCTAGAGGAGAGGAGAAGATAGGTGGCTACCTCCTTTAACCCTTTTTTCATTTAGCCCGTTAGTCCGTGGGTCTTTTAGTTGGTGTAGTTTTTAGTAGAAAAAAGGAGAGGACAGGAGGTTTCTCTTTGAACCTTTTCTCACCTCCGTTAGTTGTAGGTTATAGTTCTGGAGAAGAGAGGGGGAAAGAAGGAACTCCCACCGTTAAGGGGCAAAACATTTGTTCTGTTTTTAAAGGCTCCCTTCGGCATGAAGTGTTGTGGGTTATGAGCTCGTTTGAAAAAAGATTAAGAGTATAACTATAACTATAACTATAACTATAACTATATTCTAGGCCTATCTTAATTACAAATATACGGACAAAGCAAGGCTAAAGTTAAAAACAAAAAGATTAAGCTAGGGGGCTCGGCTTATCTAAAACAACAACATCTATATTTTTTTGGAAATTATCTTTATCTTTAGTTGTTACTACCATTAAGTATTAAAAATGAAAATTTTCAATAAAATTTTAATACCTGCCTTATAAAAATAAATTTAAAACTAACCCCCTCCTACAGGACAGGTTTGAAATTTAGTTTTAAACTAATATTTTTATACATATATAAAATAAAATTTAAAACTAATCCTTCACCACCCTTAGGCAGAGGGATGGTTTAGGTTTTTTTTTTTTACTTTATTTTATACTATTTATTTTTTTAATATAAAAATGAATATATAACACTATGACGAATAAACTTAATGATTTTTTTAATATTGGAAATTATATATATTATTTATTGTATTTAAGTTACTATAATTTAAGTTACTAAAATTTAAAAAGACTAGCTATTTAATACCATACCTTATAGTGGTACCATATTTAATCTTAATCTTTGTTTTACTAATAACAGGCTACATTTCTCCCCCCCCCTGCAGCCAACCCTGCCAAAGTTCCACAATCGACATTTAGCCTCAGGATCCGTCCGTCCTCCGAACCAACCTTCCTTAGGATGGTTAGCTTTTCTTTTTAATAAGGTTTAGCTGCCTATGCTGCCTACGACAGCGTAGCGGTGGGAGACATAGTGTTACGGAGGGGTGAATAACTATATAATTTATAAATTACGATACTTTTAATTTTAGAAAAGGGTTTATTATATGACCCTTACTACTAGAGAGTAAAGTCAGTAAATTCCTAAAATATTTAGGAGATTTTTAAAAGTTGCCGTGAGGATGAAAAACCTTTACTAAAAATCTAGCCTTATTTACCGAGGGAGGGGGCCTCGCCTGGCTTTATGCTATCAGGCACCGGGGTGGGTTGCGTAGGCGGGGAGTATTAATTTAAACACTTCCATGTTTCTAGGCTAGGTTTAATAGGGTTAACACCCCCTCCCTGCTCCGCTGCTCCGCACAAAAGCGATGCCTACTTCAAGTGCGTTTGGCTTTAGCAAGGGGGGAGGAGGGCTACCTCGCCACCTGCGAGCCCTATCTATATTCATATCCATATCCCGAAGTTCCTTAGGCGGGGATGGTAAGTGCGGAGCAGGCAGGGATAGATATTCTACCAAGCTATCTCAGTAAAGGGGTCCTAACCATATACTCACCAAGTGAGGGTTTACGGTTTAGGGTGGGGTTTATGTGGTACTACAAGAATCCTTAAGCTGCAATAAGAGGGGTTGAGTTTTTGTTTTTTTAACCTTCTTGTATAACAATAGCCCTCTGTAGATTAGAGGAGATCTTTAACTTCAAAACTTTCTAGTATATATTCAGTCCCCCCCCTTGCATTAGCTTAGCCAGACGCAGAGTCCGTAGGAAGGGGATATGAACAATACTTTTCTCCTAGGACTTTAAACCTAGACGCTTTCCTTCGACATGTATTTCCAATTACTCCTACCCATTAACCGTGGGAGGTTTAGTTGGAGTGAACAAACTAGTAGTGTAAGATTTCTCTTATCTGGAGGATTGTATTACGACCGGCTTACATTAATTAATTGTTAGAATTAGATAAAGAAACAGCACCTGAAGATATTTCTAAAACAAAACCAATAGTTAATATAATAAAGAAGATTATTGCAATTGAAAATCCGAAAGTACTTACTTGATAAAGTGTTACACCTATAGGCATTAATAACAAAATTTCAAGATCAAATACTAAAAAAAGTAATCCTACAATATAAAAATGAATTTGAAAAGTAGATCTAGTTTGACCTTCTATACCTAAAAACCCACATTCATAAGGAGATACTTTAGATTCGTCAGGATTATGAGTAGATAATAATAAGTTTAAACCTAATAAAACCAGTGATAAAACAGGTACAAGAATAAATAGAAAAATTAAATTATTCATTAAATGTAAAATAGAGATAAAGATAATAATTGTGTAATATTTAAAATTAAAGAAGGTTTAAAAATAAAAAATAATATTGACAATGTTAAAGTAGATATTATAAAACTTTGACTATTGTTTATTCCACCAGTAGAATGAGGGTGTTTCCATCCAGTATTTCATAGTTTTACCTGATCCTCTTGTCCGTAGGAAGGAAAACTCGAAGCAGTTGCAAGATTAAATAGATTCATTCTTTGCTTAAAAAATAACTTACTTTCATTATAATCCAAATCAATAAAAAATGTTTTAATTATTTTTAAATAATATGAAGCACTTATAACACTAACAAATATAGCTACTAAAGCTATAAAAATATTACCGTTCTGAATAGCTGAATATAAAACATACTGTTTTGAAAAAAAACCTATTAATGGAGGTATCTAACTAGTTTTTGTAAAAATTATTAAGGTGTTCTCAAGTATATTGCTTATTCTCGTCCTTTTTCTTAAAATTATCATATTCAATTAATTGATTTTTACCAATCAACGTTTTATGATCATTGTTTAGATATAAGTTATGCACTTTCTCTAAATACTTTTGATCAAAATACTTATAACCAAACAATGGATATTTAGAAAGGTATTCAAATAATTGTAATTTAGACTCTAATTTATGGGTTCTAATACCATATGTTTTTTCTAAAAAATAACCTCTATCTCTTTCACTATAGGTTACTTCTGTTTTTAAAAACTTAGCAATCTCTTCCATAAAAAAAAGATTAGATACATTAACACTAGTATCTAATTTTCTAGTGTATGCTTGTTTTTGAGTTAGTCTAAGGTAATAGATAATACCTATAGCAATATCATTTTTATTTAATTTTCAAGTTAAATAAAAACTACTATCGGCCTCTAACATTCCAGAAAGTCAACTAGAATCTTTTAGTGAAACTGAATCAATTTGTAGAAGAGGGATATTAGTATTATGTTTTAAATTAAATCAGGTAATTAATCTGTGTAATGCTTCTATTTTAGGTGTTCTCATTTTTCCATTTATCAATAGAAGTACCTTTAATAGAAATTCTTTTTTTTAAAGGTTATTCTACCACTTTTCAAATTAGGTCTGATATATAAAGTACCTCCGCCAATAACAGATTGAATTTTTTTAAATAATTCAAAATCTCTAATATCAAAAACAATTTCTATTTTGGGTCCTTCTTTAACGTTTAAGCCTGGTGTATATATATTACCATCACCTTCTATTAGGCCTGCTAAATAAGACCCTAATTGATTATATGTTGTTTGATTATTTTTTGTCGAGGTACAATATTCTCTGCGCTGCGAAAACACTCTAAACCTTAAGTGCGGAGCAGCGTAGCCGGTAGTATTACCAATATTTAGATTTAACTTTTTAACATTACTGCTATTTGGATTTGGATTTTTAATAATATTTGAGAGTATCAAAATTTTTACTTAACATGCTCTGCTTAGCACTCCTAAGGTAAGGAACGAAGAGGAATACTTTAAGATTAGTTAAAGTATATTATGTTTTTTTAACTAGTTATTGGACTATATCTTCATTTTTTTAATGTATTACGTATAGCCTCTGAGGATAAGGATTTCCTTCTGATTGTCCATTGTAATATCCTTAAGATTTTCACATGCAATAGTACTTAAGGCTTTAGGAGTTTCCAGAATATAGTAATATTTTAAAGTAATAGTTGATGCATCCGCTCTACGGCTTCTGTTTTTAATGCTTCTCCGAAGGGGGCTCCGCTTAACTCGAAGGTTCGCGTGATGAGTTGGTCATAAATAAACTATTACAGCTGGCATACCTCATTAATACCAGCTATAGAAAATAAACATATACTAAAACTTAAAGCAATTAAAGGGTTAATATTAAATTGACCTTTAAACTCAGATATATAGATAATATCTTTAAAATAAGTCTTATTATTATTAATAGATATAGTTTGACTTATGCTATAACTTACAACTATAATAATTAAAAAAATATTTAAGTTAGTAATTATGTATTGTATAATATAAAATATAAATGAATCTATTGATTGCTCAGAATAAATTCCTAAAGCTAATAAAATATAACCAATATGTGAGATTGTACTGTCTTGGCGGTCAAATTTACCATACAAAATAGAAATTAACTTAGGTAAAGCTCCCCTGCCCCTTTCTAAAATAAGAATGAACGAGGGAGGTTTATAATAAGGATTCCTGATTAAGACTAATCCGAAGGAGTCTAATCAAAGTGTTCCTGCTTCGCACTCCCCTCTCTGCTAGCCGTAGCCTCCGAAGGGGCCACCTGCTATAGGAAAAAGGGAAGAGGTGTGGTTGCACAAATTACTCTATTCGATAAACACGGATCTACCTTTGTTCATCCCCGCTTTTATATTAATAATCTCGGAAGACCCTTCTTTAGTTAAATGGCCTTCCTTTTTAATTAATTCAGCTACCTTTACTCAATCTGATAAATCTTTAGCTTTTACGCCTCTAATAAGGTGTTGACTAAAAAATGGTAAGATTATATTATAATTATCGGAGAATTTAGTACATTGATAATACCCTCATTTTTTTTGACTAGGTGTAATATAATGGCCACACTTTAAGTAGGTAACAAAGCTTTTCATTAATTCCTCATCTCGTATATGTTGAACTAATTGAAAGACTATTTGAACCCCAACTCCGCCACTATTTCGCCCTTTGTTGATTTTCACAAAGAAACAACCCTCTCCCGATGTAAAACCTGCTACTCATTCAGGGTGAGGTATTTTTTGTGCGGGCACACTTGGTCGAGGGGCTAAAATTGTCTCCTCCCTTCGGAGAAAAGCTGTTTTTAAAACTTCTGACAGTCCTAAATTAAGTGAGGCCCTAATATTTACAATTGCTTGAAGTCCTTCCTCCTTTAGATGTTCTCCTTGCACCATCAACATTACAATATCTCTAAATAAAAGATAATCTGCATGCTTCTGTGTTATTAAAGGATATTCATCAAAATGTGGCAAAATTTTTTTTAAGATTTGTTCTGGAGAACTTACCCTAAAAGCACACATTTCCGAGAAAGTTACAATACTCCCTATTTCCCCAAAATATGATTTTATAAGTTTTAAGAGCTCTAAATCTTTTTTATGGAGTCCTATTTGAAAAACGACATCGACTCGCCATCCTAAGCGATAATGAATGTTTTTTTTAATAATACAAGAGAAAGTACCTTCAGCATCCGTAAAACCTGTAATAAAAAAAGGATTCAAACTGATAAAAGTACTATTTATAGAGTATTCGTTATTTATCAAGGTATCCTCAATAGGTAGTTTAACTAGGGATTTTTCTGTTCCCTTAGTAATTGTTGAATAGCGACGTATTTGTGCGAAGCGATTAAGTCTATTTTGCTTAGGAAGGATTTTGACTGGATAATTATTTTTATAATCCATTAGAGTATATCTTAATTGCAAGAGATACAGGGCGTAACTCCTACAATAACTACCGTTTACTCGTTGCTCTTTTACAGTAAAGAAACTTTTTTCTTTTCCTGATTTAGATCCGCGATTACCCATTTCTCTTTCGATCATCTTTTAGTGGGGAAATGTTTCCCACCTTTTAGCCTACACCCCTCTTTCATCTAAGATTCCTAGTGTAAACTCTCGTGAAAGGTTGACGTTAGGGAGGGTTGCGTCAACCAAAGGATCCGTATGCAAAGTTGGGCAAGTTGGGTCCTAGGATGAGTGTTTTTAGGCCGTAACTGACTTATTACCTTACATGAGTGATTAGTTCATCCGCTCGTAGTCTTTCGACTAGAGTTTGGTATCAGAAGCATTAGGGCGTTTCCGGAATTTGATAGTTTTTGCCCACAAATAGTAATTTCCTAAATTACTTGGCAGGCTAACAATCTTTTTATTTTATTTTGAGCTAAACCTACAACACTCCCAATTATTAATGATAATAATGAACTTATAAGTAATAGATTTTTAGTTATAGTATCAACATTAAAACTAAATAATTCTAATTGACCAAATAAACTTAAGGGATCTATAAGATCTATGTGCATATGCAATTCTAATAATAAAATTAAAATAGATATTTTAGGTATTAAAGTTAATCATATAGTTACTATTGTTGGAGTATCATTATAAACATCCATGGCTATCAAATTTATCATGCAATTAAATATATTTCATTTTTTTAATTAAGAATAAGAATTCATATGAATTCTTGTCTTAGGTTCAAGGTCTTCTTAGATTCATCGTAGAATTTATAGTTACTACTTTATTATAACCTTCTGGAGTTAAATGCCTTTTAGTTTTTACAATTTCAGCTATCTTTTTAAAGTCGGCAAAGTCTAAACTTTTTTGACCTTCTATAGGATGCTTATCAAAAAAAGGAATTATTATATTAACAATATCAGAAAATTTTCTAAAACAAAGAGTAACAGTTTTTTCTGTTTTATAGATATGATTAGAACTTTTTGTGTTAGCAGAGACCTGAACATTTAAAGATTTAAAGTAAGCAACCAATATTTTGATTACCGCTTCATCTCTGCTATGTAAACATATTGAAAATATTAAAACAACTTTTCGATGCATATTTTCGCTAACTTTAGATTTTCGTTCACTCACATGTAAATTGAAAGATCCGTCGCCACTAGTAAAACCAGATACTCAATAAGGATCTGGGATTCCCATTAAATTGTGTTGAGGTCTATCAACTGGTATAACACCCTCCCCCCCTGCCTGCCCTGCGGGCTTGGTCTTCTTGAGGAAAAGATTTCTTTAACTTATCAGACAGTCCTAAATTAAGAGAACTTTTTAAACTAACTATTTTAAGTAAACCTTCATTAGTTAAATGCTCTCCTTTTTTAATGATTTCAAAACATTGTTTAAATAATAAAAAATCAGAGGCCTTACAAGTTATAAGGGGATATCTATCAAAGTTATCAATAATTACTTGTAATTCTTTAACAGATCATACATTAAAATTACAAATATTTAAACTATCTTTGGTTACAGAACCCACTCCTAATGTGTGTTTAATAGCTTCTAAAATTGCAATATCTTTAATATGTAGTTTTATTTGAAAAGCAGGACCTACTCTTCATTTAAATTTTTGTCTCATATCTTGACGAAGTTGAATCTGAAAACAACCTTCGGCATCTGTGAAGCCGGTTATAAATCAAGGATTAAGTAATCCTCCCTCATCTATACAGTCCCTCCGAGCGTACTGGAGGGTGCGTAGCGGAGGAGTATCACTTGTAATAGACATGTCTGCGTAGCCCCATCTTGAAGGTTCCGTAGGCAGGGAGGAGATACCTTGTTTATCTATCTTGTGATTGGATAGAGTAGAAAATAATGAAATATTTAATTGTTTAGAAGGGATTTTGATTGGATAGTTGCTTTCGAAACCCATTAGAGTATATCTTAAATGTTTTTTGAAAAATCTAAAACATCAACTACCGTCTACTCGTTGCTCTTTTACAGGTTTTATTTTTAATAAATCTGACTTAGATCCGCGATTACCCACTTTATTTTCATCTATCTTATGACTTGTTACCTTACCTGAGTAATTACTTCAGCCACTTATAGCTTTTCAACTATAGTTTGGTATCATAAGCTTTAGGGCGTTTCCGGAATTTGGTAGTTTTTCCCACTCCCTAAAAAAGGGCTAGTGTTTTCCCATAACACTTGGCAGGAGATCAATTATGAAAAGGTGCTGCTGAAATTTTAAATAAAAATCCTACAAAAATAAAAATAAAACCTAAAAAAATTGAACCACTATATCCTTCAGCTTCTGATAAAAAAGGATAAATAGTTTGTACTAAATTATTATTAATTTCTATCGAGTATACAGAAAGAAAACTATAAATTGATTCAAGATTTGTTAAACCAGTATAAGCATATATTAAACCAGCCCCAAATAATATTAAACAAGAAGATAAAGCACCTAATAAAAAATATTTTAAACCTGCTGAAGTAGATTTTTCTGAATTTTTATATAATGTAGATAAAACATATAAAGAAAAAGATTGTAACTCGATACTTAAATACATGGATATTAAATCTGAACAAGAAATTAATAGTGAAGCTCCTAATGTACAAAATAATGTTATTATAGAATAATTTATAGGATAATTAGAGTCATTATTAGTTAGTAAAGAGTATCTTATATTTGAATTGTTTTGGTCACCGTTATTATACAATAAATTTTTAGAATCTTGTGATATTTCTGTTATTAATTCGTTTTTGAGAGGTCACGATATTAAAATTATAGAACCTATTATTAATAAAAAGATTTCTATTATATGAGTAATATATGTAATATGAAATAAACCATTATAAATTCCTATTCCGGTAACAATTTCAAAAATAAATAATGTATTATAATTTGAAAAGGCAGTTAATAGTAAAAGTATAGAAGTTATTCTATAAGAAAAGTTAAATGATAATCTTTCATTTAGTAAGGCTTTACAGATTATTAGAGTTATTAAAGTTATAAATAACATTCTTTTAAA